>Ga0209367_1013099_pt1 | contig 10733 bp, 11 predicted proteins | sample WorMetLIZISLAND2_FD_187412 | JGI IMG/M metagenome (GOLD analysis project Ga0209367, IMG submission 187412) | Marine gutless worms symbiont microbial communities from Max Planck institute for Marine Microbiology, Germany - Olavius geniculatus... ... | reverse complement strand
AATACAGTACTGTAATGATTAAGCCATAAGTCAGATATATCCTTAGAGCCAACAGCTGAGCCCACCTTAGTAGAGTAGGTTGAGTCAGAAGCTACTGTTCTAGAGATTTTGCGCCAAAACGAGCCACAATGTCTGCTAGCCAAAGAGTTAGCTAGAAAATCTGCTTGTATACGAGCTTCCTCTTTACGGCAATGGCGTATTGCATATTTATATTGAGCTCTGGTACGCTGCATAAGCTGGATATCCCTTCTTCAAGTGACAATCGATAATGTTCGGGATGTTTTTTTCCGGACACGGTGTAGTAATCGTGTGATGATGTTGGTGTCGCAGGCCTTCGCTAGAGGGGGCCGGAATCCACAGAAAGACATTGGTCGGCGGCTATACTAAAGACATTTTTGTTCGGGGTTTGAGTTCGCGGTCCTATTTTGCAAGATCTCTGCAACATTTTAGGCGGGATCGCTGTATGGCGCAAGCGATTCTGCCTATAGTTAAGCATTTCTCGGTGGCGCGGTCTGTCGCGTATTGTCTGTCACATTTGTGCACCCTGTTTAAACCGTTCGACGAATTTAAGCGCCATCTGGCGGGTACACTTGTGAGGTCCAATGATGGAGAAATGAAATTTGGGGTCGAACATTACAGCTCAAACATACAATATTGTAAACTGACACTGCCACCTGGCGAACAGAGAAAGACTGATTGCGCCTGGTACCAAATTATTTTGGTTACGTGTTTTTTTTGCTTTACACGCAACCACGAGACGAAAACACGCGACACGTTGGCTGAACTGAAGTACATAGCTGTGTCTGGTCTAAAGCAGTGATTACTCGGCACAATGTACGGCTAGCCTATGTACAGTCTAATCGCACTCAGCCACTCACCATTCCATTGCGTTTAATAAGGAAGTAAGTACAAGATAATTACACTCTATTACACCAAACACACTATGATAGTCAGTTGCAGCAGCCGACCGGCGACTACGCTATACAGATGATGAGTAGCACTATACCACGGCTTATCGCGGCGCCATTCTGGCGTGTTAATTGCACACAAAAACCGCCGGTTCATCATAGAATGACGAAGAACTAGCCCGGGTTTTCGATCTTGCGCAAACGCGAACATTGTTGCTCTACCCCGAAGCAATTTAGACACTTGTATCAAGTAACGTTCGGTTGTCTGATTGTGCCAATAACAAAGATACACTTATTTTGACGATTTTTGGCACGGAGAAAACCAAACAAAACATAAATACTGATTTCCAAAATTATTAGCCACTTTAACTTTCCTGAGAAAAGAAAAAACTTACGCTAAACGTCTAGACGGTACTATAATTTTTAGCTTATTCTTAAGATCACACAGTATTGTTGTCTTTGCTTTGGTGAAAATAAATAAATAAATAAGGCCAAAATTTATTTTGGGGCTCACCTAGTTGACCTTGGCTTTCCTGGCATCATTGCTTGCGCCATCAGGACTGCAGCTGAGCTACACTACCATAATCAGTTACAGTGCATAACACATTCCTCGAAATACAACCTTTAAATGCACTGTTTTTGTTGGCGTTACGACAACCGCTGCTGCCTTCGTCGAAACGACTATTCAAAGACACTACCACAATAATCTTGGCCAATCATAATTTCCTTCACCCCGCATAACAAAATAATTTTTTAAACAGCGCGGAACTTATTCAGCGTTGCGGACGACGTCCCGTGAAAATAAATGTGGGCAGCCCGTTAACGTACAGTAGGCTATATAACATGTTTGAATGAATGATTGATTTGTTTATTATGTTTGGCAGCAGATGCTGGATATATAAACAATAGTACATAAAAGTTGAATAAAACACAGTACACAATCGTCAAATAAAACTAAAAGTCAATAAAATCGTCATCAGAATCGTTATCAATGTCCATAGGAAAAGTTCGCAGTACGTGCAAAAGAAATGCAATATTGCAAGGAATTTCTAGGTCTAGAGAGTATATTTTGTTTCTGTTTTTCAGAAATGAGATTATGGATACATGATTCCGGTTGGGTCATTTTATAAAAAAAAATGCGAGATAAACTTTCACGTCTATCTGCGAACGAGACAGATGACCAACTTTTTGGCAAAACTCGATAATAGTTGCTGTTGACAAAACTTTCTCCGTAGATGATTGCAAAGGCTCGTTTTTAAACATGTTGCAGCAAATCTTGCTGTTCTGCGGTCAAACTACTGTGCCAAACTGGAGCGGCATGTTCTGAAACCGAACGAATGACACTCGTATAAAATAGTAACATGTCTTCAGGTGGCGCCGATGCCTTTCTTATTTGCTTTAAGAAGTAGAAACGTAAAGTTGCTTTGGAAATCATCTGGTCAACATGCTTGTTCCAAGTGAGATTGGCTGAAACCCAGACTCCCAACAATTTGAGCTCTTCAACTTTGTCTATTGGTTGGCAGTTGGGAGTGAATAAGGAAGCATCTGTGATAGTTCGTTTACCAATAACCATCTCCTTTGTCTTTGACGCGTTGACTTGCATGTAAACCGAGCGAACAGTTTCGGAAACGATTCCTCGATCACTGCAGTAAAGGGCGATCAATGTGGATGCTTATCATAGGCCTACTCTTTGTTCGACATGACCACCATTTTCACTGCAAATGGTCGAGACTAATCGTTTCCAAAACTGTTCGATTGCTTGATCTACGCAAAGCATATTTACGCTCCACCCTGTTCATGCAGGATTCCGGTGGCGACTGGCCGAGAAGACTGGTAGTAGGGCTGCGTGATAATGTGAATGTCAGTCACTCGTACTCGTATAGTTGCCTCTGACAAAAAGAGACGCTTCCAGTTATCGCTCTGTAATGACGCTGCCGGCATCCATCAGAGTCAAACTGCAAATCTGCCGGCCGGCGGCCGTGAACAGTTTTATTATCTGTCAAACAGGCACGAGCGAACGAACGAAAGCTCGAGACGGAACACCGCACAATGCGATGCCGACCGGTGGCTTCTATCCCCCAAATCTGAAATCCAATTCGGGCGCAACTTTTCGCCACTTTTGGGCACAGGTTCCACCACTTTTGGACTCAAGTTTCGCTCCTCCATTTTAGGCTTTTTCTTTCCACTAAGGGAAAAGTTTTGTTGAAAGTGTAGACTGAAAAATAGAGAAAAAGTAAAAAAATAAGGGGGGAAGGTTGTAAAGGGTGTAAATTGCCAAGTAAAAGATTGGGCAAAATTTTGTTAAAGTTATTAATAGCCCAGTGAAAAATAGGGAGAGGAGTTTTTGATCTACACCAGGTACAGGGATAAAAGCCACTGAGGCCGAGCGACCAATTCACGACGGCAACCACGCCGTCACAGCGGCAGCAATGGCATCCCGAGTCGTTTGTCACGTGATCGGCGACAGCTATCGATGCAAACATTGCGTTTCCGGTGCCCCCGTTATAAAATTGTCCGCCCTCCTCCAGAAAAGTATTTTTCTGGTCCCGACCGAGCAAATTTTTACCGGTAAATTGTCGGCCGAGGGAGACTTTTCTGAAGAGGAGGGGCGATCCTATGATAACGATAAACTTTTTTCTGGATGGCGCCGGCGATATTTTAATAAAGAGTAGACATGATTATCGATTCCGTGATTATCTCTCCCCGGGCGGATTTTTCATGAGGGAGGAGACGTTTTAATGTGACACCGTCCGTCCGTCTGTCACGTGATCGACGACGACTATGGATGCAAATATTGCGTTTCCGGCCGATGATCACCGACCGACGGTTCGTTGTGGCCGCCGATTGCCAGCTGACCAACCGGACTACTACTTGACAGATCCGGTGTGCATTGCGGCTTTCGACGTCTCGATCTGACCGACGTGCAAGTGATGTTTCCAGCCGACTTGTTCAATCCGTCTCCGCGCTGACAGGCTCTAAAATATTCTGTCGTCGCCACAGCAGCTGCCGCTTGTCCGGACCGCTGAATGCCACGTCTAGATGATATGAATTGCGCAGAAACACTTCGGAGAAAGTAACTTTTTCGCTAATAGCTATTAGCCACATACAGAAGCACTCAGTTTTACGGGGAGAGGAATAAGTAGTTAAGAGTTTTGGTATCCGAAGCTGGGAGCTCCGTGACTGCCACAATTTCGATAACAAAAATTCAGATTGTTCTCATAAACTGAACAGTTTTGTAATAGAAATTCTGGCAAAATTAAATGTGAAGAAAACGATTAACATTGACCGTTGTTCGAAATACGATATCGATAGCTTTGTTTTCAAATAATTCACTTGGACAAAAAAGGCAGAATGAAGATCCAGACCGACGTATATTCGCAGTAAACGTACTGCTGCTTCGTTACATGGCAAAACGTTCAATTTGCAACTATGTGTCGGCGGTACTACAATGTCGATTATCAGCTGCGGTTTATTAAATCGATAGTCATGATAAATTTTCACCGATTGGCTCACACGACACAAAATTTTGTCCGTCGGTCTAGGCTAATGTTGTTGCGTGATGAAGCGATAAAGGTTTTGCTTCGATCGAATGTGAAATTGTCAATACTACAAAATGCGTTAGAAAAATTATTTGCTCTAGCAAAGCCTGCAAAGTCAAGACAATGCGGAGTCGCCCGGACTCCGAAAGGTCCACATGGCAGGCTCGTCTCTGTTTCAAAGTCCCGAGCCAGCAGCGAGCTGACATTCAAGTGCTATTAGCGAAAACACACTTCTACTTCCATGGCGAAAACAGAGCAGCCGCGGGTGCACTTCCAACAAAAACGTCAATCAGACGAGATCGATATTAGCAGATGACAGGCTCACATCGCGTCACGTGATCACAGCACTGTGCGCTGCCGATTTCCGGTTCATCGTTATTGTGAAATGCGCATGCGCCAATCAGCTCACAGACGGCGAATGGACGAAAAAGCCTATAAAAACTAGAACGCATAGCCAGTTAAGACGTCATAAAACAGGGTATTCGCAAACCAGCGAGCAGTAAGACCTAATAATTTAATAACTGCCGTCGTATACAGACACATTAATTACTATTTTCGCGCCAATTTTTAGTCAGATATTACACCGCATACGGCATTTTTGACGTCAGATAAAGTTTCCATTCTCCTTTACTTCCTTTTCTTTTCCTTTCCCCGTTTCTGTCCTGGTCTTTTTCCCAAATTCAGGTAAAGGTTTTAATAGCGTAAGTTCTGCGGCAATGCCTCAGCCAACGTCGACTACTGGAAACTCTGCCCCTTCCCAAAAACGCATTTTAAAGGATGGATAAAGAAAGCTGATATAATGTAGGTTCTAAATTATAACGCCTTCTGGAAGAGCTGAAACCATTTCCAGTGTTTATACGAGGGAGCATTTGCTGCGAGGTTGATATTTACGACATCTTAAAAATCCAAACGAAAGATGGACTAAGTCACATACATTGTGTTTCCAAAAAAACATCCCTGACATTTTCGACTGTAACGTGAAAAGCAATTAACAATTTTTGATAATTTTCTTTGTAATTTTTGGTATAAATATTTCTCACACAACTTGCCATCAATGATCAAACGACATTCAGCTTCCCACCTCACCTAACGTTTGTTTCTGCACTACGCCACTACCTGGGGAAAACATAACCAACAAAATATCACTTTTTTATCCAATGCGATATGATTGCTTAATTAACATAACGCGTAAAACATATTTTGTTCACATTTTTGACACTGTGGCTGACATTTTATTCAGTTGTCCATTTTTCAACTGCCTGCAGTAAAATTGCTTGAAATGTTGGCCCATTATGCGAACACAGGCAAGGAGACGCTTTCCCCATTCATCGACAGCAGTATCGATAATGTTCTGCTCCAGACCAATCCAGGCTGTACCAGTCGCTTCTTGACTTCACAAACATTCTCAAACTTTATCTGTTAAACACACTGCTGCATGACAGTCAAACCTTGTATTAAATCGGCTCTTGGGGCCCACGGATTAGGATAAATGAAATTTATCGACGTTTTTCATTCATTTTAAAATGTATTATGCTTCGTTTGATTTCCCCAGGTAGTGCAAAAGCAGACGTTGGGTGAGGTAGTGGTGTCAGAAATACTTCTGCCAAAAATTATTAAAATCTGCTAATCATTCTTCAAGTTATGATCGATAATGTCGGGGATGTTTTTAAATTTTTTTGTTTATTTCAATACATATTTCGCTTGATTTTTCTAGGTAGTGCAGAACCATACATTGGGTAAGGTGGAAAACTAAACGGTTATTTAATGGCAAGTTGTGTCAGAAATACTTTTACCAAAAATTATCAAAATCTGATAATTAATTTTAAGTTACGGTCACAAATGTTGGGGATGTTTTTTTGAGACACAGTGTACATAAATAATACAATGGAAAAATGGACAAAGTTCTTGAAAATTGGAACATTATGGAACTTAGTCCATTACTTTTCCGCTGAACTTTTCATTTACGATGTGTGAGTGTAGATGACAGTTTTATCATCTACTTGTTAGTTCACTGAGTTGTGAGTTTAAACCTGATGACGTTGTGGTGTGGTTGGCGGTGGTCAGCGTGCGCTGGAACGTGGTCGCCAGGCAGACTGACAGAAGCAGCAAACAGCGACCGATCATCTTGACTCATTCACGCCGTGTAGTGTATGTATTGATCAGCGGCAGTCAAAACATCCGCACACCAGTCGACGGACGACACCCGATTTGTTTCTACACATGCACATATTGCACGCTATCGCCGTCTCGAACACAGCGAGTCAATCGGTCAATCAGTCACTGAAAACATTGCGCCTTGCAACGCGTCGCGACTGAATCAGACGCGCGTCAATAACTAAGATATCATTCATGCCCAGTACACGCTGTTATGCCGAATGATTCCAGCATATTAATGGCCGATAATGTGACGGACAAAGTAAACAAAGTTTTCTTCAATCAGTCGACATCATTATTTGATGTCGGCCGTCACTTACTGCTCATTCCAGTCAATTGTATATACGAAAATCCGGAAATGATTCAGTGTGTAGTATTAATAAAAATATTCTATAGGAAATGGCAGAGACATAATGTCGACAGCCCAGGCCCGTAGAAAAGGGGAAATAGGAAAAAGTTTTCCCTGGGCCTTGCGACGTTTGGGGCCCCACCGTAGCTCAGAAATACAAAGTACACTTAAAGTGCTATTTTAAAAAGCAAAATTCAAACATGTTTTCCGCAGACGGGCCCCGCGAGAATGTTTTCCCGGACTTAGCGGTGGCTCTCGACGTCCCTGTGGCGGCCGAAAAACAAATACATCCTCAATTTTTGTCGGAAACAGAAACGAAAATTTTAAATAAAACACTAATTAAAACAACTTCACATCGGTTAAAAAGTTACAACAAGCTCATTCTCAGCGCATCAACTGCAGACAGTCAAGCTGCAGACACTAGACGGCCAGTGTTGTATGAGAGTTGAGCTAGTATCGGCGGGACGGCGACGAGGTCAGAGTTCACAGGCAGCTGCTTCCGCCGCCGTTCGATTTACAGCCAATCGTCGCCGTCGCCGTCCCATAATCCTTGGTATGCCACGAGCAATATGGCCGCCGGTCCAGCCGGTGCCCTATTATAGGATCGCCCCCCCCCAGAAAAGTCCCTCCCGGCCGACAATTTATCGGTAAAAATCCGCCCGGGCAGTAAATTGTCGGCCGGGGGAGACTTTTTTTGGAAGACGATCTTATAACGGTGTGAGACTTTTTGTGGCGCCGGTGATATTTTAATAAGAAGCAGACATAATTATCAATTCCGTGATTATCTATGCCGGGCGAAATTTTCATGGGAAAGACGTTTTAATGTGACACCGGACGGCATCGACTCGACTCAACCGGCGACGTTGGTTGGTGGTAATGACACGTCGGGGACGTATCAGTAACGGGCGGCGTGACGTGTCCGAATAACAACGACGACGACGACGACGGCGCGCTTCGCTCTGCTGCTGCCGCAGCGGCTGCTGCTGCTGACACAAGCGTTAAACGAACCGCCCGCCATGATGACGCGAATCCTGCTTCGACTGTCGCGATCGCGAATTAATGCGCGATGTAGTGCGCGCGAGGGAACCGTAAGTCAGTCTTGCAGCGAAATGAGACAGCCGTATATAGCCTAGCCCGGCTGGCATCATTGCATGGTCTCGCGTCAGCGACCTCAAACGCCGCCAATCGACCGCCCGCTGGCCCCACTGCAAACTTGAACTCCAATAGCTGGTCGGCGTGTCTTGGCTGTGTGCGGTCACTTTAGCGAAAATTCAACACTACCGTCTTTTTACGCGCGACAACACAAAACGGTGCAAGCTAGGATCACGAAATCTTCACTGTGGGCTGTCCCGTGCACTGAAGTTTTTTGTGATATGGCCGCCCGATTGGCTGCAGGTGGCATGACCGACGGTGTGGCGCGTCACGTGAGCTTTGGTCAAATTTCTTGTTTGTTTGCTGCAACATCGGATAAGATGAAGTCGTTGGAAATCGCAAGCGGCGCGGCCGGTTTCCGCAACTATCGCTCACAGTTACCGTATGTGACGTCACTAGGTGCTATTTATATCGCTTGCAACAGAGTGACCGTCCCGTGCCTCGGCGTAAACGCATCGAAAGATTACGAACCAAGAGCCTGCCATCAGACATTAGCTTCATCGGCCAAAGACCGAGTGGCCAATTTATTCGTTGTTTATTTCAGCCACTTAACTTAGACGGCACGGTTGATTTGCTTTGTGAACAAAAAAACTCGCCTAAACCACGTCGATACTGGTGCAATGAGCCAACTTTAACCGTGACACTAAATTAGTTTCTTCAGTTATTTGTTACTAATCAAAGGCAGAATGCACACACATTAACAGCCGTTGGCAGAAACCGAGTTAACCTTTTAGGCTTTAAAAAACTATTGGCTGTACTCATAGCCTACTTTTGTAAATTCTTGTAAGAACGTTACAAAATAAAATTTTCAAAGTGCAGTTTCAGAAGCCAATGCTTTGCTGATATAATAACCTAGCACACGACGGTTTCCTTTCGTCAAATACATTCGTGTGGCAGTGACCCTAAATCCCTTATACTGAATACTAGGGACCCCATACATGGTTTCCTATCCTCCAGATATGTAATTCAAACGAAAATAATATTTTTGTCGTTTCGCCAGAGATGACCAAGATCGATATAGGCTCTACAAGTGGCGTAACGGTTACGGCGACATGCAATCTTTGTATCAAAGTCATAGTGGGTTTGACTGCCGGTCGCGTCGCTATATCAAGTAACAATTCTCTCACCAAACAGCACAATTTGGTACCGAACAAGGAACGGTTACCTTCCCAGTCACAGCAGAGTGGTAATCGTATGTCTGTCGTGACACCGACCATGCGTCACAGACTTACTGGACTACCCGTATTTTCAATGACCCGGAGAAGAATACGAGCACCTGCCTAATCTCCGGAGCAGCACTGCACCCTTTGCCTTTACCCCCATTATCCCTTACATGGCGAAAGTGTAAACCTAACAACGTTTTATATAGTATACTTATATACCCAACGAACTTATCGTCGAAAGAAAGTATGCATGTCTTGATCACGGTATCTGGACAATTTGGTTAGTTCTATTGTCCCTTGGGTCCGGACACCTTGGTTAGTATTGCGACGGTCGACGGCGTGAGACGACGCGTAGTCGACCAATCACCGGGCAGCTGCAGTTTGAGGTGATTAGTGAGGCGACTAATAAATACTGAGCACTGAGAACGAAACTCCACCTAAAATGTACACTTATTTTTGCAGTTTGTAAGCTGATCTGGTTTATTCAAATATACGGCTGAAACATACGTTTAGGGATGCTACGTTCGCGCAAGAACGACGTTTAGTCAGTCGCTATTGGTGACAGACAGCGCATTAAAATTTATTACATTAATGTGGTAGGCCTAATCATTTATTCTGGAGTTTAAATCAATAAGCTTATTGAGACGTGGATTTAGTTCTTCCCATTCCGTGCGGACATTGGAACATTCGTCTACGTTCGTCTCCAGTTGGCACGATTGCCATAGCAGAAGTCGGCTTGTCGCTCCATGTCCATCATCTTAAAATTGTATTTTAGCCTGTTTTGCCATGTCTTCTTTGGTCTGCCGATTTCGCTTTGGCCATCTTCTGGTCTCCATCCAATAACCGGACTAGGTATGAAGCGTCTTCTGACCGATTTTTCGGTTTTTGCGAGTTAATTACTTCATTGTGAAAAATACTGACGAGGTAGGTAAAATGTTTGGTGTGCAACGTTTTAGCGATTTTCTGCGTTTTTAGGACTGCTAGCCATATCTGTGCGGACTCGCTAAAGCGTATATTTTACTCATTCGGTTTCGATTAATGTCCGTTGTAGTTCCTCACCTAGCGGAGTGGCGAAGCTACGTCATCGCGGCGGATTGCCTAACATCAATGTACTAACCAAGGTGTCTATTCCATTGTGACGCAATGCTAACCAAGATGCCATACAATCCTTGATCACAGACGATAGCTCTCGCGATGTTTGAATCCGTGCGGTGCATGAGTTACTATTTGAAATCAGCATCTGTGCGCGGCGGCGCGGCGCAGGGGGTGCGAAATAACGTGACCGCTCGCAATTAATCAACGAACGAAACGCGTTAGCGTTAATCCGATAGAATTCTTGGCAGCAAGTATCGCAATCGCATCACGTGAAGCTACGGACCGGCCCTGCAGATTGCTGATCGGTTCGGAAGCAGAATAGCGCTCCCGTGATTGCATCGACGACCCACCACGCTGGATCCGAAAGTAAGAT
>Ga0209367_1013098_pt1 | contig 10733 bp, 3 predicted proteins | sample WorMetLIZISLAND2_FD_187412 | JGI IMG/M metagenome (GOLD analysis project Ga0209367, IMG submission 187412) | Marine gutless worms symbiont microbial communities from Max Planck institute for Marine Microbiology, Germany - Olavius geniculatus... ... | reverse complement strand
TAATCAACCCTGCCAAATTTTATCTCAATCGGGTCAGGGGTTTTGATTCTGTGGGGGGTCGAATTTTTGGCTTTCCCATAAGAAAGAGAAGTCGCCGTTAACACAGGGCTTGAACTACCGTTCAGCGTGTGATATGCAAATGACACAGGGCCTGGTCGGGGGGTCAGGGGAGCAAAGCTCCCTTGAAGCTAAAACTAGCTTTTGGACGTTCAATGGAAGCTGCAAATTTGCCTGCTTTTTAATGTTTGGAGATGCAAAAAATCACAGTTATCTGCAGTCTGCATGATCTAAGATCATTTTCCCTAACTTTTTCAGAAAAATATTTTTCCCTGACATTTCCCTAACTTTCCCCGACAAAACAAATTCCCCGACATTTTCCAGTTTTCCCTGACCTGTTGGAACCCTGCAAAAAGTATCGAATCACTCTTTTACCAGTTTGACGGCTTTCTCTTGCATGTTGGATGCAATTGCAAGCAGCTCGTCCGTTGAGTTAAACTTGAGGCCGGTGCAAGCCGTCGTCAAGTTAGGTACAACTTTCAGCGGCTGAGGCTGTTGACTTCGCAGACACGATGCCATGTCGTAGATGTTGACAACACCACTGTCAGAGCTAAAACACCAAATAAAAAAAGCACGAGCACAATAAAACATAGTTGCCGATGACAAACTCACTATGAGCACCAAGTAATAAGACAAGCTGGTAAACGTTGTTGCTCGAGACTGCTGTAATAGCTTAGCTGCAGACAATGAAACAAACACCAGACAGACGAAATACAGACATGCTGTCTGACAATAAGAGTCGCTTATAGCTGCAGCGTCGTGAGCTAATATTTATTATCACTTTACCACTTTAATCAGCAAACATTTCACAAATCAGGTTCACAGAGCTTCAAATTAAACTTTAGTCCATATAAATTCAACTATAATTTTGCCACTTAGAGAAAAATTCTTATTCACAAAATTGCGGTATTATCACAAAGTAGCCACAAAGCTGAATTCTTATCTGTCTTTTATCAACCAGTAAGCAATCAAATGATAAGAGCAACATAAATGACACACAAAACAAACCAATATGACATACAACTTAAGCAACTAATAGCATAATTGCCACAAATAAACATAAACAGTCCTCATTTCTTTTTCTAGTACTTCGAAGATAAATAACAAGAAGCCCAGCTATTACGTAACGACCTTCAAGGTCATCCAAGGTCAATGATTTCCATCTAATCTGTCAAGACGTATGCCACTTCCCATTAATGATTAATAGTAACCTAGGCCGTATCTCTCACCATCCGCGAGATACGGCCATTTATAGCTTCAAACACTCCATTCAAAATTGCGGCCAAACCGCTGCAGATGGACACATGGTTACTACTGACAGCCTCTAGGAAGTTGCCACAGCCCTATCCCATGGTACCATCACCTAACCTCTACGACTTACCGTTCACTCACAATACTGCATGATTGGCCTACCATAGTGTGTTATTACCCTTCAAGGTCATCGAAGGTCAGTGACTTCCATCTCATTTGAAATCCAGTATGGGACTTCCTTGTAGTGATCAATAGCAACCTAAACCCTGTCTTGCACCGCTTAGCCACAATACACCCGTGACAAGCAGACAATTGACAAACAGACAGATGAACGGACAACAACTCATGCCAATAGCTTGACCTTTACTAAAGTACGGTCGGCTAAAAATGAATGTTAAATATCATTTTTGAACAATGCTTAAAATACAATTAGCAAAATGGTACATCAGTATCAAATAAATCAGTGTTCCATAATACTTTCAAAATAAATTACCAGAAAACTCTCTATGAATTAAATCACATCGACTAATCAACTGAATCGGTTAATCACTGCATAGCATGAAGTCAATGCAAACTACGAAGTGTTACCCGGCAGCAAGATACTGATTGGCCCGCGAAACTGCAAGACTAGTTCCACGTGTGCCGCAACCGTCGTCAACGAACTTGTGACAACACGTCCGACGTCGCATGTCCCAGACATATACCTCCCCACCAACTTCCGACACACATGTGAAAATCAATCACACACCAAAGAAACGACCACTCACAAAAATGTCCAGTGGTTTACAATCTAAAACCAACTAAAACTGCAAAAAATGACTACGGTACATAGCATACCGAAAAAGCCTAAAGTCCTTCCCGAGCTTTAAGACCCATTGAACGGCGCTGATCTCCGTTTCCTTAGCCCTCAGCCAGACACCAGTTTACACTGCGAGACCACGGATACAGGCTAGTGCATCACATGGTGTGCCTGTTTACGGCCCAGCTTTCGCTAGTACTCAGCACCTACACACGGAGGGATGGCCAGGCTGAGTTGACCTGGGACACAGCATGAAAAATATTTTAAAAACTGAAAAGTAATAATTAATATAAGAATGCCAGTTGCACACTGGAACAATGTGTTAAAGTTCCACTACAAAGGCATGGTGCCAGTGAGCAGCCAAAGCAAAAATGTGAGACTGTTTTATGCACGTCTAAATTTTAGCCGAAAGCTCAGAAAGAGAACAAAAGTGTAATGGAATGATGAGCAAAAAATATTGGAATATAGTTGGAGTGTAAGATTTTTATAGAATTAAAAAACTGATCAGTTAACATTAAATTTTCACTCTGCACTTTTAAAATATCAGTGCTGCTCAAACTACTAGCCAAAATTCACTCTGAAGGAAACAGTTGTCAAACCGGTACTGGCTGAAGGCTTTGGAGTATACAGCTCAACTGTGGAAAAACTGGCCATAAATGAATAATTAGAACAAAAAACAATTTAGCAAACAACTCGATAAAACATCACCATTGATCATGTAGCTATAACCATATTAAAGGACTTTGTCAATTAAATTTTTAAAAGAACTGCAAAGTGCATCCCAAATGTGGTAGTGTGCTACTCTACTAAGTATTTAAGCAACAACTAAAAAAACAACGCATTATATTTAACAAAACTATGTGAAAATATTCAATGTACACTAACACACATTAATACCGCAGCAAAAGTTGCAATCACAAACAGAAATGTAATATACACAGCAAAAGAAAAAATATTTCGTAGAAAGATTACAGAACTACTCATAAGCAAACGGAATGAAAGATCCATGTGCTACATACTGCCATGTGAGAACAGTCTGTCGCTGTCAGCACTGAATGCCAAAGCTTCAACCTCCCCGTTCATCTTCACCGAGCCTATCCACTCCTTCGACTACAACCAGTAGTATCCACACACGGGCACAATGTAAAAAAAGCAAAGTCTTTCCCGAAATGCATACGGCCTATAAGGCGTTACTGATCTCTGTTTCCTTAGTCCTCAGCCAGACACCAGTTTACTCTGCAAGACCACGGATACGGGGCTAGTGCATCGCGCGGTGTGCCTGTTTACATCCCAGCTTGTTGCCGGTACTCACTGCGCCTACCCATGGAGGGATGGCCAGGCTGAGTTGACCTGGGTGGCTGGTTACATACCGGGATGGTCTACCCACCTGCCGACGGTCACCCATACCAGTACTACCCAGGCCTGGCCCTAACTTTGTTGACGCGACCAACGATGTTACCAACTAAGACACCGGACAGGAACAACAACCTGTATGGATTGGCTGGTGGCCTAGCGAGAGGCGTGGCCGCCACCCACACTGACTGCTGCATGCGCGTCGTCAGAATCGGACGACGACAGCAGAATGGACCAGACAGTTTTGGTTTAGATAGTTATCAGTTTTCTCGTGTGTTTAGTTAAAGTTTAATAAAATATTTATTAAATTATCCTAATCATTGTTCATTTATAATTAACATTTTAACTAGATTAGTATACCTTACAGGAAACCTTATAAACCTAATGCTAAAACACAATCCAACATCAACAAAGATCAGAGCTTTTAACGGTAGTGTGCTATGTAAGTGTAAGATTTTAAAACTATTTCATTTTGCACAATGATACATTTTCAACAAAATGAATTTCACAGCATTTCTGACATGCTTGACGCTCAATCAATCAATAAGAAGCACTACTTAGGCCCAGTTTCCGGTTCTTTTAGTTAACTACTCAGTTAGTAAACCATCTGTTAATTTCGGCTCACCAGTTAAGTTTGTGCGCGTTTCTGAATAAAATTTTGACTGGCCATCACCTAACTGAACAGTAAACTATCGTTGCTTAGCAACGGTGCGCACTGCACTACCTACTTCCACCTAGCACAGGTGGGCATTATGAATGTTAATGCAAGCACTCGTCAGCCAGCCCACGAGCATGCCAACCGATTGCAGACGGCCATTTTGTCGATTCACGAATGGATTTCGTACTAAAAATTTGTAGCAGCAAACATCTCGTCAAGCATTCTGAAGGCACTGCTATGCGATAAAATCATTCTGTAGTATCACATTCTTCGATTAACTGCTAGCAAAATGGTACAAAAGTTGCGTTAAATACGATTACTGCGATTGACAGTTAGCTAACTGGCCAACTTCGGCCAGTTAAATTTTCGGCCATTTTGACCGTTGGTTAGTGCAACGAGAAACGGGAGTTATGCAAATCTGTCAGTTAATGCTAACTTGACCGGCCAGTTAAAATCCAAAACCCAGCCTTATGGGGATGTCAAACAAAAAATTTGACCGATTTTATCTGCCAACAAAATCGCCTGACAGAAATCTGTCTTGTGTCATGCATAAATCGTACGACTATCTGCCGATTTTGTCGGTCAAGATAGAACATGTTCTATCTTTGATGATTTTGTTGGCTGACGTCAACAAATTTTGTTTATGTTGCCATGGTGATTGCTTACAGCAGACGATGAATATTTATTTTAGTTATTTATTGTGCTTGATATTTCTTTTTGTTCATTAGATGCAGAAAAAAGTGATGCAAGTATCACTCTGTGATCTGCATTCTGCTGTTGTGCTAGCTGATATCATACGAAGTAGCAGAAGAAAATATCGGCCATGTGTCATGGTTCACCAATTGTGTCGGCCGATTTTGTCGGGTAACTAAACCACGAACACAATAGTTGGCCGACTTTGTCGTTTGTCTGACATCTGCTTTAGTACTTAATAACTGAGAGACTGCAACTGAGTAAAATATACAACTTAATGAGTGCTGTATGTATGTGAATAACGACAGTAAAAAGCAATACCAATAATAGTGTTATGATGCTAGTGTCTTTAAACAGTGACTGAGTTGCAGCTCATTAGCTGAAAGAAAATATTGAGTTGACATATTATAGTGGTCATTATATAGACAAAGCTTCTGAAATATTTAGTGTTTGCTGAATAACTCATTACCATGTGAACACATCAGCTTGTCATGTGACACAAATACTGTAGCTACAAATTGTAAATGAAAATGCTGACATTGACAGATACAATGTTATCAAACCTGAGCTGTCAAGAGATGTATGCCACCATATCGGCCAATGAATGCAAGATATTTCCCATCAGGAGACACTTCAAAGCACTTCATAGCACATCCATCGAGACCTAAACAAAGAAAGATGCAACAATAAAGAGCTAAAAACAGTTAATATCACCACCAAAATAATTCAACTTTACAAATAAACAAATCCTTGTTAACAACAGTCAAGCATAATCTACAGAAATCATAATAGACTGACAATGGTAGTATACAAAACAAAAAAAATATCTTTGGCAGACAACAAAAAGTAAGAACTCTGTCCACTGTCCACTGTATTTCAGTCAAACAATTAACTAAGTTACAATGTTCGATACTGTAATTAAACATATGGCAAACACCTTTTATGCGTGGAATATTGCTGAGTTTGCCGGCTATCATGTCGTAGCAGTAGAAAGCACTGTGTCGAGAGCCCAGAATAACTTCATGTCCGTCGCTGCTAAAGTGAGCCGTGTAAATCGGAAAAGATTCAAGAAACACACTCTGTATGCAAGCGTTGGTTGAACCATCCACCTAAATCAACCACATCACATAGCATGCAGATTTTATTACTGTTTGACTTTTAACTTCAACAAGAAAAGCCCAGCTAATGCAAAGGGGAACGAGCAACAGTGGTACATGTTTGAAAGCCCAGTAAAACAAAGTCAAGTCAGTCACCAGAGGGCGCCATATGACCAGCGGCTAATTATCTATAGTGTTTTACTTGTACTCACCAGACGGCGTGACCTGTCTCGTACTGCCAACACTGCATCGGCTGGAAATCGCAAATTTTCCCTACCCCACTCTCATTTAGCGCCTACATTCGGGGTGACCTCCTTCGAATTTATGGTAAAGCTTTACGGTTCATGAAACTAAGTCTTCCAGGCAGCCGACGTTGAAGATTTGGTGATCCTAGCTTGCACCGTTTTTGACTGATCCGGGCGGACGGATGTGACGAACAGACAGAATTGCGATGGCTAAGATGCGAAACGGCAGTAGCTGCTGTTGCACGCAAAAATGCATAATGTTGTATTCATTGTTAGACGTGAACAAAAAAATAGCACAGCAAATTCATGTACTACTGTTTTTTGGAGTAATACAGCAATACCAGTATAAATAAATGCATTATTCTCATTTTCGGGTTTAGCAACACAGATTAATACGTAGATTGAACTTTAGATTTTCTATACATACAAAGAATAACTAAAATAACTAGAAATTTGGGCCAAAGCCCAACGTGAGTCCGCCCGGCGCCCTAAGTCCGATTAGCGGAAATTAGAGGGGGGGGAGTAAAATTTTCCCGGCATTAAAGTCACGTGGCCCGAACTCAAATGCATTGGCATACGCCGAACACGCATTGTCGACTCAGGGTAGGTCAACGTGAGCGCTTATAACTTTGTTCGTAGTGGACCGAATTTTACAAATTTTTTTTGTTCGACGTCGAAAAGATCATTCTCGTCAACGCCGTTTAGATTTTGTCGCTATCTTCATCGATTCCAGAGATATTTGCGATCAAACTCGAAAGTTGTCGTAAAACGTACTAAATTTTTCACATTTTTTGCCCTCCCAAATTTTAAGGGCGGCGGTGCCCCCAAACTTCGTACTTGCGTTAACACCCCAACCTAGAGGCGCGTCAAGTGCCAAAGTTTCGTCAGGCTACACCCCCTAACTCCGAGGTTATAAGTGCTCCTTTACTGCATTTTAAGCCAATTTTTGACTCCCCTTTAAAAAATGTTGTAAGGGGGGCCCCTGCCCCCGGTAGGGGTGTGCTAGTTAGACTTGGTCATTCTCTAGCGCGTGTAAAAATTTGGAAGCGCAGCACCACCTAGGGGCCGAAATATAGTCTTCCGAAAAATGCGACTTAGGGTACGTCAAAATGAGCGCTTATAACTTTGTTTGTAGTGGACGGAATTTCACAAATTTTTTTTGTTCAACATTCGAAGGATCCTTCTTGTCAACGCCGTTTAGATTTTGTCGCTATCTTTATCGGTTCCAGAGATATTCGCGGTCAAACTCGAAAGTTGTCGTAAAACGTACTAAATTTTGGACGTTTTTTGCCCTCCCAAATTGTAAGGGGGGGCGGTGCCCCCCAATTTTGTACTTGCGTTAACACCCCAACCTAGAGGTGTGTCAAGTGCCAAAGTTTCGTCGGGCTATACCCCCTAACTCCGAAGTTATAAGCGCTCCTTTATTGCATTTTAAGCCAATTTTTGACTCCCCTTTGAAAAAAGTTGTAAGGGGGTCCCCGCCCCCTTTGGGGGGTGCGCTAGTAAGACTTGGTCATTCTCTAGCGCGTGTAAAAATTTGGGGGCGCAGCACCCCCTAGGGGCCGATATATGTTCTTCCGAAAAATGCACTTTGGGTGGGTACGATTCAATATCGAGATCTCCAAGGTCACTGGACCAAACTTCACCGGACTTGTTTCGCCTAATACAGCAAGAATCGCGGTAGATGGAATAAAAATCCAATTTTGAAAATCTTCATCCGTTTCGGAGATATTCGCTGCCGAACTTCAAAGTCGTCCGAAATCGGGCCAAATTTTGCATGTATTTCGCCCCCAAAATTTTTTTGGGGTGCGCCCCCAAAAATTTTGGACCAGCATTACAAAATTCGGCCTAGTGCTGACCACCGTGCAAAATTTCAAGCCGGTCGGCCCACGCATCTCGGAGATTTGGCGGTCGGAAAAAAAAACATCTGGGCTAAAACATAAGTCCTTCCGAAAACTATCGTTTTTGGGCAGACTAATAATTCATATATGCACTGATTTCATTTCTCTATCTCACAATAATACACCTTTTATGCAACTTCTGCCTTGAAATTTAAATAAGGCTATCCACTTTTGACATTACAGCCGACAGAAAAAATGTCCCCCTGTGCTCAATACCTGTAGGTAAGGAGCTCGGCCCTTATCTTGACCTTTTTAAAGTAAACGTAAATTATTCAGCATGGTATACATGACTACGAAGTCTGTACACTGGAGGGCCTAGAACAGGGTCTACTGTGTTACAGCACATGTTATCTTCCCTAGCAACGGTCATAAGCATCATTAGTGCCAACTGTGCCTAATCACAAATGGATGGCCAGGCTGAGTTGCCCTTAGTGGACTGATACCCACTATCAGTCACCCACCTCAGTACTAACTGGCCATGTGATAAATAAACTTCATTGATCGGACACAACATGTTTAAGACCACTTAGACACTAAGCTGTCAAGAAATAGCAAACCTGAAATAAACGTAATGTCTGATCCATCCCAGCAGTCAAGACAATCTGTGCCGAACGATGAAACTCTACGGATCTCAACTTTCCCTGCACATATAAAACATAATACACATGTGGCCATCTTACAGATCATTTGTCAATTTGACTGTTTGTCTATCTGTTCTCACAGGTTCCTAAGTCAAAAATAAAAAGGCACAAAAAACACATTCAGTTAAAAAATCAGCTGACTGGATACTGTTTCTTCTGAGTAGTTGGCACTAAACGGCCTATTTTGTGCTGATGTGTCGTTTAGTAACTACTCACCCTCTTCTAAGTAGTGTGTGAGTGCAATAATTTGTGCTTTAATTTCACAAATGTTTGTATTTGTACGCTTCTGTCAGTCTGTCTCCCACTGTCGTTCAATGTCACACAGGTTTTAACGTAAAACAATGCAGAGGATGAAATCCTTCATAATGCATACTGTCAGCCAGTGGCCGAATCTAACCGAGCGACTTATCACACAAGATCCAACATAGAGACTAGTTACAGCACTGTTGAGTGAGCGGGTAACCGAGTATGCAGTATAAACTATATATACCAGGCAGTGATGTAACAACTTAAGCCATGCTCAGATCACATAGGGTGAGATCAAGACTTTAGTCTAAGACAAGTCTTAGCAAAACTATGTGATCTGACAAAAGTCTTAGACTAAAGTCTTGACTTTGGACTTGACTTTGGGCTTAGTCCAAAGTCAAGTCAAGAATTTAGTCTAAGACTAAAGTCTTAGCGAAACTTGACCTCACGCACAGACTACACCATCATTTGCTATATCAGCAGTTTCGTGGGTTAAAAACGTAGACCTGTGAAATAGCAAGTTGCGATTTTCTGACAAAAAACTGCAAATTTCCGACAAAGGAGAGACTACAAGTGCAACAAACCTTGGCGGGTCGGTCAGCATTGACGTCTCTGCACTTGTGAAATTTCAGCTGAGAATCTGGAAGGTAGACGTGCTGCGACACTGATGCAAGACAAGTGCCTGTTGAACTGTCCACTCCATGGTCATCAAAATCCTCATCATCATCATCATCGTCTTCCTTAGCGACAGAGCTGTCACTGTCTTCTGTTAACAATAGCATTAACAGTACTTAACAAATCATTCATCTTCCACTACAACTCGGTCAATGTTCAAACAATTCTCTAGAAAAATTCTGGCCTACCTAACTTTCACACATTTTCAGTACACACAGACAGGGTTCAACTCACTCTTTTCACTTGTACCAGCCTAGTCTAAGAAACAGCAAAACATTGGCGTAGTTAAGTAGGTGCCTATATAAAAGAAACATGCATATTTGCACATGTTAAAAAATGTCAGAGATCTGTACAGCCATTTGACCTGAATGGATATTCAGCTGTACCACCGTACCAAATCTGTGGCATCCAACAGCAACAGCACAGTCCCATTATGGGCCATTAAATGTAGCATTAATCTATCAGACACTATGACATAAATTACACTTACTAATTGAATTAGCAATTACATTATTCAACATATAAACCTCACAATTACCTTCAGAGTCGGACCTTTGTGACGGTAACTGGGCCCATTTTGCTGGTGTCTTCGATATATTTCTAAACCTTTAGACATTAACCACCATATTATAACTGACTAAGGTTCTAACAGATAATGGAAATACAATGTCCCAACAACACACAGGCAGGCAGAAGCATTTCTACACTGTGATCGGAAAAAAAACATCACGAACATTATCATTTGTCACTTGGAGAAGCTATATCCAATTTTAATAATTTTTCACATGATTATTTCTCGCACAACTGGCCATCAAATGGCCATTCTACACTGTGTCTCAAAAAAATGTCCCACTTTGTAACTGTCCATATCTTTGACAAATATTAGCCAATCTTCGAAATTCTTTCACTTGCACACTCTTTGGACAATTTGCAATAAAGCAGTTATTGAATATCCCACCACACCATAGCTGCGTCGCTACACTACCTTGTGAAATATAAATGCAAGAAAAAACTAGCAATACTAAGCAACAGGCATGTTGGAAGATGAAAGACACTTCAGACCAAAATCGCGACAAATGATCTGTACAATGCTATGCTGTATTAGACCCATCTTTGT
>Ga0209367_1013096_pt1 | contig 10735 bp, 3 predicted proteins | sample WorMetLIZISLAND2_FD_187412 | JGI IMG/M metagenome (GOLD analysis project Ga0209367, IMG submission 187412) | Marine gutless worms symbiont microbial communities from Max Planck institute for Marine Microbiology, Germany - Olavius geniculatus... ... | reverse complement strand
ATACATTTATTGTAGCAAGATCTTAACTTATTCATATATGACACAGTGAACATCCGCCACAAACCAATATCATACAATGACAAGCAGTAGGATCTAAATAATGAGCACTTTACAGTGAATGAACAATAACTGAACTTACAAATTAAAATGTTGGTACGAAAAAACATGCTTTTAATCTCGCGCTGAATGTCATCTTTATCACTCAAGGTATTGGTTATAATGTGTCCTAAATATCGGAAAGATGAAACAAACTGCAACTGTGAACTTTCCAGAGTAAATAACGGAAAAGAGGTGCTAACCATTCTGGTTAACCATTGAGGGTTAACCACCATACAGACAGTTTTGCGAGCATTACATGCCATGTCAATGGACTGAGCACACAGTAACATATTATCAATCAGAGTCTGCAGAACTCTCCAAGATGGAGATAACATCACAATATCATATCATTTGTAAGCAGTGACGTCATTTCAATAAATCATTTGGGGGGTCTTAGTCTACGTAACATACTGTTCTTGCAACAGTAACACTGTTTTAGAGGTAAGCTTTACAGGAAACAAGATAATGTTCATACGAACACGGAGTTTGTCCAATGCATTTCGATAGTTTACAGTATATGGCCGTATAAATATAATCAGTGAGCTCTTTAGACTGGTAGAAAAAAATCAAAAAGTTTAATTTTAAATTGTATAGCATCAGTGCTACTGTCATGCTTCGCTATTATTATAACTGAACAATTAACGTTGTCAATCACAAGACCATTCAATTTGTTACCAACGCTTTGCTATAAATGGTCCCTCGTCACCATGCGTCTATCTGGCACCGTTGTGGAGATACGGCGCCTCAAAGATAATGGGGTCACGACCTTAACCTTTTAGGGTCACGTGACGTCATCGGTCACGTGACAATTCGACTCGCGGTAGTCGACTTCCCATGGGTGGACCATGGTAACCATGCGTTTATCTTGCACCGTTATGGAGATATGGCCCCTCAAATGTTGAACGCACGGACGTGGACACGGAACGAAATAAGGAAGAATGGAAAAAAAGAGGAAGAAAAGAAAAAGGGAAGGAAAGGGAAAGGTAATGTAGAAAGAAAAAAGGAAGTGAAAGGGGAAGGTGAAGAGGAAGGAGAGAAGGAAGGAAAGGTAAATGAAAAGGAAAGGGACAGAGAAAGAGAAATGGGAAAAGGAAGGGAAAAGGGGAAGGGGAGGGAAAGGAAAAGGAAAAGAGATAGGGAAAGTAAAAGAGAAAGGAGAAGAAAAAGAAAAAAAAGAAACTGGGGAAGGAAAGGTAAAAGAAAGAAGAAGCGGAAGGAAAACGAAAAGGAAAGGGGAAAAGGAAGAAAAAGGGGAAAGGAAAAGTGCAAGAAAAAAAGAGAAAGAAAAAGGGGAAGGAAAGGGAAATGAGGAAGGAAAAAAGGAAGGAGAATTAAAAGGGGAAGGGGAAGGAAAAGGGAAAGGGAAGGAAAAGGGAAAGGCAAAAGGAAAGGGAAGATGAAAAAAAGATAGTTAAAAGTTGGACGCACGGACACTCAGGTGATTTTATATTCTGTCCAATGCTATGCACTGCATTGGACAGACAAATAATAAAACCATAAATCCTTGGGAGATCCGTAGATTTCCAGCCCTCCCTAGAGGACGCTCCTAAGCTGTAATGAAAAGCCTAACTTACGACAACAGAAGCCAAGTTAGTAATTTCATTTGCCAAATAAGTGATTTCGTTATATTCGGTTTTGCTTTAGTTGTATCGCACATACGGACACCGTTTCATCAAAGGCAGTCCACTGGATTTTCAGTTTTCAGCACATTGTATATCGCAGACTGGAAAAATTATTTAAAAAACTAGAAATACGTTCTGTGGAACGAGGTATCTGTCCCATTGATACGCTATATAGCCTAGCAGCTGCTTTTCAGCGTTTCATGCTCTTGTGAGCCTGCAGCCAATTTTGTCTTTGAATAAAAACGGGCTGCTTGCCATGACAACAGGGGTCTTCAGAGGAGAAATTTAAATGACACCATCGGATAGCGCGGGCCCGAAAATGGGGATGTAGGTAAAAACAGCGCGCAATTATTTTTCACGAGGGTCGAGTTGTAGTCAATTTTTGTCCCAAAATTCGTTGCCATGGCAACAGGGGTCGGCAGGGGAAAAATTTAAATGACACCGTCGGATAGCCCGGGCCCAAAAATAGGGGGGGGCAGGTGCAAACAGCGTGCAATTATCTTTTACGGGGACCGAGTTATACCGCTTTGAAATCTCCATTGGCTGTAATGCAAAATTTAGCAACTTTTGAATGGTTGCTATGGCAACAGTGGTCGATAGGGGGTAAATTTAAATAACACCGCTAGATTTCCCAACCTCGAAAATAAGGGGGTAGGTAACCACAGCGCGCAATTATCTTTTACGGGGACCGAGTTATACTGCTTTGAAGTCTCCATAGGCCGTAATGCATTTTTTTAAATTGCGGTAAAATAGGGGAAGGAGTTATCAGATTTTTATCCCAAACTCAATCTTACTTTTTGGGCCACGAATCACTGTGCAAAATTTCATCAGAATCGAATCAAAATTGCGGCCGTTGGAGTGTTTACAGACAGACTGACAGAATGACAGACAGACGCAAGTGATTTTATAATCTGTCCCTTGCTATGCTATAGCAATGGGACAGATAGGCCTAATTATTCAATGCCGGTTACGCAACGCCATGCAACCAGCGATATTTTGGCGCCGGTTACAAATGTACCGAGTTTTGCCTTTCGACCGACTTAAAACTTATTCCATCCCAGAAACAGTTGTTTAACATACATGCAAATACAAATTACACAATATATCGTAATCTTCAGACACTATTTTCAAACTCGTGAAATTTAAGCTGCGATACCTAAGCCCCCTAATTTCCGTATATCCTTGAGACCGTGCTAATTAACTATCTCCAGGTATTCGACGTTGTCGCCGCTGTCCGCCGGCTGGTGAGGTTTGATGCCGCTGTAGATGTGAGTCTGTGCCTGCTGTGGTCTCACTGACTCGTAATTATTGTCTGATGGTTCTTGTAGCTGTGCCGCCGTAGCATCGACGTCGCGTATCTCCGTGTAGTCTGAGTCTTGGTCCAGCGGCGTCGATGTTGTAGGCGTTTTCGTCGTCATGGAAATCGTGGGAGATGAGCCATGACCAGCTGTTAGTAACAGATCACAGAGCAGGCTTAGGCCTACATGACTTATAGGCCTATGCAATGTTGTTACCAGTGAAGTAGACAATCTGCGACATTATTCAACGGTCGTACTGTACTCTAATGCTTATTTACCATTACGCTTGGAATTGTAAATATCGGATCGATAACTCCACGTGTGCTGTTAAACGTAACGCAGTATGTTTAGACTACCGAATCAACGGTTAACGACCGTGGTAAGTGGATTAAATTACTGGCTGGAGTTTAACAGTTTAACACACACTTGTTCTACACCACAAACAGTGGTTTGATCTACGGGTATTTTACAAATTACACAGCATCGACATTTGAGTGTTGGTCTGCAAACACAATGCTTAAACTCTTGGAATTAAAGTTCTGAATAATAGTCTTGCTCTGGGTTGTCCTACACTAAAAATACGATGGTCGTTCCATAAATAAGTTACAAAATAATGTCATTCTGGTAGTTTTCCGAATATAAAAAATGCGAAATATATGTTTTGTAGGGAATTTAATTCTGATCACCACCAGTGAGTGTGAGCTTTATCACGATGATGTCACGGTAACGTCATTTATAAACATTACATTTGGTGACGCTGCCACTAAATTTGTCCCGAATGAACAACCTGCTATTATTTTTTGTGAGCAAATGAGCTTCATGCAAATAAGATTCGTTCCAGTTAGTGTCCAATAGACCCTATATGGCGATAAATGTTGTACAAAACTAACAATGCACGTTTGGTGTAAGAAAATACTAGATGGGCAGAAATTTGCATCAGATACCCAGGTGCAACCAATCGTTTCGGCAGTGGCTTGGACAGTAGCCAGCAGGGGCGCCTATCCCCCCTAAGTCCTTGGAGCAAGTTTTCCCCTAACTCAAGATAATTCGCCGTAGGCGCCGAAAACTAGGCGCCGCAGGCGTCGAGGGGTGGGAGATGCGGAGGGGGTATCCCTCTCCCCAGCCGACTAAGAGGTCTGGGGAGCGTCGTGAGCTCTCCCAGCGGGGGTCCGGGGTGGAGCCCAGACAAAAAAACGAATTTTGTGCATTCTAAGCATCACAGAGCACTTCTGGTTGCAAGATATTGTAAATCATGAAAACAGCGCATTACAAGCTGAAATGTAATATGCCATAAAAACTGGGCAGCAGACTCGAGCATCGGTTACAGCAAGAACTAACATTCGTGATATCTCGAGGATCAAGCAAACAGCAACAGCGTCATTAGCAACCTTATTATCATCATCATCATCATCACCTGCAGCAGCAGCAAATTGACACTGCCACTGATAGACAAGAGACACACAGACTAGAGGCCAGTTGTCATTGATATAGGCCTAAGCAGCTTGCATGAGTGTCAACTGCATCACAATGCAACCGTACATTGTTAATGAATTGTTATAACATCAGTAGTGATTAGTTCACACAAAATGACACCAGTAAACAACTGAGTTAACGTCGTCATTCAAGTGTATAACTGACATCAACATTACTGACACTGGCGTGTTACTGACAGTTTGACACACAATGCTGTTCTTTTAGCATTCAGACACTCTTGCAACAAGCTGCAATTGGTCACAAGTAAATTGTTTTATCACTTCTGATATTCTGATCACTTGCAGCTGGTTGCAAAGAATATCACAATGCTGGCCTCCCACTATGTCCAGACAACTGTTTGATCTTTCAAGGTTCAAACAGTTCCTAAAGAGAAGGTTTTTGAGAAATTAGAGGAAGTTGAATATTATCATATTCTGCATTTCTGATATACTGGATATACGTGCAATATATCAGAAATGCAAAATTATAATTATTATAATATTCAACCCCCTAATTTCCAAAGAAACTTTCTAAAGGAAAAGTTTTTTTTGGGAACTTAAGGAGAAATTTAAATACTATTTGTCTGCATTTCTGATATATTCCACACATGCAAAACCTTCCTAGAGGGAAAGTTTTTGAAAAATTGGGGAAGTTGAATATTATAATTCTGCATTTCTGGTATATTGCATGTACAGTTCTCTCTTAATTTTACAAACACTTTATAAGGGAAAAAGTTTTTTTGAAAAATCAGGAGGATTAAAGGCTATAATTTTGTATTTCTGATATATTGCATAAACATCCAAAACCTTCTTAGGGCGGAAATTTTTTTTGGAAAATTGAGGAAAAAGTTCAGTATTATAATTCTGCATTCCTGATATATTGCATGTACACTTCCCCCTAATTTTCCAGAAACTTTCCTAGATGAGAAGATTTTTGAAAGATTAGAGGGAATTAGGGAACTTATATACTATAATTCTGCATTTTTGATGTATTGCGTGTACACTTTTCCCTAATTTCCCCCAAAAAACTTTCTACGATGGAAGTGTTTTTTGGGAAATTAGAAGGAATTGAATATTATAATTCTGCATTTCTGACATAACATGCAATATATCAAAATGCAGAATTATAATATTTAATTTCTTTTTCTAACTTCCCCAAAACCTTCCCCCTATTTTATCATGGAGCATTTGTTTCGACGTTTATATGGTGTAGACGCCCCTGGCAGCCAGAATCGTTTTTTTGCATCGGGCATTTAAAAACTTTTTGACAGATGGGACTAAATGTTTAAACAAACTCGAAAGATATGTTGAAAAAATAAAGCATTAATGTTTAGCATTTACAGTGGTGACATTAACTTGTTAAGTTTATTCGTTTTTCTCGATCTAATGCTGTTTATTGCTTGCGAGATATGATAGACTACTGGACGAAAAAAATAATAAACAAACATTCTGTGTTATATGAACAGATGACGTCACGATAATGAAGCCATTATCAAAAAAAAATTTCAAGTATGTTCAGAATGAAATTTCCTACAAAACGTATATTTCAGTTTTTTTAATATTTAAAATCTAACAGAATAACGCCGTTTTGCAACTTATTTATAAAACAACATCGCATCCTACTTTAAAATGATAAAATCACGTATATAGAATGCGGTTTTGGATGAAAACCAAAACGTATCGAATGATAAGTGGTGTTGCTTGATGATGATTAGGACTCATATCAAGCACATATGATGAAACAGTTCTGATTAAATCACTGAATCAGTTTGAGCTTTCGTTCTGAACCCGCACCTCAGTACTCCCCGACAATAAATTGGTGCTTACCGGAGTCAGGGTTATTACGTCTTTGCCGGACAAGACAGATAACCCGAATGATGATAAACTTCAGCAGCAAAAAGCCCACAGCAACGAAACATCCTATTATTATGGACGTTAATCTCGTTGATGTCGTACCTATGCAAAGAAACACGCGCACACTATTTTACTTGCCGATCGAAAACAGTATCTGTCAATGTTAATTAACAAACAGTTATAGGGCCTAGACTTTTCTTTTCTTTTGCTAATCAAGGTCTTTAAGAGGAAGGATAAGTCGGTGATACAAAGTGGGACAAAAAACTGGCACTTCACTTTTGTCAATATCTTTGCCAATTATTGACCGATTTTCAAAATTCTTTCGCTGACACTCTGCGGACAATTGCCAATAATGTGGTTATTATATAACCCACCATACTGTAATAAATTTTTGCTACACCTGCATCATTACATTGACTGTTGGCATATTCGAACAAATGTATGCATGGTCAATTAATATAGTGCGTACGTAACTGATGTTTAATTAACTAAATGTGACATCTTAAATTTATATATACCAGCGCAAAAACTTTTATTATTATTATAACCAGCGTGTGATATTATTATTATATATACATCTTTATTCACCCAAAAGGTAGCAAACAACACTACAGCGCACACAAAAAGAAAAAAATAAAAGACAAGAAAAAAACATACGACACAAAGAAGCAATGTCCAATTATTATTATTTATTATCAGTCAAATCGACGCATCCTGGTAAAATCTGTGGAGGAATATTGTTTGTAAACATTGTCGCTACAAGCGGATCTGGACGACGATTGGCGGATGAGGAGGTGCGTTGATTCATGATGAAGTTTTGTGTGAAAATTGATGTAGTATGAGATACTGCAATTAAAAAAAGTAAAACAAATCGTCGCTGAGGACGATTTTTGCTTACAAACACTGAATTGACGTGGTCTGAACCACGCTGATGATAAATTTGTGTTCGGATTTGATGCAATGATGAATCTGATGTAATCGTCGCTGAGGACGAGATATGATTCTGCTACATATCCTCTGAACTGGAGTGGTACTATTTGACGTTGGGGGGCGAATTTGCTTCAGTTTGATCGTCGCTGAATACGTATCTGATACTGTTTGATGGACCTGTAAACTTGAGAGCTAAACTACTGTGAAACGATGCTGGAGATGAACTTTACAACTGAATGGGGACGATGATTCCCCATTGTGGTCAGCCATCTTGTCGTGGTGGTGGGGCTTTGCACCGATGACCCAAAAGATTTCTAAAATCTAAAGGGTAGGAGCCAACTAAGAGCTGACCAAACCCGTGAGAGCAGATTTGTTACACGTTACCAGTGTTTTTGTGCTGGTTTCGGCTTCACAGCCGACTACGGCTTCACAGCCGTTTATTTACGGCTTCACAGCCGTTCACGGCTTTATAGCCGTTACCTGTAACTTTATGGTTACATTCGGGGATGCGCATTGGGACGAACTGATACGGCCTCAGCGCTGGGCAGGTGTAAGAGCCTGCCCACCCCGGAGGTAAGGTAAGGTAAGGTAAGGGGGACCATGATTGAAAATTCAGCCGAAGTTCAGAGATTACTACAATTGGTCGTCTTCAGAAGGTTCTTTGAATGTAAAGCTGGTTTATATTTTTTTAATGTAGGTAATTTCATGCGCTTGTAAAACAGGTTGTAAATATTAATTTAATAGTAGTCACATAGCCTAGACTTGCTGTACTGCTGTGAAGAAGTTATTTATTGCTTGCATATAATATATTTTTGTTATTTATTAATAAATATTAGTTTTATTTTGTAATTCTGTGTGATTTAAAACAGTAAATCACGTATTGTCATTGTTAGGCAACACATACCGTTTTTTTCCTAAGGACATTGTAGACAAAGACTTTGCACCCTAAGTCTACTATACATACCATAAATGTGTTTTTACACTACCTTGTAAAGTATAAATAAAATATAAATATATGCCCTAATGATAATAACAAACAAACATTTTGGTAAATGAAGAAAACACTTTAGACTAACATCGCGGTAAATGATCTGTATAAAATGTTTGTTATTATCGTTAGCTTTTTTTATACATTTGTATTTCACATACCAAGTGAAAAAAATATTTCTACTCGTGGTGTGGGTCATGACTAAGTTATCACATATGATCAACTCAATGCTTCTTGCATTCAATAAGCCTAACTACTTTATCAGCGTTTCAGCGACAAATAATACTGATGCAGACCGAAATCGGGCGGCGGGAAAAGCTGCATTTCGAACGTGTCTGTGGTGACTTTGTTCGACACCACGCATTTGTATTTGCCGAGGTCCTTGGCTCCGGTCTGGAGTATCGTGAGCGAGCTGCCGTTGATGTTGTTGGCGATGTGCGTCTTGTTGGCGACGTTGAACACTTCGCACCATTTCTGCTCACACGGCGACTGCTCGTAGTAGTGGTACCAGGTGTAGGTCAGGGTGGTGTCGGGGTCCGATATCGCTTTCACTGTGAATGTCACCGGATCTGGAAAGTTAGCAGTAACGTTTTCCGGCTTCACGACGATCACCGTTTTCTCTATAGACAACCATAAACAACAAACTGCATGCCGCAGTATCGTAATGCAATAATAACAGTGATAAAAAAAATAATTGCTGAAAGGGCACTCGGAAAGTGTAAACCTCTGCCAACGCTATGCCAATTGTTACCGTTGTGTTCACCAGGGGACAGCACCACCAAAATGTAATCCCCGCTAAGTTAGGCTAAATCTAACCTTCTCTGAACAGTTCCAAGTGTGTTTTCTGATGGAATTGTTGTGCCAGTAATTAAAGACAGAAATGGTCATATTAACAATTATAGGGCAATCACACTCAGCTCTTGTATTTCCAAACTGCTTGAAATGTGTTTGATTGAAGTAGGCTCTAAAACGTTGTATTCCTCACCTTTAGGCCACAGTTTGGTTTTCACAAAAAGACCGGATGTGGTCATGCTCTATACTATCTTCGCAATGTAATTGACTTTTATTGTGCTAGTGGCTCTACGGTTAATGTGGCGTTGTTAGATATGTCTAAGGCTTTTGACAGAGTTAATCACAATGTATTGTTTAATATACTCATGAAGCGAGGTATGCCACCGATGATTCTACAGTTACTTATGACTTGTTACCGATGCAGTAATGTATTTGTTAGATGGGGCAATTCTGTGACGTGTGTTTTATTAACGGTTGGAGTCAGGCAGGGTCACAGTGGGGTGCTGTCACCTCTGCTTTTTAATGTATATTTATGTAAAAAGCAGTTCAGTTTATATATAGTGTAAGGGTGACATCGTGGTTGTAGATATAAAACAGCACAAATCGCAATTTAATAAATTCAAACTTTACCATTACACAGTGAGCAAAGTTCTTCTGACATTGTGTAATGGTCATAGAAGAACCCTGCTAGAAACTGTACAAATTATCCAGAAATTCAATCAGTAGAACGTAAACGAAAAAATAAACAATTAGCGACATTCAATCAATAAATCGTCGTATCTCAGAAGTGCTGCGAGTTAGAACCAATTGATCACAAATAGGGAGTTGTAACATGATTTTGACCGATGCCTGGATAACCTTGAATAGCGACTATGCATTCTGTTATACAAATTAAACTATTTTTGGAGCTCAGCATAAAAATCAGAAGAATATAGACCCATGTTATCAGCGGCAAAAATGTAGTCCACAGACGGCAGTTTACATTATGACACCTGATTATCAATGAGAAAAGTTAGACGAAAACGCACCAAAGACGTTGATGAATCCGTTAGCGAGAACGTATCCGTGAATGTTGCTGGCTTTGCACTGGATCACCATCAAGTCATTCTGGCGGCTGCAGTTGTTCTTGCACACCGACGATATTGTCAGAGTCTTTCGATCGGCGGAAAACTGAAAATTGTTAGCAGGAAGAGCAGCCGCTGTTCCAAAACATGCAGATGTATGCACAAATAAGTTAACGATGAAAATGTCGTATGTCTTACAGCAAAATAAAGTGCAATGAATTACTTCAAAATTGTTGTAATCAGCAGAAAAGACTGAAAAACCATTAAAGTAAGAATATTACAAATGACTATGTAAACATGGACTTTTATCAACAAATCATAATCCATATCGAATAACTCAGGAGTACCACATTTCTGAAACAGACTTTGAATGAGTAAGTGTGCCGCAAACATAATGTACAACAAAACCCAGAAACCTTGGCTTGTGTTACATTACGCACAGCCAAACTTTCACCTTCTGTAATTTAACGTATACAACAAAAGCTACACTGAAGTAAACCCCATCTCCCCACTATCTAAGTGATATATAATTTATGCACTACAAATTCTCACAAACCAGCACATACAGACTATTTAATTGCCATGGCTTTTGTTTTCAGAAACTATATCATTTCTA
>Ga0209367_1013095_pt1 | contig 10736 bp, 8 predicted proteins | sample WorMetLIZISLAND2_FD_187412 | JGI IMG/M metagenome (GOLD analysis project Ga0209367, IMG submission 187412) | Marine gutless worms symbiont microbial communities from Max Planck institute for Marine Microbiology, Germany - Olavius geniculatus... ... | reverse complement strand
ATTTTGACCTTGTCATCTTCTGAGGCAGAAGAAGATATGTCTGTAGAGACTGCAGATGTTAATGACGAAGCTCTTGGTGCTGTTGGTGGTACTCCATTAACATTACAGCCAACTTCAAGGATGATGGGGCAACTGAGCTTATTTGATAACAAGCTAGCTGCAAGTTTTGATGTGGCAAAGCTAAGTGATCGTGGAGCAGCTGCAGTTATCACACTTGTGCTTCAGAACCTTGGTCATGATCCAGCTGAATACAAACTCAGCTATTCCAGTATTCGCCGTAAGCGAATCAAACATCGACAGGCCATTGCAGAAAATTTAAAAGCAGACTTCAGGCCGGACGTTCTTTTAACGATTCATTGAGATGGCAAGATACTACCAGATATCACTGGAAAAGAAAGTGTTGATCGTCTTCCAATTTTAGTGTCAGGGGTTGGAGTCGATCAGCTTCTTGCTGTTCTGAAGCTGCCATCTGGAAGTGGAGAAGCATCAGCTACAGCAGTTTACGAAGCTGCATTGTCATGGGGTATATGCGACAGAATCAAAGCCATGTCCTTTGACACGACTGCAGTCAACACTGGTCGACTGAATGGCGCATGTGTCCTTCTTGAACAGAAAATGGAAAATGAGCTGTTGTGGCTGGCCTGTCGACACCATGTGCTAGAAATTGTACTGGAAGCAGTAATGATCCACTCACTTGGACCTTCAAAGAGCCATGACATTGCCATTTTTAAACGATTTCAAGCACACTGGCCATACATCAACCAGTCAGCTTATCAGACTGTACTATCAGATGAACAAGCTGCCAGCAAAGTTGCTAACATCAGTGATCAGTTGATTGCATTCGCTCAGAGCCAGTTGGAGGAATTTCAGCCACGAGATGACTATCGTGAATTGTTGGAACTCACTGTCATCTTCATGGAAGCAACTCCGGCTAAAGGAGTTTCGTTCAAGTGGCATAGCTGAACGCGATGTGGCACTGATGGACGAATACAATCTGCTGCACACCAACAATGAGGAGCAGAAGCAATTTCTGCTACTGATAGTCAAGCAGTACAGACAACGTTATGCTGACAGAAACAAGTCAACATTGATGCTGTAACTGGACATCTGTAGACATTTACAGTGACTTACCTGAGTAACTGTCACATGACGTACTTATGAAATTGCATATGTCGCATGTTGAATAACTTTGAGTGTCGGTAGCAACCTCTAAATGTTAACCAATTTCCATGAAATTCGTTACAGAATTTTTTTTCACATATACAAACAAAATGAGCGGGTGCCCCATTTAAATTTTAAAAGTTTATTTTTTACCATTATACTCTGAATCACCCTAGTCTCTGTCGATATTTGCTATATCAGAAATTTGCAAACGTATCAATCGGAAAATTCTAGCTATCTGTTTTACTCCACAACACCCCTGCTATTGTTGCTATTGACTGACTTCCATTTTTGTGCTGTGATTACTTATTATGCCAAGAATTTTTGTCACGTATGATGTCAATGAAACGATAAATATACATTCAGATCAGCGATCTGAACCTATCAGTTTTTACACACCTTTCAGATCGCTGATCTGAAGGTGTCAATTTTTGTCCAAGGTTGTCAGATCGCCGATGTGTCACAGTGCATCTGCAAACAGATTTGCGAGGGGTCACTAGCAGGCCCGTCGAGAGGGTGGGGTAGGGGGTAAGCTACCCTTGGCCCTGCGATGTTTGGAGGGCCCCGCCGTCGGCCAGAAATATAAAGTACGCTAGAATGTAGCATATTGAAAAAAACATTCAAAAATTTTTCTCCTCAGAGGGGACCCGTAAAATGTTTGGGGGTCCCACGAGAATGTTTCCCCGGGCCCTGCTGTGGCTCTCAATGGGCCTGTTTACTAGTGTAATGCAGTAGGATAAATTATTATTATTTTATTAGGGTTAGTGGAATGGTTACCATTGGTTAGTGTTAGAGTTGGGCTTAGCTTTACGGTTATAGTTAGTGTATCTGATAGAGTTATGTGATGATAGATGGACAACCATATCAAGGGTGTAACATTAGATATGTATTGGAGTCAACTGGTCCGAGTCTGCATACTTGGCCAACTGCACATAACCCGTGATATGCTGTAGGGATTGAGGTCGTCGGTAAGCCAGATGCCGCAACGGCATGTGCCTGCAGCTGTACAAGCACCGATAGCCGCTTGTACTGCCGCAGACACATGCCGCCATGGCAACATGTCTTGGAGTATCAATTTTTGCACACTTTTCAGAGTGCCGATCTGAAGGTAATACTTTTTTGTCCAAAATCTGAATGTATCACCGTGCAAACTGAAATGATTAGGCCTACTAATCAGTTGAGTAGTAGTAGTTGAGTGGCATTGTAGGTGTTGTCGTTTTTTAAACTGAAACAAAAAAAAACATTAGTCCACATTAGACCAATATTATTCAATGGGAGGCGAATCATCCAAGGCGATGGGGCGAATCAGCCAGGGGGTGAACACGCCAAGAGGCAAAAGAGGCAAAAGAGCCAAAGGGCGAAAAAGCCAGGGGCAAATCAGCCAAGGGCGAAACGGCAAATCTATGATCTTAGTAAAGAAGCAATACTAAAATGTAACACAATGTATAAAGCAGGGAACGTGTACTTTGTGGAATGTGGAATGCAAAATTTTCGGAAGGTGTATTTTGCGGAATTTTCGTTGCGGAACGTTCCGCAAATTTAGAATTTTTCCACATTCTGCAAAATTCAAATAAAGTCAAATCATCAACTTAGCATAGGTTTAGGCTCACATTTAAGTCTTGAACCAACTCAGTAATCACATATCGACGTAGGCCTATTTAACCTAACTCTTAAAACGCCTCAAAGTCCGGTAACTCACGAGCAGAAGCCGGCACATCACACATAAATGCGAGGTCAACTTAAGTAGCCTAGACACAATCTATGAACGATTCCTGATGCAGCACAAAGACAGAAGGGTTGCCGCCGCGGCAAGGGCCAAGTCGTCGGATTAGGTAATGCACAAAGACTGAGCCGCTTGCTCAGGTTACTAAGTAGGCCTAGCTACTGCGAATTTTCCACTTGCTGAACTACCGTTAAGGCACGATCAAAAACAGTTAAAGAATTCAACTCAAATAGTTGTACTCAAAAAATGGTTGCCGCCGCGGCGATGGCCGAGAAGTCTGCTCATGTAGTCTTGCGTTGTATCACACTTGATCAACACAATTGCAACTCCGGTGAATGGTTCGCTGATAGTTAGGCCTAAGAACATTATTGCTAAAACGGCTGTCTAAAAAACGCGGCTCACGTAGTTAGCGAAGGTCTAATACTAAATCAACATAACGTAGGCCTACCAAAACAATGCTACAAATTAGCTTACTACTTAAGCCGGTGGCCACAAAGTATGACGAAACTCAACAACATCAGCATCAGTTTCTGCAGATTTTTATTCCGCAAAATACACCTTATTCCGCAAGTTTTTCCACAACAAAAATTCCGCAAAATACAAGTAGCATTAATTGCTGAATCAGCTGAATCGGCTGAATTGGCGCTGATGGAGCATACTAATTACCGGCGTAGTGTTGCACTGAAGTCATATTCGAGTCCATTGCAACTGTTGTAGCAACGTTTGCAATAAAACTTTACATCGACGTCACTAAATCGATGCAATTCATCCTTAGAGAGTAGAGCACATTGCCTATGCAACCATACGTCACACCCGTGTCTACGCCGCACGTCCTGCTGCAAATTTATTGTTTTAACTGCTCAACACTAACAGTATGACGGTAAGCGTAACGACTCAGGTGGTCATTGATTACTGTTACTCCATCGGCGCCAATTTATAACACAGGAGGGGGAGTGCTATTAGGTTACCGTCATACCGTATATTAATGGCCGATTCAGCCGATTCAGCAATTAGTGCTACCGCAAAATACACCTTCTGAAAATTCCGCATTCCGCAAAGTACACCTTCCCTATAAAGCGGTATGCCTGAAAACCGCAGGACACCGCAGAACACCGCAAGACTCCATAGAAAGACCGCAGGACACATAAATAATAACTGTAAAACGACTTTAGACGTGAAAACAAGACTTAACCTTTTAATAGTTCAGTAAATTTAAATAAACGCCGCTAAACAATGCAAAAATAACAAAATCAGCACGCCACCAGATGCCTAGAAACAGGGACAAAATGCCACACACCAACGCTGACACGCAGGCCTGGACGCCAAGGGTGCGTACGCCGTACGTCAGACGTGCGCCAAGACGCTTTAATTTACAATGTACTTCACTCATGTTGTCAGTGTTTGCACATTTATTCACGCCACTCCTGTCCTCAAATTCTGTACCGGCTAAGCTTACAATTTTACAATCAATACATTTACCGGTATGTGTCCTGCGGTTTTCTTGCACATCCTGAAATATTAGTATCGCCACATAACCGCTATAATGTGCTTATATAATGCTCTAAAATTAAAGCAAACCTATAGTTTTACTGTTTGCAGCACTTTTTGGTGGTTATTCAAAGTGTCCTGCGGTGTTCTGCGGTGTCCTGCGGTTTTCAGTCATACCCCCTATAAAGCAGTAAAATTTCAAGCCCAGTAAGTACAAGAATACTAGTACATTTAAAATCGTCCTCGCAGCAATAATCTTCAACACTCATAATTTCATTTAATTTGTTTTTTCAGCTAAGAAAGATTTTTTCGAAAAATGCATAGAGTATTTATACAGAAACTGTAAACATGCAAATAGAGAGGCACTATCTCCAAATTTGAAAACAGCTGTATTTTTGTTTTTTAATCTCTAAATTTTAAAATATATTTTTATTGTAAATACGGCTAATTTTAATAATAAATGCAACAACGTATGGCCAAGGGTTATCAACCTGTCCACGAGTGTCGTCGCCCGACGGACGAGTAACATCAGGTCAGGTCGCGCAGCTCTAATAATCGATGTTTTAATATAGATGTTTTATGTTGTGAAATAGCTTCCGGTTCTTCGTTGCTGTTGTTTATTGTTGACATTGATATTAATTTTTTAATTCGCAGTTATGGCTGCCCGAAGGTTGGCAGCGTCAGCAGTCGATTGGGCCGCATTTGCAGAACGTGTTTATCCAAATCAAATAGAATGTTTTCGTGCTTTTAAGGCTAAATCAGATGGATTCATTGCAAAGTACGTGACCTATACAGTATCTCCAGGGTCACCAGTAATAATAATGGCCATAATTAGTTATCAAACTGTCAATGACAGTATTGAACAATTTTTATTAGTATTCCCGTGTAGTTCGTTGTAGTTTCTAACGGTATGCTTGAAGGTAAAAATTTACATTAGCTCCACCACCCCAGATTGCTTCAGACGTGACTGAAATAGGTAGAATTAGTGTTGTTATGCATGTTTCAGAGTAATTTAATTATGGGAAACTGCAAATAATTGACTGTTGAGACCCGAGAACAAAGTTCATTTTTTGGGTGAATTCCATCATTCTAAAGAGGGTTTTTTGATGGGGCCTATAAAGAAAAAAGGGGCTAGGTCTTTTGGGGAAAACAAAAAACACGAATGGCGCCACCTGGCGAATGAAACACGTACTAAACTTAAGAAGCAAAAAATTATTTTATAACTGAATAAGCCACATCTACAACCCATAAAACTAGCTAAAACAGCTTAATGGCACCACCTAGCGAATGAATATTGTACCAAAAAAATTAGAAAAAATAAATAAGCTGAGTAAGCAGCAATGTAAATCACAAATGAATACAAAAATCGCAAAAATAACAGCAAAATCAAACTGCCACCCCTCTGGGGTCATGTTAAAAAGTCTATGAATCACATTTTACTTAGCAGTTAGAGGTAGAAGGTTTCAATAAATAAAGCTTTAAAATTTCATATTAAAATTCTAAATGGTTGCTGAGAAAATGGCAAAAAACTTTAGGGGTCCACTTTTTTGCCACACCCTGTACACATACAGCAAGTTGTCAGAATAACTTTTAAGATAGGTATATAATTTAAGTTTGTTAAATTATTTTTTATTACTTTTCACTTTGAGGTGATGCATCTTAGTGTTAAATAGCTAATATACTAATTTTGCAGTTTCCTTCTGCATTTTGCAGAATTCATCGGTTTCCCGAAGCATTGCCAAAGATTGACTTTGCATTCTACAGCTCGCGGGTTTCAAATCCAGCTATGGTGGCTGAGTTTGAGAAAGCTGTATGTTGATAATTTGTTTCTTACATGTAGAGCATTGTTCAACATTGCATGGTTTTCCTTAGAGCACTAAGAGCAGTGTGAGGCATAGGCTGTTATTTTGTTGTATAGTGATGCCGGTATTTCTAGATTAGTATTTTTACAGTGTCAAAGTAATGAATTCATACAACATGCATAGTATGTAAACTTTACCGTCATTATTTTATTATCCATCAGCTATGTGCTGTTTAGCATAGTTTTACCACATTTTTAATACTGTTGGATGTACAGTTACGTTTGGATACTGTGATGGTAGTCTCATATTTGTGGTTGGCAACTTGGTCTAGTTGTAACATCATTTGTCAGAGTGGTGAAGTTATACTGTGCCAGGTTAGTATCGCGATAAATAACCATTTTGCAGACATACTGTCCTGGTATGTAACCAAGCCTGCCACATAGATGCACTCAGCCTGGCCCTGCCTTCATGCCAAGTTCATGGGTAGATGCAGTGAGTACCGATGAAAGCTGGGGCATAAGCAGACCAGCAGATACGCCACACGATGTACAAGCTCTATATCTGTGGTCTGGCTGTGCAAAATGGTGTCTTGCTGAGGACTAAGAAAACAGAGATCAGTGCCATCTTGTGTGCACATGTAGGAATGTATGTATTTCACGTTGTGTTGTGTGCAGTACCAGACACTGAAAGTACCTTATCCTCAAGACAAAGATAAGGTGAAAGAAAAGGTTGATGCAGAGGAAAAAGAAGCGGTTAGCATTTGTTTAATTTTTGAGTTTGATTGTGATATGCATTAGTAAAATGAAGGATTTATTTTACTGCATATTGTGTGGTGTGTTGCCAGCTGTTATAAGTGTTATTACCAGTTTAATCACTAATGTACAGTGTGCTTCCTACAGCTTATTACTTAGGTGAATGCACCACCAGCCATGCTGCACCATTTTGCAAGTCTGATATCATTCAAACATTTCATCAAAAGTGTTGATCCTACACATTACCAAAGTAGTTTTAACTGTGCATTTAGTTTGTCGTGTATTTGGGGTTTCAGTGTTTTGCTGTGAGTAATACAGTCATGCAAGTGTGCAGTTTGATGTCCATTAATGCCCATGGCTTTGGCATTTTATTTTTTATTTTGTGCAACTTAACCCTTCGCTCGGAATGCTTTGAGTAAATAAAAAAGTAAGAAGTAATATATGCCGGATAAAAACTGTCAACTTCAATAACTAATGTTCACTGTTGACCTCGATGCCACTCACTATTCATATAATTCATACTATTCATATAATCTATACTGTAATGACTTTGTCAAGTTCATGAGCTAGAAAAATTTACTACAGTGTAGTAAGATTACTTTTTACGTTTAAATATCTAGAATACCATATAGTGCAACTTGTTTTAGGTTGAAATCTGTAGCAGTGTTCATATGTATGATGTGTGCATAGCTGGCTTTGAGCAAGCAGCAGATTGCTGATGCAGAGAAGTCCGTGGAGGATGCCAGGCTGCTGGTACGTTGTCATTGCTGCAGATTGTGGTTTTGGAAAGTTGAACAGTTTTTGAACTTGCAGTCTTTATTTGTTGTAGACAACTTGTGGTTTAGATCAAACAAAGCTGTAAGCCTGTGTTGGTGGTCTGCTGGTTTATACCATAGGCTCTTGTGGACCAAGTCACTCTCTGCATGCTGGACCTGGACGGCTGGTGAATCTATGAAGTTTCTACTCGTATTTCAAGCCATAGCATGATACTGGCATGCATCCTAATAGATTAAACTGTTAATAGATGAAATGTTTTATTATTATCATTATTAATCTTAGCGTGAGTTAGTTGTGTTTAGTCAGTTTGCTAAATAAAAGTACCGTCTCTGGCCTTAGTCCAAACATATGTTCAGAAAAGCTTTTAGCCAATGTCATGCAACTCATAAAATCAATTTTGTCAACTGACTTTAATTGTCAACTAAACTGGAATTTTACTCTCAAAAAATTTGCCATTTTCATCAGAAACCAAAAACCACAGCAAAAATACCATGCCCTGGGCCTGAAATTATGGAATTTTGCTTTTTGGGTACTGGAAGTCCCAAAAAACAGAGTTGGCAAGTCTGTAAACCCTGAGCAGTGAATGACGTGTGTCTGCGTTTACGTGTTTAGCTGAAGAAGTTGAAGGAGCTTCCTCCACTGGACCAGCTGACTCAGGAGATGTACTACGACTACTTCCCAGAAGTTTATTACGCCGACAAGAACAATCCAACGCTGTGGCCTCATACGAAATGGTACCAGCCGGAGAATGACCCGAATACTATTCCTTAGTGGTCATAATGCCACCAGTCATCACTGATGTTAATTTAGCTGTGCAGTGATGAAAGAAACATTGGGACGAGTGGATTTTGTCCATAAGTCGATACGTTATCCAATAACTTGATGTTAGCATAGACTGTCGTGTTGGAGAAAGATAACTACAGTAGTGTCAAAAGGCGTCATGCTCAACAATGAGTTCAGGTTAATTTGGATTTGCTGAATTTTATGCTGCTTCAAATGTAGGCTGTCACTAGGCGCTTTTGTTCTGATTGCCAATGTGTTATAAAAAACTGTCTGGTTCGGGTTTTTACCCGTATACTGGTTGTTTTAACACCACATACTAGAAATGTGTGGTGAATTTTGTTAAGCATATAAATTACGGAAGTAAATCAAGCTTTATTGTGGCATTACCTGTTGTGTTTGATTATGCCCATGAGGTATAGAATTGCAATGCATAAATATAAAATTGCATCAATATTTCTCTTTTATATTCCAGCTGGCAGATTCAGCAGTCTGTCAGTCATGCACTGAATAATTACGTAATGTTTCTGTTACAAGTAGTCAATACTCAGCCTTTAATTATTGTTCTTATTAAGTTTTTGCTATTTTCATTCATTCTGTTTCCATTCTTGCTGTAACATTTTGACTTTGTTGGTTTTGACACTGAAACAGGCAATTGGTCTGTAAAAACTACTCCAGTAATCTGCATTGACTAGCTAATCCTGGTAAACCTGATATGTGGCACCTCTATAGGGAATATTAAACCATAGAAAAATTGTCTGAAGTAAATTTTAATCAGATGGTGGAATTTAAACCTTGATGGTGGTAGTGGTTAGTAGTGCGTTGTGCTGAATAAATGAAGAAAAAAATATTCTACAATGCTTTATTTGCTCACCATTAACACAAATTTGGTACAGCCTTTAATTAAACTCTGTATTAGGTTTGCTTCAACTTCATGTACATCTGAGCAGTCGTCATTCACCACGTAGTTGACTAAAGTTAATACGTGTTATAAACTATACAGTACGTATAATATAGTTTAGTGCTCATTAGAGATTGCAGTCCCGGGATCCCGGCCATTTTCGATAATCCCGAATTCCGGGATTGGCAGCGTCTCAATCCTGGGATTTCAGGATTACAAAAAATAGCTAAATTTGTACTTTTTTGCGTATTAAATGTCAGAAATAAGAATATTAACCATCTGGTGAATAAAATATTTTATGAGCACTAGAGTACTACTTAGTGCTGTCGCCAGAAATTTTTATTTTGGCAGTCACTGTCACTCTTTACAGTTTGGATATACCTTTCGTAGGGGCCCTGTGCACAAAATAAGTCAATTGGGGATACCAAAATAACGACCAATCTGTAAGCCTAATCCTGAAGCGAGATCCCGGGATTACAAATTTCTCAATCCCAGGATGCGGGATTGAGAATCCAATCCCAGGATTGCAATCACTAGTGCTCACATAGCGCAGCGCTCCATAGGGTGCTGCTAAAAATAACACCAGCAAATTACTACAGCATTTCTCTGCAATGCAATTCACAAACAAACGTTTTACAACATAGCATAGATCAGATAAAATCTAGTTTTTTTTCTTGCAATCATGTCCGAATGATTATCGATGATTATCGTTTGCAATTAAATAGCTGAACAAATTAACCCGGTACTTGCTAATTCTACACAGGCTAGGTGTGCTAAATTACTGGGTTGTTTATAGCCACATCTGTAAGGTCAAATGCTTAACGTAGGCCTAAATTACGTGCGAGCACGTGTACACCAACAATATCCTATACACACGGTCACGACACAAATATGTGTGTGTTAACCCACGGTCAGGAGTGGGATAGGTGAGTGTAAAACGAACTGATACACTGTAGATAATGGACACTTATTCCACGTTGTCAGCTAGGGATTGCAATTTCGAGATCCTGAATCCCAATTGTGAATCCCAGGGTTGGCGACGTCCCAATCCCGGGATTTCGGGATTACAAAAATTAGTTAAAATTGTACTTTTTTACATGTTAAATGATACGAATTAAGAATTCTAGCCGTCTGATAAAATGTTTGATTTGCACTAGAGTCGTACTCTTTGCTGCGCATTGCAATTTGTATTTTGACAGTCACCATCACTCTCTACAGTTCAGATATCACACCTCACACGGTAGTGTGAGTGTTGTAAGGACGACCTTCAAAGTATATGGGAAAATGCAAACTTTGACCCTCAGCCAACCAAAAACCCCTGAACCGATCGTCACTAAATTTTAATGGCGTGA
>Ga0209367_1013094_pt1 | contig 10737 bp, 6 predicted proteins | sample WorMetLIZISLAND2_FD_187412 | JGI IMG/M metagenome (GOLD analysis project Ga0209367, IMG submission 187412) | Marine gutless worms symbiont microbial communities from Max Planck institute for Marine Microbiology, Germany - Olavius geniculatus... ... | reverse complement strand
TGGAGCGTCAGCTGCCGTATGGGATCACACAGTGTTACCTGCCACCCGACACAGGTGAACGTGCTTCGCCTTAACCCCAGCCAGATAGTCCGGTAATCGATTTACCTGCCCCGGAGGGATGAAAGGCTGAGTTGACCTAGGCGGCTGGTTACATACCGAAATGGTTCAGTCACCCATGGCAGTACTAACCCGGCCTAGCATACAGTAACTTCGTTGATCGAATGAAACGCGTTACAGCTACGCCAAGCCACCAACCCATAGAATAACCGGCAAAGTTAGTGTTAGTGTGCACGGCAGTAAGTGCCGTTTGTACACAAGGAAGTTTCTATTATTTGTACCAAGCGACGAGTGACGACACCTTTTTGGCAGGCAGTGGTGCTGCGTTAAGACCACGTAAGTAGCTTACTAGGCCCATAGTGCTTCTAGCCGTAAGCTGATCAGACCTCAGATAACAGCACTAACGAGAAGTGGCTTTGTTCTAAAGTGAGGACAGAGAACTGACCACGTACTAAAATGCTACTTACAAAGTTATGAACCAAATCTCAGTGCACAGAGTCGCATAAAGTTTTATTATCTTCCGTGGTTCATCTGGATGTAAAATAAGACATTTTTGCAAATGATTACTTTATTTTGCAGCGACAGTAGTCGACGTTTACTAGTCGAATTCACACGCGAGTATAGCATTACTTCGAGCTCATAGTTTATTTCTGTGAGTACTTTATATGAATAAATGGGTGGGAATTGGCATATCATATCCATTCCTGTACGTACATCTGTTCTGTAAACTTTTGACATGAGCCGGTCAAACACATTTGCCTGCACTCACCGACAATTGCACTGCAAATGCCACACGTAAACTACGACCAACCGCCTTAATTTTTTGCATAACAATGATGATACCGTTAGGCCACGAGTTCTTCGTGTATACAATAGGTTTACGTCGCGTTTTGCCATGCTTATTTGTATGGGTTGTTTACAACTTCAATGCAATGGGCCGTTTGTAACATGAAGCGTATCGCGTAAATTGTAGATAGCATTAGGCCTACGTTCTGCATGCACATAATTCATGCAGTGTAGACTGAGAGCAACTTGACCAGAGACTTGGGTTACTTGTACATTATGGTAGTAGTAGGTTTAAGAACTAAAGTCATTCTAGTCGCTATCCTGGCAGATGTGCACGTGACTGAAGGTTTGATGGACTGACTCGTCTAAACAAAAGTGTTTGAACTGAAATAAAATACGAATCTGAAATCGACTTGGTTGTATTTGTAATTGTAGTATACTTGTTGTGTCTAAGTATTTTATAATTTTATCGTGACTTACTAGGCCTACTATTACATGTAGTATTATTACTATAGGTTTATTATACGCACTACTATACTGCTGACATTATTATAATTATTACTATTGCTCTTGTCGGATGACGCAGATAGTGTAATCACTGTTTGTTTATCCGTGAGATTGCTGACGAGTTATCAAAAAATTTTTGAAAAATGTTTGAGAGATAAGCAGTGGCTTAAGTAACAAGTGATTAGATGTTGTCTTTGTTGTTGCTGCTATTGCTATTAAATGTTAGGCTAAAGTTTATGCTATATTAAAGTAAGAAAAAATCAAAATTCGAGTAAACGTTATAAAACAATACAGCAAAAGTAATTTAGGCTAAAGTATGATTGTATATTTTCTGACGAACGCAAGTTTATTAACGCTGTGGCGCTGTGGCTGCTCGTAGCACTTGTCGCGGTGATAACTAAAAACTGTCGGGACGACAGCGGTCGATCGTTCTTACCAAACAGATGCTTGGAATACGGCAACGACTTGGTCATAAGAATTCACACAGTTTACGTTGGGTTTGATTCTGACCTTGACACAGAAAGATGTCCGTATAGATCGGGCGCCTGCCAGCGAACTATCAACCACTATGATGCCATCGCTCGGTGTAACGGCCAATGCAGCTGCTGTGTCCGTCAGACTGTTTTCAACTATCCACAGAACAACGTTACTAGACTCTGCGACGAGCACAAAGATGCCAACTACATCTACTTTAGATACGACTGTGTACCTGGTACGTGGAAATTCGTAATATGATTGTCATCGCAAGCGTCCAGAATTTTATACATGACAGACTTCTTTTATGCAAACGTACCTGGTGGGCCAAAAGGTAACATCTACAAGCGTATACGTCAATATAGTGTAATTGAGTAAAAAAGCAAAACATGAATTTCTATAGCACATAACGTTATGAAATTAACCTTTAATAAGCGGAACTCACTATCCTCTAGCATCCGTAGTTCTACCTCTGCAGACACTTTCCGTCGCCTGCTTAAAACTCACTGCTTCCAGCAGGCCTACTGCTCCCCCTAGCGGCTCAGCCAAGTGCCTCAGATTCGGCCACTGGCTGACATTGTGCACTTTAAATATTCACATACTTACTTACTTACTTATAAACCACAGCTTAAACTACTGGAACACTTGCTATTACCCTGTGTCTCAAAAATAGGATGCTACTTTTTCACATAATTTCAACAATCCCGGTTCAGTGTCAACAAGTTTTGGTACCAAAAATCTCATTCAATCAGCACTCAGTAGCACTTGTTATTTTGTGATTAATGTTAGTAGCAGAGTAGAAGCTGAGGTTTTTCTGTGGCACCCACAGTAGATACAACTGCATGGTCATACTACAATCACGAAACAACAACGTCGCTGCTTGTACTTTGCTAGCATGTCTGACGTTGTTGCTTAAATAATGGGTTGTAAACTTGTAGCAGCAAGCCCCACAACTACAATGACTACTACAACTCGTCTGATGTCGTCGTCAGTTGACGTCACTGGCTCAACGATCACCGACGGTTATTCACTGGCTGCTGACGCTGATGCGAGTGGTCGATTGACGACTGACTACAATGAGACACCGAGCATCATCGACGCCGCACAGAAATGTTCAGCTCTATCCGACACCGGCGCATGTTTATCATTAAGTTTGTACAGACAGACTTGCAATTAACAGTGATTTTAACAATAGCAAATAAATGATGATGATGATGATGATAAAACAGTCAAAGCCAACGCCAACTGGCCAAGGCCAATTCCATAGTGCCAAGAAAAGCCTCACAATGCAAAGATAAATTAATAAACTTTCTCAGTTATTTAATAGACTTATTTTTTGTTTGTAAGTAAAAAAAGTAAATCGTAAAATACTTACTCAACAAAACTTGAAATGTTGTTATGCGGCAAAAGTTTGTGGCCGAAACCAACTTTTTAAGACCAAGGCAACAAAGTTTGGCCTTAAAGCCAATGCCAAGGACTAACATCACTAGAATTTAAAACCAAATGTCGCGGCAGCCCGAGCAATTACAACGTAAATTAATTTCATGTTTTGTTAAATTTGTTATGTTTAATATTTGTTATAGCACATTTTGGTGAATAAAGTAGCATGTATATTTGTACCTATTTTATCCTGCCCAGGTTAACACACCTCTGAAGCAGGTTTACATACAGTTTGATGTTGAATCTACGTTATAGCCTATTTTGCTCGAGCGTACAGTGAAACACAGTTAAATTGTTATTAATATTCTTATAGAGCATAAAACAGCATTATCAAAGGCATTTTTAAATAAGTGCTATCGCTGTTGAACAGCATTCACAGCTTAAGTTCTTGCGTTGGTTTTTCAATAAAAGTTTTAGTTTGAGAGTCCTGGCGACTGTTGCTGCCGGCAAATGTCAAACGTGTTTGGTTTCTACTTTTTTGTAACTTTTTTTCGACATAATTCTGGACGTATTTTGGACTAAGTATTTAGCATTGTTGTGTTTCGTTGTTGTGTGACAGGCACTGTGATTGGAATCGCCGTTTTATCATTCGTCTTCGGTCTTCTGGCGGCTTCGCTTATCGCTATCCTGTGCATTCGCCGGTAATAGTCTTACGATAGGCTTACTGTTTAAGCTGAGTAGATAGTAGTATGTGTTTTATTTTACACACGCTTAAGGCAGCTTTCTGTCTTTCTTGCTGTCCGGCTGGTCGGTTTTGATATAGTGGCCATTTTCGAGCAAATAAATAATTGACTGATTGATAAAACTACGTTTAAATATTTAAGCTAATGGCATAAATTACAAAAATCGCCAGAAAAACAAGTTTTATCACAATCACGCAGTTTGCTTGGATATTAAAAAAATATCAAATAACAACCGAGAAGTCTAACGATATTTAACACCAAAAATCGTTTATCCTGTTTGTTTTCTGCATTGTAAACGTCTAGAACAAGTTTCATTTTTAGTGATTATGATCAAAAATAATTGTCAATAAAATATGCATTTTTAAATAATTTTTCGTAAAAGTCGATTTCGGTGGGTAAATATTAATCGCGTAGACACTGTGGTTAGTAAATCAAAGTTTAGCTAATTTTTTCCGTCAAACGCAGAAATAATTGCAGTCAATAACTTAGTTCTGCAATGTCATTTTTCAAGTTTCATTTTTAGTGATTATGATCAAAAATTGTCAATAAAATATGCATTTTTTAAAAAAATAATTTATGTAAACAGATTAGTTTGAAAATAAGTGTTCATTATCAATTTAGTAATTACTGATAAAAAATCGTACCTTATGAAGACGAGCAAGTCGATTAAGTAATAAATCGTCTATGTCTGAGCCTGGGTAAGTTTGCGTCTCATAAACAGCAATAAAACGTTAAATACATAATCAAAATGTAATTAATTACAGACGAGGTGGTGATAAAAAGAAATCAAAAAGCTACGTCGTGACGCCATCAGAGTCAAATCAATATGAAGTCATTGCCGTCAGCCCAGCACAGAGCGTCAGTGATGCGGTGACGTCAACAGATAATAACTACCAGTCGCTGCAACTCCGTCAGATACAAGATGATTCTGCTGGTTTTTACAGCCAACTGAAACAGTAGTTCATTTACAACTTTGAGACAGATTCTGAGGTCTACTATATAACAGCAGTAAGAAAGCATTCACACGACATGAGACGCATCCACTGGCCACTCTCTAAATCATTAATTTTACTCTTACCACAATTGTGATTTAAAATAATCCAACAAACATAGTTTTGTTTTTCTCAAGTAAAGCAGAAGCAAACGTAATTGACGATCCACACTCTGTCTAAAACATCATCGACATTTTTGATTGTAACTGTAATGGAAAAATAAGAATGGTAGGACCGTGGGAAAATATACATTTATTTTTATTAGTTATCTTGCTGCTGAAGACGCGACGTCATCGCGAGCACGGGAGGGCGACGCCCACTCTAGCCGGGAAGCCCTGAGGGGGGAGGAGCTTGCATGAGTCGCGCAGCCACTCAGAGCGCCCGGGGAAAAACGCTGTGTGGGGTAGGAATGTAGGAAGAAGGAGAAGAGAGAGAAGAGTTTGGGGATCGAAGGGATAGGACCACCGGAGGTCCTGAAAGAGACAAGTTGGGGGAACGGTCGATGAAGGACCAAGTAGAAGGACCAACTGTGGGTCCTGGGAGAGGAGTTGGGAAGTGAAGAAATTTTGTCGGTCAACTTGAACGTAATAGTAACGTCGTGTATTGTAAATCTGATTCGTCGATGTCATCTAACTAACGTGAACTGTTGAATACCATCTGTTTGGTCGATATCAGTCGTCGTGTTACATAACTCAATAGTGATAAAACCAGTGCCTAACCGCTCAACACGCTATCACATTCGGCAGTGGCAGCGTCGGATGTTACAGTAACTTAAAGAAGTACTAATACAGTACTAATCTGCGCACAAAAGCACATGCTTGGGCCTATCAGTTGTTGGTTCACTGTTCTGTTTTGCGTAAAAGATATTTTGTTATTCAGTCATTATTCTGCCGCCACAATGCACAAAACTGGCTGCGGGTCATTACTGTAGTACTTAGATATCGTTGCATTTTAAGTAACTGCTTGCTTTGGTGTGGTCGTATTCGCTAAACCTGCGGCCGTAAGAGGCAGATGTTTGCTAGTTGCTAGATACTAAGAGATAACTTAGTGTAAGTTTCGTGAGCAATAAACTGTTGAATCTGCATGCCGTACTAGCTTGCTTTGTATTGTCAGAGTAATTTGTTGCATTCACGCATTGTTATTGGAAAAGCGTAAAACAAAGTAGGTTCGAATGTGGCTGTTGTGCAGTCATTAGCTAATGCCAGCAGAAACACATAAAAGGTTAAATTATTTGATTACTCATTATTATCATCATCTTTATTGGTTGCATGTACGATATCAGCAAAAGAATAGGCCTAACACAATACAATTAAACGCAACAGGAACGAGTCAGAAGCTAAAAATAGCTTATACGGCGGCTCGCTCCTACCCAGGTAGAAATTTACACCAATTTTTGACAATGACATTGTCATAAAATCACGCTTGTCTATCAAATTATGAATTACTATTACGACAATAAACATAATCAATAAAGATTAATAAAATCAAATGACTACAGTGTGTCTAGCAGATATCATTTAAGAATGTTGATGAATTCAAGAAATGACTGGTTAATCTCGATTAATTTGAAGCAGAATATTATCGACACTGCAGTCAACAAATGGAAAAGCGTCTTGGTGCTTGTGCTAGCTTAATGAGCCGACAGCTTAACCACTTTACTGTAGACATTTGAAAAATAAACAACTAAATAAGCTATTAGCTTAGGTGACGAAAATGTGGACAAAATGTGTTTTTGTGTATTATTTTGATTAGGTAATAATAATGCCTTTGATAAAAATGCAATATTTCGTTGGTTTAATTTCCCTAAGTAGTGGAGAAGCAGACGTTAGGTGAAGTGAAAAATTAAACAGTCGGTTAATTGCGAGTTGTGTCAAAAATACTCTTGTCGAAAATCATTGAAAGCTGTTAATTCTTCTTTAAGTTACAATAAAAAATGTCGATGATGTTTTAGACAGAGTGTGGGTCGTCAATTACGTTTGCTTCTGCTTTACTTGAGAAAAACAAAACTATGTTTTTTGGATTATTTTAAATCACAATTGTAGTTTTTTTGTCAAATTTGTACTTTTTTAGGTTTCAACTTTTAAACTTACAGCGTAGCGTAGGGTACCAAACAATATCCCCCCAAACTCGTCTGTCGTCACTCTCATCTACCGTTCTCACTCGTCATTAAAAATCACCAGTCTTTTTGCTATGCGTCACTTTACCTCTGGGATCAGCTTCTTCACTCACTTTTGTCAGCCACGACTTGATCTAACTTTTTTGATTTATCATTTTTTCCATAATTGTTTCATATCATCGTCATTACTCGTGTTATCCATCACCCCGTTTTTCTTTCTTTTCTTCTCAAAACTTCTCTCCTTTTTAAATTGTACTCTTTACAGCCATCTGGCACCCACTAAAACTGAGTTTACAAAACAAAAATCTAAAGTTGTCAGCAAAGTTACATTGCTGAAAAATGTCTAATGGTAAATTGATGATGACAAGACGATTTCAGTGATGAGAATGAGTAAACCAAACGCACCGGCTTGCAACTGCTCACTTTAAATGCTACAAAAGCACTCGAACGCTCGCTAATAAATACTGTAATAAATGTATAAAACATCAGTTTACACACTTGTTAACGGCGATATGCAATGACTGACACATCGAAAACAGCAAAAATCATAAAAAGGTGATATCACTCACCATCACATCGTCTAACTGTCAATGTGCTGTTGAATAATATCACCTTTTTCTGACTTTCGCTGTTTTTGATGTGTCACTTATTACATGTCGCCGTTAGCAAGATGTTTTGTACATTTATATTTGCTGTTTTACAATAACAAAGTTTTTATGTTGATGGTCAATTATAAACCATCTGCTTTCCACGCCCATGAAGACACTAAACCTTAAATATTTTGGGGTCACGATTTTGATTTTTAGGAATCACGTGACGTCATCGGTCATGTGACCATTGGACTCGGCACATGTGGTTTTCTATTGGTGGTCCATTGAAACTAAGCGTCTGTCTTGCACCGTTACAGAGATATGAAGTTTAAAAGTTGCATTTGCCCATGTTAAAGGCCAAAAGTTCACTGCGCATGCTTCGTGTCACGTGACCTGTAGGCAGGGAGGTTCAAAATGACCACATATTTGGAATTCCCAAGTCCATATATTGCCTATTCACTATACAACTTCTATGAGGCTACGATGACGATTAAGAGCCGTTTGTAGGTGAAAATTTAATACACATGCATGTTTTTCAAGACCCAAACGTTGACTACGCACGCCCCGTGTGACATGACCTAAATACTGACCAAAAACTATTGACAGCTCAAGACAAAGATGTCTGCACGCAACTACACATCGGCGCAGCCGTCATAATTTCTGTTATAGGCTAAAACTTTGCGTAAACGTTAAAACAAAATGCTGTTACTGAACTAAACTGAACTGAGTTTTACAATTTCAATGACATATTGTATGAATTGTGCTGGAATATTTAGTAATAATGTTATTGCATAAATTTACCACAGAATGTGCCACTACAAATTTTTAAAACTCGACTAATATTTGAAAAAAATAAAAATTGGACAAAAATTTAAGCTTTGATGTTTTTGGCCCAGACTAAATACATGTTCTGCTATTGTGTTATATTTAGCTAGTGGTGTATTAATTGACTAAAAAATGCGGCAATGCGTGACTCAGATAAAACCACAACGTTGCGAGTCACGACTTGAAGCTGTTTTAGTACCTACATGAGTGACTCAGCCTATACATCTATAGGCTAGTCATTTGTCAGTCACCTTATAGCACCATAAATAACAGTGTCTTAGCCGTCAAAACTTTGTGTTACACGTAGTTTGGAATAGACGATTATAAACTTATTTCTGCATTGCTATCTTCATAGAACGCGTTTATTTTTTATTTTTAACGTGTTTTTAATTCATACTAAACGTTGAGCAATTAATTGGAAATAATAGTAATTTGAAATAATAATATACGAAGAAATTAAGTGTTACTACAAAATAATACGTAAATGCAATAAGTCAAATAGTCAATTAATTATCATTCATTCGATCGATTACAATTGTCTTTTAAGTAGCAAAGCTACTTTAAGATAAAACACGTTAATAGTTTCAAAAAGAAACTGTTAAACAGTTAAACAGATCTTCAAATAATAACATTCTGGACTCTGGAGAGTCAGCTTTTTGTGATAAAACTATTTACGACAAAAGTGCGTGCTAATTGTATTTCCATGTATTGGTGGCTTTGGCTATTTTGGTGAAATAGCGTAAAAGTTAGAAAAACAATTATTAATCAATAGGTTTATTCGTCTGATAAAATTAAGTTAAAATGCGGTCTATTATTTGTCACAGCGACTACGCTGTGAGATTGCAATTTTAGCATTGCATTCTGCCGGTAGCATTAACACAAGTTTGGGCGTCAGCGCCATCTTGGTTTAGCAGCTGGATAGACGGGTGACTAAGACGGCGGCGTGAGCTAAAAAGCCGACAAATTATAGTCACGGTACAAGCACGACTGACAATGCATAAGCCAACAATCACAGGTCGTGCAAGGCACGCAAACACTGGATTCTCTGACAGTCAGGGAACGTATCACCCCGATGACTCACGCGATAGGCTATGAGGCCGCGCCACCAAATCACAAACAATGTTGCGATGAGTTTTTACCCGCGACAGCAGATATGCTAAGCGCGTCTTAGCTATCGTCGGGGCGTCCGTCTGTCCGTTTGTCTATCTGTCCGTCCGTCACACTGATGTATTGTGTCAAAATGACGCAAGCTAGGATTACAATGTTCACACCGCAAGCTGTCGAAAAAAACTCTAGTTTCAGAATCCGTTAAACTTTTGCAGAAATTCGAAAAGGGTCACCCTGACCAAAAGCTCTAAATAAGAGGGAGGTACGACGAATTGGCGATTTAGAGCCAATAAGTCGCCATATCTCAGAAACGGTACGAGATAAAGCCAGGGCTGTCGTTAGTCACTAATAGCAAGTTTTATTAGCTCTTTTAATTCACACCAAACTTAACGACCTAGAACGACCTTGAACAACCTTGAACCCCAAAATAGAGGTTTTAGTGATTTTTTGCGATTTTATGCTGTGGTGCACATTTCAAGAGTAAATTGCGCCAAAATGGCCGAAGATAAACTAACACAACGTACACACGAAATTTCTAGCATTAAACGTTTATTTTAGCTGTTTAAGTTTTGATTTCCTAGATTCAAGCAGTTTTCCGTAAAGAAGTCTCAAATTTGGGTATCCCTTTAAAATGCGCGAGTTTTGCTACTGTCACTAATTTAACATAAAAACGGTCGAAGATAAACACATACAGTACTTGCTGCTTGTCATAGCAAACGCTACTGATGAACTCTCCGGAGGTACCTACGTTGATGGTCTTAAATAATCTTAAAATTTAGAAAGCAGGTTTTAGTGATATTTTCACGATTTCAGCTTAGTGCTGTTATGCCGATCTTTTACATAAAATGTACTTTTACAAATTGCTTTCTTAAATTACAAGAACGTTAGTAATTAACGTCGATATTATGTTACGTTAAATTGCTTCTTTACAATTGAGTTATGTCAAACAAAAACTAGAAATTTGGGGCAAAGCCCAACGTGAGTCCGCCCGGCGCCCTAAGTCCGATTAGGGAAAATTGAAAGGGGTGGGTTAAGAGGGGGAGAATTTCCCCGGCATCAAAGTCACGTGGCCCGAACTCAAATGCATTGGTATACGCCGAACGCGCTTTGTCGACTTAGGGTAGGTCAACATTAGCGCTTATAACTTTGTTCGTAGTGGA
>Ga0209367_1013093_pt1 | contig 10737 bp, 5 predicted proteins | sample WorMetLIZISLAND2_FD_187412 | JGI IMG/M metagenome (GOLD analysis project Ga0209367, IMG submission 187412) | Marine gutless worms symbiont microbial communities from Max Planck institute for Marine Microbiology, Germany - Olavius geniculatus... ... | reverse complement strand
GCATGTCAGCATATTATTATTATTATTATTAATATTATAAAAAGTACGCGAAACAGGAAGTTGCACTTTCTATTACTGCAATTAAAATTTCCGTCAGAGAAGATTATAAATGCTCAAAATTTTACTTTTGCTTTTGTATTTCACCAAAATAGGTCTTCAACCCAAAAGTTAACATTATAGACGAAAATTTTAGAACAAGAAAATTTTCCAACAATTTTCCAGTAGCCCAATATTCAGGCGAAGAGCAATTGCCTTTCGCCTACCTTCCAGTCACTTAAAAACTGATAATTACGATATAAGATGCATGCAAAAATCGAATGAATAATGATGGTCATTGTTATTTCTGCTGCTAAAATTTTTCTTTTGAAATCTCATCCCAGTTGAACTCTTCTCAATTTTTTTTGCAAAAAGCAGAAAATTATGGCCATGCCTGCTAAAGTGAGTAGGCTAAGCGATCGTACTGCGTACTCGCTTAGCCTATTCACTTTAGCAGTCCTGTAAAGCCCAAATTCCATTACGCCGACTTCCACCGAAAATTCCCCGCAGGGAAAGTCGCGAACACAAACCATCTCAAGATGTTTGCGACTTTTGTCCGTGACAAGTCCGGCTGCAGTGCATGTGTGGTCTGTGATAAATGTGAGCTTTTAATGTGCTTTCAGTTTTTCGCTTTCATGTTCGCCATCTTCTCCGTGCTGCTGACTGGAGGAATTCTGGCCTTCGTCACCACACGCTCGGTCAGTTGACGATTGTTACCTGTGTATTGTAGGCCAGCTTTGCTTTTGCAATTTTATGATTAATTTAACAACAACCAAATTAAATAATTTGGCAAAAAGCGGAATCGCTCAGTCTTTGTTTGTATTTGCCAGCTGGCCGTATAGAACTAGCGATTTTGGTGCAGCTTGCAATTGCATGTTTCGGATGGAGGTTATATTTCCAAAATCTCTCCTTTCCATGTTGGTTATAGACCTCGATCTAACACAGTGCGTCGTTGGACCCAACAAGTGTAGGCCTACCTGCCAAGTGGCATCTAAATCGGTCGAATGGTTTCAGCAGGGGACACGGACGTGACAGACGGACAGACAACAGACACACCCTATACGGAGAAATGTGCAGCAATAGACCTACATGAAATCGATGGAACTGCAAAATGTGATTCCGCCTAATAACATAACAGTCGTGTAACATGGAGGCATGCATCTGCAGTAAAAGCTACCTAGGTAGCCTAATGCTGTCGATTCTTCATCGTCACCCTCGCGTTTTAGTTCACATAAGCTATTTGGACTGTTTCTAAAACTTGTGTTCGTTAACCCCATACGCAGGTTCTGTTCTAAACGTAACCTGACGTAGGGCTGCAAAATTTTTTTAAATGTCCCCATGGTACCTTTCACGGAATTAACATTGACTACTTTTTGGGCCGACCGTCTGCCTTATGGCGCGGGCTGGCGTCTGTCGTCTGTGTGTAACAAGTATTGTGGCTAAACGATGGGAGATAGGGCCTAGGTTTCTACTGATCACTATTATGAAATCGCATATTGTTTTTCAGACGACATAAAAATCGTTGACCTTGGATGAACTTGCATGACCTTGAAGGGCCATTACGCGCTATTGTGGCTAAACGGTAAGTCGTAGAGAGTAGGTCATATGGTGCCGCTGAATAGGACGATGGCGAACTCTTGTAAGCTGTCAGTAGTAACCAAGTCTTCATCTGCAGCGGATTGGCCGCAGTTTTTAAAGCAAGGTTTTAACCTATTAGTCGCCGTATCTGAAAACAGTGAAAGATAGGTCCAAAGTCGCTAATAGATAGTGATAGAAAGTCACATGCTATAAGCCCTTTCAGGTGAGATAAAAAATCATCGAACTTGGATGACATTGAAAGTCAGTACGCGCTATTGTGACTAAACGGTACGTCGTATCTCAGTAACAGTGAGAAAGTCAGGGTTGCTATTAATCACTAATAGGCGTTCACATTTGCTGCCCTTCGAACACCAGCCGGCCCACCTTAGCGACAGCTGGGTTTCTTGTTTTATTGGCGCCATATTTATAGCGTATTTTTTACGCGCGAAAGCAGCTACTGCTTTCAGCGCGTCTTAGCCATCGCATTTTATTCGTCCGTCTGTCTGTCTGTTTGTCTCTCTGTCTGTCTGTCACACGGGTGGATCAATCAAAAGCGGTGCAAGCTAGAATCGTCAAATTTTCACCTTCGGCTGCCAGGAAGACTCTAGTTTTAGGAGCCGTAAAGCTTTTCCATAAATTCGAAGAGGGTCACCACGAACGAAGGCGCTAAATGAGAGGGGGTGGACAAAATTTGCGATTTTTGGCCAATAAGTCGCTGTATCTCAGTAACAGTGCGAGATGGAGCCTAGGTTACTGTTAATCACTAATAGGAAGTCGTACACTGGCTCTCGATTGGCGCCGAATTTAATAACACTGAATGACCTTGAACGTCAAAATAAGGGGTTTTATGGCTTTTTGGCGATTTTGGGCTGCAACACAAGTCTATATTATTCACAAGGTGGCGCCACGGAACTATCGTTATGCGATCCAAATAGAGAATTTGGTATTTATATATTAACTTAGCGTAAACACCCTAATTTTTAGCGAAACTACTGAACCGGAACTGCTATAGGCTTTCGCGCGTCTCGTGAGCATTATCTCAAATTTCTTGTATTATTTTGTATGAACTGTTTGAACATGACACTACTGGCTGCAGATTTGACTTCTACGAGTCCGGCGTCGATAGATTGTTCTGCCATATTTTGTAGCTGCCAGAGACCGTGGACACGGTGCTGCGAAGAGCAGCCAGAAATTATTGGAACACCACTGCCGCCAAGCTGACGGTTGACTTCGTTCAACTCAAAGTATGTTTCATGTGCAGTCAGTTTTTTATAACAAAAACGTAGACCGTTTAGGCGTACGTTGCTATAGCAAACTTTTTTGCTTTATCGCAATGGTGAAAATTCCGAAATTTGGTCCTGTGACCTTGACCTTTAACATATGACCTTAATATTCAATAGAATTCTAGATGTTTAATAAATTTATGTCGAGATACATGTTTGTGCAAAATTTCGTCAAGCTAAGTGCATGCATCAGTTCATGAGTTAGCCTAGCAGCTTAGGCCTATAGTGCTAACAAAGAAACCGAGAGACAAAAAAAACTTAGCGACGATGCTGAAAGCGATAGGCCTGTCGTACGTCGCTAAACTGCGAACAGTAATAGCCTAATAGCAGACATAAATTTTTTGTTACTCGGGTCTAAAAGCCTGGATACGTCTTGATCTCTGAGTGTGAGTCTCAAGACCAAAACCATCAAGACGTCTCGAGGCTATCTCATTCCTCAACTCGACGTACATTGTTATACCCCGTTTACACAATCGAGCAAACATCGAGCTGGCTCGAGCTAACATATAGCAGCTCGTCGAGCCAGCTTGATCGTGTAAACGGGGTATTACTAAACCTAAGCCGGGAGTTACAGAGGGAAAGACAGACGGAGATGTGCGTCCTGCAGCCATCGCAACGGTCGGAGGCCGCTTAACCAACTGCCTGACTGTTAGTACGCAAAAAAATTAATTTGATTAATGCTAAGTAATCCATTGTATAAATTGCCGCTAGCGTATTGCGGTACAATTGTTACGATACGATTAACAATTTACAACATCGACAATGAGCAGCGAGCACCACGCATATCCAACAGATGAGAAGGCTTAGGCCTACTCAATAATGATGACCGCGACCGTTGTATAGCCTATGACGCAGATCTATAAAGTTGTATAAATATAGACGTATATACTATACAGGCCCCATAGTTGTATGTTGTCGGCCATTCTTGTCCGCCAATTGCGAGTCTCTCTGGAGTTCATTAATGCAGTGCCGATCAAGAACGCTGTGTATTTATACACACGGGTGTTATAGCGTTGACATATCCACTAATATCGTCGTCATCATCATCATTTGTTGCAGCTGATCGTCAGCGACCATGCAGGAGTGCTGTTCGCGTGGTCCCACTGCGCAACACTCACTTAATGTCATGTTGATCTGTCGCTCCGTGCAGTCGTCATCGCATTGCGCCAGATAGATCAACTCTGTCCGTCAGATCTTTCAAACCTAGTTTGTCAGTCACCGCCGGCGGCTCTGCTAAAACAAGGCCAAGTATAGGACTACGCGGCTTGAACATCAGTGACCTACTGTTCATTGTAGTCGACAAACGAAACATTTCCGGTTTTTGGCGCCAATCTATAAACCAAGAAACGAACAGTCATTTTACGACATTATCTCTGCATCGCGATACCCGGACCTACTCATCTTACACTTCTCTGGCGAGTTCCTAGAAGTAATACTTGGGCATTTGTTTGTACCACGTTAAACAACTCTATGATAAAGGCGATGACGATAATGATGATTAAAATCACAAATACAGAAGTATTGAACTAACAAATAAGCAACGCGTATAATCACCAGAATTCGGCGCTGCTAAAACGTCAAGAACATAAAACACTTGACGCCGTTTCAAAAGCGCATATAGGCCTACAGGCTAAAAAACCAAAGCGTCGCTAAACTATAAGTTATGCTATTAAGTTATGCTACTCGATCGTTGCAACTGGCGTGGTCGAGGCAGTGATTCGATGCGGCTTAGAGGCTATGTGGCTTTTGTCCCTTTGCCGTTTCGACCCCTGGCTTTTTCGACCCTTGGCTCTTTCGCCCCCTGGCTGATTCGCCCCGTCGCTTTAGACTATTCGCCCTCTGGCTCGTTCGCCTTTTGACTTGTTCGCTCTCTTGCTGATTCGTCCCCTCAGCTTGGACGATTCGCCTTCCGTTAAGTAAGATATTGGTCTAATGTAGACTAATTTTTTCTGTTTTGTTTTTGAAACGGCAACGGGGCGAAAAAGCCATAATTCGCTTAGAGTCTGCAAATTAACCTCAAAAGTCAAAGCATCACGGAACTATTGAGAACTTAAGACTGTATGACAGCGTGCATTGCTGTTCTGTGCAGTTTAACTGCTGCCGAGTATCTACCGCGCCAGCGTCACACAACTTCAATCAGTCTCTGGGTCGCTCTACGCCAGTCTGTGAGGAGGAGATACAGTTTGAGGTCAGACAGAACTACAGCAAGTTGTTCTCCTGTTCTCTAAATACATATCGCACTGCTGTCCGTTAGCTCAAGTTCTGTTATGTGTTTTATGATAATATTGTTCTATAGTTTTTTTTATTTTGCGGCGCTATGTGCTATATAGAACGTCGGGTAATATTTTCGTACGGTATCAGACATGACGAAGATGTGATCATGATGACGCAATTTAAAGATCCGGTCCGTCCCTTAAAAAGTACACTCTCCTTAAAAAGTTATTATTTTACTGCTGGCTCACCCAGCGTGAAAACAGTTGCAGATAGGCACAGAACTGATGTTGCTTATTATAACAAGCACTAGTGACGAGCTTTTTAAGGGTATCAACAATGATGACCTTGAACGACCATGAATTCTTCAAATAAGGGGTTTTAGTGATTTTTTTGCGATTGTGGGCTGCGACACACATTTTAAAAGTAAATTGCGCCGAAATGGCTGAAGATAGACTAATACAATCTGCACATGAAATTTTCATTATTATTTTATTTATTATTTTCGTTATTAGACCTAAACATTGTTGGGGTCCGCAGTTCGCAGAACGTGTATATTATAGCACGAATTTGTACGAACTCAAATGCAAATACTGTAACTATACTAAACATTATTAACCACGATTCTCGTCAAAATGTCATAGGCCTTATTGATTTCTCTTACATTATACATCAGAACATCAGCTGTTTGTATGCAACAGATTAATATGTGCATGGACTGCATATGGACATAGACATGAAACTCACTGCCGAGACAATATATTATTAAACCGCGTGATACAACGTATGCAGCTCATTGGATACTTTTTGGCGATGGTGCTTTATGTAAATTCACGTTTTACGTATTTATTCATTTACTTTATGTATATTGTAAGTTTTGCCAGTTTTGCCTAATCAGAAGCGGTGGTTTGTAAGCTATTGGTGACTGATTGTGTTGTTATTTTGTAGCGTTGCGTCGATCAGGCGGTGGATTATTACACTGGCGTACAGCGCACCTTCGCCGCCATTGCCGTCACTATCGCCTGCGTCTCCGTCCGTATTCAATTATCTCTTTTTGACGTACACTTTTCCGTATGAACATTTAAAGGTGGTGTATAGCTCTTTATAGAAAACCCATCGCAAAGCTATACGGAGCGTCGCCTACCACGGGAATCACACATGCACCCGACCCGGCACAGGTAAACGCGCCCCGCCTTAACCCCAGGCAGAGAGGCTGTTACTCGATTTACCTACTCCAGAGGAATGAAAAGCTGAGTTGACCTTAGTGTTGATTATGTATCTAAATGGTTTACCTTTTCACAGACAGTCACTCATACAGGTAATAACCACTCGGTAGCTACCTGATCGGGAGTCGTACCTACTACCTCTCTATCGTAAGTCCGACAGCCTACCGTTACACTACCAAGACACCTTTATTGATAGTCCGCCAGTGAGTGAAATAAAATGCTAGAAAGTTGTGTATTTTGTCGTGTTTTGTAATTGCACTGCTGAAGTGAGTTGTTAATCGGAGAAGAAGCAGGCGATTTATGTTTTTCCCTCTGCCATTGAAAAATTAGTAGCCATGCACCACGATTACGTACCGTCCGCCGCAGCGAAACGACAGCCGTTCCGACGAGGGCATCACCGGTTGCCGAAGCGTCAGCAGATTAACTAAAAAGGAAAGGTTGTAATTTGATTACGAGTAATTTACATAACTTATTCCTTTAAGTCACCGTTACCTCCAATACACCAAGGCTTATGTTAAAGAAAAAAGTTGAAAATATTTCGTTATTTATTTTTTGTTAATTTGTCTCTAGCAAAATCTGCAAATGTTTCTGACAAATTTTCATGACACGTGTGCTTATTGTACAAAAACAATATATATTTGGTAACTATTTACAGTATGTGTATCTGTTATCAGTATGCATTACTGTTTTTTTTCTTTTTTTTCTTTGTTCCTTTTTTTGTGATGCTATCGAATTTTTCGATGAATAAAGTTGATTATTACTGTGCGTGTTCAGCTTGTGGGCATCATTCTGTCGATCGTGCTGTGTCTGGCAGTGAGAGAGCAGCAGCAGCAGCAGCAACTGCTCAGTGAGGATGCGGAAAAGACTGACGATGCTGACAGCGCGTCGTTGGATAAGAGCGGCAGTCACAAACCCGCGCCCGACGTCGAAAAACCCGCCGAATAAACCACGACACGGGGAGCAGCGTCGTGCCCACTTTTAATTGTGGGTTGTTTATAAATAATTTCGGAAACTCTTCTTCTTGTCCAAATCATTTCGTCAAAAAGTGCAGAATGCGGGATGAAAAGCCTCCTTTCTGAGAAAATTTCCTAGCAAAATTGAAATTTTGAACGCATATAATTTTTTTGTCAGAAATCTGCAGAGTCTGCCTAAAAGCTGCCACTGCGTGCTTCGTTTACTTTCTTCTAAGCCACGACGCCGCTAATTACGGTCCTGCTTGTAGCTTGTGACTGTCGATGACGATGACGATGACGGCGCTTTTGGTTGTTGTCTCTGCTGAGTGTAGGCTATACGTCGCTATTCTGTTATTATGATCCATGATGGGCCAAAAACGACTTTTTCCTGAGCGTTAATTGATGACAACTTAACGACGGTTAAAGGTAGAAAAGCCAAAAGTTTCGGAATTTTGCCTATAAACAGTGAGTGTTCACAATGTCGGCTACGAAGTTTTGTTGACAATACAGAGGTTAGGACGAACGTCAATGCCCCGAGCAGTGATGTACGTGACGTTTAGTGGAGCGTACAACTGCTTATAGTCATGTTGACTTATACCCCGTTTACATGATCAAGCAATCATCAAGCATACATCGAGCAATTGGAGCACACGTCGTGCACACGTGTGCATTTTGAATGCATTTGCTGGATGTTTGGTCGATGATTGCTCGATGTTTGCTTGATCGTGTAAACGGGGTATTAGACTGTTGACGCTTTGCTTTGTCGACCATAACACCCTCAGCATTTTCACTGTTTTCGTAATATCTAACTAGTACGAAAAGGGTTGTACAGTATTTGTAGCATACCTACGTTACGCATATTATGATAGAATATCATAGGCCTAATGTTTGATTATGTTTCTTAGAGCTGCTATACAATGACAGTTTCTAACAGCAAACATAATAACAATAAATGCAGTATAGGCTTAACGTGAACGTGTTTAAAATACTTAAGTCTTTGTGCTAATTTTATTCAATTTTTATTCTTTTTTTGTTGAATTTTTTTTAGTCTGTGCGGTAGACTAAGCTGGCTGCTGGTCATTTTTGAAATTATTTAAGGCCCTTATTGTTGAAATTTTTTATTTACTGTCGCTTAGTAGGCCTATTTTATCTGTCAGTCGCCGACAAAGACAGCGTAGGCCTAAATAATTTTTATGCATTACACCATTAGACCATTGAGTGCCTTTTACGCTGTACGTTGTCGTACAGCGAGGCCTTCAGGGTTATACGGCCGACAAGACTAAAATCAACAAGGAAGCTTAACTACGCCGCCCTAGAGTAAAACGTTCGGCCTAGCCTATTTTGATAGGCGCCACTGCAAGGCTTCAACATTATTTTCAGCTTTAACGAATAGCACAGTCGGCGTATAAGCCTATAATCTAACTTACATTACAACGTACGAACGACGTAGACATGCCGTAGATTGAGACTGTGGATCACAATATTGAGATTCGAAAGGTTAACTGGCACAGCCATGACAGTGAGTTTCTGACATCGTCTGTCTAGTTATTTACGCGTATGCAGGCTAGCTTATAATGGCACAGCACATTACCGTAATAGCCGCGGCAATACCCAAAACCTTTTTAAAACTCTTGCAGTTTTTTTTCCTGCATACAGTTGTAGACTGCAGTCGACAGCTTATTGTACATGTACGTTCATAGCGCAAGTCCATTATAAAATCCGACCGACTAAAAAATTCGGGATAGGCCTAGGCCTAGTGCTTATTGCAAGATCAACTCATTCAATTAATGGCAATTACGGTCAGTGTCAGATCGAAGCAACAACTTCGGAAAGTGTAATACCATTAAGTAAAGTACCAAGTTTTGTGCTGCATTGGCAGTGCTAGTAGAATCATTGTGGGTTTACACGAGCGCGAGGAACTTAGCATATCGGAAATTTCTGTAACTGCGTTTCGTTTGTTTGTTCATTGCAAGGATGTTCATGGGTTAAAAGTCACGAATTATAATTTGTCAACACAGTAGGCCTAATGCGAGAGCACAACCTATAGCTGTAGTCGTATACGCATTTAGGCCTACATTTTATTCAGCAAACAAGATAATGTTCATATGAACACGGAGTCTGTCCAATGCATTTCGACAGTTGACCGTATATGTTCGTGTAAATATAATCAGTGAGCTGTTTAGACCGGTAGAAAAAAATCAAACAGTTTAATTTCAAATTGTACAGCAGCAATGATCCTTTCAGCCTTCTGTATTATTTTAACTGAACAATAAACATTGTCAGTTACGAGACCATTCGATTCGTCACCAGCGCTTTACTATAAAAGGTCCATCGTCACCATGCGTCTATCTTGCACCGTTATGGAGATATGGCGCCTCAAAGATAATGGGGTCACGAGTTTGACTTTTTTGGGTCACGGGCGTCATCGGTCACGTGACCATTCGACTCCCGAGGGTCGACTTCCTATGGGTAATCCATAGTGGCCATGCGTCTATCTTGCACCGTTATGGAGATATGGCGCCTCAAATATTGGATGCATGGACGGAAAGAATGACGGAAGAAGGGAAAGAGAAAGAACTAGAAATTACGTTATGTGGAACGAAGTATCTGTCCCATTGCCACGCTATATAGCCTAGCAGCTGCGTATAAGGGGGGTAGGTGCAAACAGGGCACAATTATCTTTCACAGGGGCCGAGTTGTATTCAATTTTGTCCCAAAATTTGTTGCCATGACAACACAGGTCGGAGGCGAAAAATTTAAATGACGCCATCGGATATTCCGGGCCCGAAAATAGGGGGTAGGTGCAAACAAGGCGCAATTATTTTTCACGGGGGCTGAGTTATAGTCAATTTTTGTCACAAAATTCGTTGTCATGGCAACAGGGGTCGGCAAAGAAAAAATTGTAATGACACCATCGTATAGCCCAGACCCGAAAATAGGGGGTAGGTAAACATAGCGCGCAATTATCTTTTACGGGGATTGCGTTATACCGCTTTGAAATCCCCATAGGCCGTAATGCAAATTTTTAAAAATTTGGCGTAAAATAGGGGAAGGAGTTATCAGATTTTTTTTATCCCAAACAAACTCGATCTTACTTTTTAGGCCCCGAATCACTGTGCAAAATGTCATCAAAATTGAATCAAAATTGCCGCCGTAGGAGTGTTTACAGACAGACTGACAGAATGACAGTGTGACACAAGTGATTTTATAATCTGTCTCATGCTATGTTATAGCAGTGGGACAGATAAAAATGGAGGAGAAGGGAGTGGAAAAGGAAAGTGAAAGGGAAAAAAGAGAAAGGGGAAGGAAAAAAGGAATGAAAGGTAAAGGGAAGGGGAAGAGAAAGGGAAAGTGGAAGGGAAACTAAAAAAGTGGAAGGGGAGATGGTAAAAGATGCGAGAAGGGAAAGAAAAAGCGAAATGAGAAAGGGTAAGAAAAAGGGGAAACGGA
>Ga0209367_1013092_pt1 | contig 10737 bp, 4 predicted proteins | sample WorMetLIZISLAND2_FD_187412 | JGI IMG/M metagenome (GOLD analysis project Ga0209367, IMG submission 187412) | Marine gutless worms symbiont microbial communities from Max Planck institute for Marine Microbiology, Germany - Olavius geniculatus... ... | reverse complement strand
AGATGGCAGTTCAGAATTGAACAGAGATCAACGCTTGAACCGCTTTGGTGCAACGCAATTTACGGCTGAACTAGGTTCAAATTCAGATTTGACCCGGGTTCAAAGTTGAACGACGTTGGTGCAACGCACCCTAAGTCTATGATGCGTGGTCAATGCAATACCGGATCTGAAGTTAGTCGGTTGTTTTCTCAGCTGCAGGGTGTCATCGCCTCTTTACCCATACCAAAATATACTTTTTGATGACAGAGCCACACAGAGTTACATGTGTGTGAACAGTTTGCCTACTGCTGCTACTGGATAGCAACAAAACTGGGAGTCCTGCTTGACTGCTTGATCAAAAGCCTGATGCCATACCCATTGCACCACCATTTTTGCATTTGCATTCTGGAGTACCTTTGGAAAAGGAAGCTTGTTACAAGTAATGTTAGAAATGATTATAGTGATAGCTTATTTGTTAGTGTTAGCTAGGTAGTGTCTCAGGGGTAATTTTGATCAGAGGTAAGATGAAGAGTTTGTCTCTTTCTTACATGCTTTCATCGCTGTTGATTCAATTCATGAGATAGATTTACAAGCTTCTGCATGATTCTTCTGCTGCTAGCAATCCAGTGCTGTCTGTTCTTTAATGTTTTTCAGATGGTCATGCATATATTTGCTGATGTTTTTTTCTGACAATTGCAGATGATGTTCAGTTAAGCCTCTCGTTTCTTGATGTTGCTCGACTGTTTGACTTTGCTGCTGGGGTTCAGGATTCCATCTTTTCTGAGTGAGTGTTGACATTGCCTTATTAGTTTTGCATGTGTATTTTTAAACATTTTTATCTCCACCTAAAGTAGGCTAAACATGAATTGCCAGATGTGAAGTAATCACTTTGTCTGTGTTTGAATGTCTCTCTTGCATATTCATAATGATTCATAATGCAGTGGTACCGGTGTGATGTCATAATTGTGATGACATCATTACATCACCAACCGACTGTCTATTGTCTGTGACACTGCCAGCAGCAGTGCTGGCTGAGAACATGCTGTGGTTATTGCTATTACATCAGATAGACAGAATTTTACCTAATTATTCCAACGAAGACATTCACAAAATGCATTTAGATTACTATTTTGTAACAAAAATTCACTTCTTATGCACTCTCAGACACTTACAAGCACCTGCTAGTGTTTTAATTATTGTCTAATTTCATATTTCTGCTTCTTTTGAATTTGTGCTTATTGGTCTAGCGGGTCTAACACTCTTGAAATCAGTTCTCTCAGTTACTAAATATTGCTGATATCTTTCATGCAGCTGTGTTGTGCGTAGTTTGGCCGAGCGATTTGCAACATCTGAGGCAGCTCAAGCCGCCATTTGCTGTCGGCCTCTGCATAAAGCTTCAGAACTTGCCAGCCAGCCAGATGCAGATGCTCATGGTAAACTAGTGTTTTTGTGCATTTTATGTTACTTATCAGAGCTGGAAAGACTTAGGTTTGATTTGTTTTGGTAAAATTGTAAATAAATACCATAATAAATTAAGATAAAATACTTCATGGACTTTATTCAGAAAGTTTATGCCACTTTAGCTTCACAAACAAGAAGATGCATGCATCCAGTTGTTTTCAATACACGTAACTCGTTATGTTTTTGAATGTGCAAAATCACAATGTTGGTCTCATGAAATATTTTGTAACTTTGCAGTAGTAAGAGAGTATCAAATGCTGCTTAGCCCATCTATGCAGGTATAAAGAGGTAATAGGTGTGAGATTTGGCATTAAAATTGCAAGCAGTTGCCTAGTAAATGGCAAACAACTGTACGGGATTACTTTTTTGTCGCACCCTGTATAATTACATTTGTAGTGGCATTTGCTGGTCTTTAAAATGTCTGTCTTGCATGTTAAGTTGTTACTAGTTCTTTTACTGTAACTAGTCTCCAGTTTATGTCATTTGTTCAGGTTTCTGATAAGTCTGCTTTTATGCTGTGTTGTGTAAGCAGAACGTGATATTCATCAGTTGGAACGTGAGGTATTCAGCCTGTTTGAAGCTGCTGTTAGTAGGTTATCAACAGGTAATTAATCTGTTGTTGTGTGTTTTGAGTTTGCGTACTTGATGGTTTCTGTCTTTCCAGCTGCAGTCTGACAAAAAAGTTGGGATGGGGGAAAATAATTTCTTTCGTATTTCTTTTTCAAATTTTTGTTTTATGACGTTTTGTGTAATATTACACAACAGCTCTGAATAGTACGGCGAGGACTAAAGTAAAAGTATTGCAACATAACAAACTTAATGCAGACACTGCTATATGTCAAAGTTTGCTCATAGTGACAAGAACGTTCAGTAGGTCTAATTACAGTTATTGGAGTGCTTATGGTAACAAATCTGTTGATTTATTTTGCATATGTTAGAGAACTGTTAAGCCAGAGGGCAGTGCATTTTGCTTGAGCGATACAGTTGTTCTAGGTGCTAGTTATCCAGTGAGAGATGAAGGTACATCATTTTCAATGGTGGATAACAGTAACTGGATGAACTGGTAAAGTATTGATTATGACATGAAGTGTAGGCCAAAGATAACATGGACTGAGTGTGTTTAGAGTTTGGCAATGATCTGAGTCTAGTCAGGTGCATAAGCCTAGTTTTATTCCTGGCTGTGGCTATATCTTTTCAGTATCAAATGGAGCTATGTACCTCTGCTGTAATAATTACATATCGTATCATTATGGCTTTTGTTGTCAGAGCTGATGTGGACACGCTACTTGGAAACTTGCCTGAAGTTGATACAGAGACCAGATCACAGTCAACAGGTCTGCCTTGGAGCATGCTGCTTTTGCTGTGTAAAATGTAGTATAAATTTTTAAAAAAAACACTTAAGTTCTTTTTCAGCCACAGGCCCATATGGTGGTGGCGCTTATCTCCATTTTATCAGCCCTCAGCAAGACATCAGCTTACACTGTGAGACCACGTATATGATTGAGGGTTATGGTGCCACTGGATACCTGTTTATGTCCCAGCTTTTGTGATACTCATTGCATCTGCAAGGCGTGATTGAATAGTTGATGTTGATATGGATGATTGAATCAAATGCTCACATGGTAGTGGGTGAGTTTGGTAAGGACGATCATCGAAGTTGATAGGAAAGGTGTGTTTCTTAACACGACTTCAGCACAAGTGGTCATTGCATGCGACAACAACTTGACCGATTATGTAAATAAAACTAATGTATGGCTATGATAGAACAGATGATGGAAATTGAATCTGAAAGGGTTAAGTAAGTAAAAGCAATGTTGTGATTGTTAGCAGTTTACAGGTTTGACATTGATATGCCGTTTGCAGGCAGTGCAGCATACTCTGACTGTATTCACTCGTGCATTGGATCAGCAGCTTCTGTCTTCGCAGCTGACTGAATCATGGGTAAGATTTACTCGAACTGAATCAGTCTAATTGCTGTTGTGTGTTATCTTAAAACATAGCTTTCAACTTGCTTTGTTTGTCAGTTCTCCCTGTAAATATTTTCTAACCCAATCTCGGGCCTCAAGATGAAGAGAAAAAGGAAGATATGATGTGCACAGTAACATCTCATACTGTGGTAAGTTTGGCTCGTTTTCTTTCAATTTCTGGCAGATTGTCTGGCAGCCTTCAGCAGACCCCAGCCCAATGTTAGCATACATGTATACAGCATGTCGTCGTACATATAGTCGTAAGTCTGTCAATGTGGTTGTTTATAGCTTTCGTTGCTGTCAAGGACGGGACAAGTGAACGAAGCCCTGCATTTGAGTGAGAGGCTTGTCCAGCAGTTTGCTGGTCACAATATCGTCTGGCTATGGACACGCCGTCTGGTTTTGCTTACTTCAACGCTGAGTGACTCGGATGCCATTCTGACACCTGTCAATGCTGCCATTGAAGCCTGCATCGCCAGCAAGGTCTTGTGATTGTATCAGTTGGATTGCTTGTCACAGGCTGAACGGTAGACTCTAGCTGGAAGACTCTAGTTTCAGGAACCGTAAAGCTCCCTTAGACTCCCTTCTAAGGGAGTCAAGGTGACTCCATTAGAATTTATGAAAAATCATAAATTCTAAGGGAGTTACCTTGAATGAGGGCGCTAAATGAGAGGGGGGTGGGCAAAATTTGCAATTTTTAGCCAATAAGTCGCTGTATCTCAGAAATGGTGCAAGATAGGGCCTAGGTTACTATTAATCACTAATAGGAAGTCGTATACTGGCTCTCGATTGGCGCCCAATTCAGTGACCTTGAATGACCTTGAACGCTAAAATAGGGGGTTTTATGGATTTTTTGGCGATTTCAGGCTGCGAGACACATTGCAAGAGCGAATTGCGCCGAAAGCAGTTGAGATAGACATGGACAAGCTGCGTATGAAATTTTCAGCATTGAACGTAGATTTCAACGGTTTAAGTCCTGATTTTCTAGATTCAAGGAAACCTGCGCACGAGAGCATCAAAGAGCGGTACCCCTGTAAAAGTCGCGACGAAATGGCTGGAGATAGACTGACAGTTTGCAAACAGGAACTGCTATAGGCTTTCACGTGTCCCGTGAGCATTAGCTCAAATTTCTTGTTAAAATGCTTTTGAATGACAAATATAAACTCTCTTTACAACCTGTGATTATGAGGCACTTGTTGAATGTTGCTATTATAGCACCATTGCTGTGTATTGTTATGTATGTGTCTATGACTGGCTGCAGGATAAAGCTGCAGTCGACCTGTGGCAAACAATTTTATGTTGGAGCGTTGTCAATTGTCCCAACAAGACAGAAAGTCTTCTCGAAGTAAGAACAGCCTTGCTTTATTGTGCATACAGTCACTCACTTAGTCATTCAAGTTATTCTATCGAGGTTTAGTTGGTTAGCCAGTGGTGTTCGATGTCACCTTTGGAGTAGTTCTCATGCGGGCTGCCCACTTTTCTTGGCACCTGGACATTTCATTACATTCAATGCACCCTACAAATCAGTCAGGAACGGTCCTGTTCCAGTACTGATGATGCCAAAAGTTTGCTTAATGCCACTGTGTAGTTTTGGAAAAATTGCCGTGCTGAACAACTACTAAATGGTTCCTACGGACAGGGAAAGTGAGGGAATTTGACATTCCAAAGTCAGGGAGAAATCAGAGGGTCAGGGAAAGTCAGGGAAAATCGAACTACCAGGATGCAAAAGTTAACAAAAATGCAGAAAAAAATTGAACTGTTGTACGCAGACTGCGTACAATGGTTCCAAATTTTTTCTGCTTGCTTTGCTCGCAGATTATTTGTATCTCGACTTTTGAATTTGCTCCTCTGCTCTTGTTTCTAGTGTGATTGCAAGCGATTGAAAAGCGATATTGGTATTTCGCATTAGTCAGGGAAGATGATTTATTTTGTCCTGGAAAGTCAGGGAAACGTCAGTGAAAATGAATTCTGCAGAGTAGTATGAATTATGTACTAGCATTCTGAGGTGCGATGTTAGAATTTCATTATGTGCCACATGAGTTAATTGATTTGCTCGATTTATTCAGTGTGAGTTAGATGTGATCAGTTGTCTGATGCCTATTTTGTCACATCAGTTGCATCCCAGATATTACTGTAATTGAAATTTGGATTCTGTATTAACAGTTGTTCTATCATAAAAAACATTTGGCTTGACTTGATTTTTTGTTGTTGTGTGCATAGCGTGGCTTGTTGGCTCGGGCATCAGATGTCCGTATCTATGTAAAAAAATTTTACATTGACTTTTGTGCGACACACAGTGATATACATGCTCTACGGACTCTCTATCAGCGGTATAATTGTGGTTATTCTAAGAATTATTATTATTATTAACACAGCTGGTGATGTGCCATATGTCCGTTTATTAAAATAATGAATTACAGGTCCAACATGATGTTAGTTTAAATATGATACGGTAACAATTTGCAGCGGAAAACTTGGTCAACTCTGCCTGGCCATCCTTTTCGTGGGTAGGCATTATGAGCACCAGTGAAAGCTGGGACGTAATCCGACACACCACACGATGCACTGTCCCTGTATCCATTGTTGTGCAGTGTAAGCTGGTGTCTAGCTAAGTAAACAAAGATCAACATTGTTGTGTATGAGCTGTATGGCTCAGGAAGGACTTTGCATTTTTCACTGGAAAACTGGCTGCCATTTTTGTCTAGCACATATACTGAAAGAACTAAAACTAACTATCTTAAATGGAATTAAAATGAGAGAAATTGAACTAATGCTGGGATGCAGATAATCAAGAGTCAAGTACAGTTTAGCCTTATAGAAGGTCTGGGGTTAGAAATATCGAAAAAAGGAAAACTAAGATGAGAGATGAAGTGAAATAAAAAGAACAAACATGAGCCTAGAAAAATCCAACGAAAGTCTAAAATTCCGTAATATTGTCGTTGGCTGTTTGTTTAATGTGGAAGCACTTGCATAATACCAGCAGTGTTCACTGTTCAGTTACATGTAGAATGCATGAATTGCTAGTAATACTGCAGTTATTGTCTGACAGGTTAATGAGTACCCGGCCTGCCACCCCAGCTCTCCTGCAGCAGTATGTGGCAGCTGAACTTAGCCAGGTAAGCAGTGCATTGCTTGTGAGATTATGTACTTCTTGTTATAAAATTTCTACAAAATTGTTTTTGTATATAGTGAAAGTGGTGCCAGTATGACAGCATGGGGAGCTTTGGCTATATGCTACGTTATTTGTCTCATCAGTTGTATGTAACAAGGAAGGCAATAAATCAACATAGTCTATACAGTGGTAGGTTGTGGCCATGAAGGGCTAAGCCGGAGTGGGGTGGGGAGAAGGAATCGAGTCCTTTCACCCCAGCTAACCAGTGCGTGTAATATGCAGTTGTGTTCATACGGCCAGAATGGTGTATGGTACCCCCTGTAGCCTGAGTAAGGAAAGTGGACCTTGAGATATTCATTCACTTAATCGAGATAAATGCGAATTTTGTAGATCTACTACATGCAAATTCACTAAAGTTAGCTGACAAAATTGCTAATTGCTGATAATACCAAATTGTTGGTAACCATTCCTTTAAGTAGTTGATTGCATCTAAAGCTGTGTTGATCATAATTTTAGTTGACATATTATGTACAAAAAAATTATGGTTGCAGTCACTGCATTGTTATCTTCTGATCTTTGGTTTTTTGCAGGCTCGGCCCAAAATGAAAATTATCCGTCGTGCCTACGAAGAAGCACTATTGTCATTTGGAGCAGACAACATTGGTAATTTTATTGTTTGTCCGATGGTTTCACAGCTTTTAAAAACATTTTTAACTTGGTGAGTGACATCAATAAGGAAATTTCTGACACATTATTGTTTTAGCATCAATCATAAATGTGTTTGCTGTTTTTTGTACGTTCTGTGTACTTCTGTTTTCCTCAGTACTGTTGTCCACTTTGCTGCTGCTGCTGCTGATGTTGAATGCCTAGTAACAGTGTTGCTGGTATTACGTTTTATGCTGATCAGATGTTGGTGATTACTAGGAGCCTTTTGTGGATTATAGGTGATCTTGATCTTTACCATCTGGAGATGGGGTGTACAACTTGACACTTCACGGACTTATCTCAGCAAGTTATGAGTTGGATTTTGTTGACATTTTACTGCGGCGGGCACAACTGCACATAAGTGATGGAGAGTGCCCATGGACCACCCAGTCAGATTCTGATTATCTGGTTTAGCATCTAGATCTAGGGTTCCTCTATTCGGCAATTCTTTGGTGGGATGAGCAATGCCCAGGGAACAATTTTTGGATGCGTTGTATTGGCTAGTGGGCAGCACTGTTCACGATGGAGGTGTGAGATCTCTAAGAGCTTCTTTAGTTTGAAAATGTTGAAGGTGTCTATAGCCCTTAGTGGCAACCAATTTTAGAGCTACGGAGTGTCACATGCCATATGGGATCAATCAGTTACCTTCCACCCAACACAGGTGAACTTGCCCTACCTTAACCCCATCTAAACAGGCTGATACTCAGTCTACATACTCTGGATGTATGGAAGGCTGAGTTGACCCTTGTGGTCAACTATATGTCGAAGTTGTTTACCTGTCCGCATACTGTCACCCATCCAATTGATAGCGACCTGCTCAGGAGTCGAACCCACAACTTCTTCATCATAAGTCTTAACGTCCCAGTTTGAAGTTATTACGAGTGTTGGAGGTGTTTGTTGCGTGGCAGATGTGTGGTTGAACTACATGGAACTGGAGTCAATGCATGAGCAAGGCAAGCCGGAGAACATTGCCAGCATTCACTGGCGAGCCGTCAGGAATCTACAGCCACAACTTACAGATGAGTTCAGACAGAGAGCAATGGCTCTGCATACCAATGCTGAATCTGTCGTTCCGTCGTGATCTGACGTGCAAAGATGTCGCTCAGCCCAGTGCTTTTATATTTTTTATATTATTTTATATTTTTAGTATGCATAATCGTCCAGTGCATGCCTACATATGACTTTTAGTGTTTTGAACTGAAAATTGGCACACGATTTAGGCCTACTGTGCTTCCAGTTGCAGTCTGGCAAAAAAGTAGGCATAGGGGAAATAGTTTATCCTTTTAAGTTTTTATCTCATGATATTTTATGTATAATTACACTAAGGCTCATAAAAAAACAGAGCTGGTAACAGATAGGTTTCAATCGAAATTAACGATTAATAAATCATCAACTTTTGTAAAAAAAAAGTAAATAAAAAGTTTGCTAACAAGTCTCAGAGGTGCATTGTGATGCAACTACTGACTGTTTAACCCAGTCTTAGACAATAACTAAAATGCTGACTTTTTTTCTGGAAAACAGCTGAATGAGATGCAAGCTGTGGTATCATATATTATAATAACTTTTTTTCCGCAGTTTCAGAAGATGACACTCCACTCTGTTACACTGTCCACATTCAGCACAATTGTAATCATACTTTGCCTCCTGCTAGAAATGCAGATCAGTGAAATGTTTCACACACCAAGTACAAATTGCAGGCAAAGTCGAACTGCTACTGAGACAGTTTGTGGCGGAACAATGACACGATTAATATCAAGTCTGTAAACACATCGTTTAGCTCCATGGCTATTTGCCTCCAAGGTGCTCCATTTTAGGAAGGAACTGAGTAAACTCTTCACATCTGTCCTCAACACCTATCAGATTATGCAAAAAACCTGTAAACTCATATAAACATGCTGACCTAAAAGTGCCAAAACGTTGATGTTCTTCAGATTAAGAACTTTGAGTTCTCAAAAATACAACAAGTAAAAGTAATCAGTAGCAACTCTGTCCAACATGAAATTGTCCACTGATTGTTCTCTGTCTCAATTTTGCCTGGCTAGCATGTTCCAGTTTAACAGAACATCCTCCCCTTGAAGTGACTTATGACAGTTTCCTGATGTTTGACATATTTACCACATGAACCTCGTATCTGAGTGTAATGACAGATGGCGTTTAAATTCACCTTCTGTGCAAAAGCGCTTTGGACATTCACTGCAAACATACGGCTTCACAGCTTCATGACGACATAAATGTTGCTTAAGGTGACTACTGTAGCAGAATTTCTTCTGACAAATGTGACATGCGAACCAAGTACCTTCATTGTGTGACTTCAGCAGATGTACCTTGAGTTGGCCGACTTGAGAAAAACAGTCCGAACAGTGTCTACATGAGTATGGCTTTGCATCAGTGTGAGTATTCACATGACATTTCAATTCCTGGCTACTTTTAAACATCTTCCGACAGTAAAAACAGTCATAAGATCTACTGTTGCTGTGTACATAACGTTCATGTCTCTGCAAGTCGCTTGACCTGCTAAATCGTTTGTCACACAGTGAACACTTGCACGGTTTGTGTCCTGTGTGGATTCTCGTGTGACGAACCAGATCTCCAGAATGACTAAATGTCTTGTCACACACTGGACATTTATGTGGTTTCTCTCCACTGTGAATTCTGCTGTGCGTAGCAAGGTTGGATGATTGTGTAAATTGTTTGCTACAAACAGTACATTCAAATGGTTTTTCTCCAGAGTGACTTCGCATGTGTACTGTTAAGTCCAGCTTGCGACTGAAACATTTTCCACATTCAGCGCACTTGTGTTTACTACAGTGAACATCCATATGCTGCCTCAAGTAATGCCTAGTAGCAAACTGCTTCTTACACTGAGTACATGAATACAGTGCATCTTCAGCATGTGCTTGCTTGTGACGATTCAGACTGTCTTTCCTTACAAACCGTTTGTCACACACTGTACACAAATATGGTCTTGGCTTGTCATCATGCGGTTTCTCAGTAACATCATTACTATCACCTTCAACCTTCACCTCAAATGAACTTTCACCTGTACAACAAGCATTATACGCTGTGAACCATAAAAAAGTGGAACCGTTTTATTTTTGTAATAACTTTGTCAAATATCAACACACTTGGATAATATTTGGCACACGTGTAGCGTAGACAATCCTGAACTAGCTTATGTGCAAATCACGTGTCAAACTTATTTGCTGCTCTGTATTATACGCTAGTAAATCAATACACTATGAAATAGTGCGTGTACATAGCATCAGCAACTTAGCAACCAGAGTTTTTTCATTGACAAAATGTTTAAAAGTAAACACACTTGCAAACGTCAGTTAAACAATGTCACAGCTTGTGTTCAAAGTGTCCGCCTTTAGCTGACACACAACAGCGCAGGCGTTTTCGCCATTCGTCCACTGCCTCGTCGATAACGTGCTGTTTCATCGTGGACCACACTTCAACCAAGCGCTGCTTCAGATCGGTCTCATCAACTATCAGAGACCTGTACACCTGCTC
>Ga0209367_1013091_pt1 | contig 10737 bp, 10 predicted proteins | sample WorMetLIZISLAND2_FD_187412 | JGI IMG/M metagenome (GOLD analysis project Ga0209367, IMG submission 187412) | Marine gutless worms symbiont microbial communities from Max Planck institute for Marine Microbiology, Germany - Olavius geniculatus... ... | reverse complement strand
AGTCTATCATATGCATTCAATTGTGCTATGTGTAGAGTATATAAGATTGATTTTCATTCTCTAAGTACTGTGTATTATTATACTGGACAGTCGGAAATTGTTGATGATGTTTGTAATAGTCACAAAACCTTTTTGCGTAGATGTTTGCTTGTTAGCAATAGTATTGTGAAGTTGTTGGCTGATAGAAGACTGTAAAGACATTTAGGCCTATTCTTATTGTTCTGTCTGTCTCTGTTCTTTATTTTGTATGTTTCTGTGTCTGTCTGCCTCTGTCTGTTGTTACCAAATTATTCTTTGGTGAATAAAGATTGATATATTATCCATAGCCACCGGCGATAAAGAGAAATAATTATGCCCACGTTTTATTGGGTCTTTCTAGCCTAACCACCGGCGATGTCTTTAGTTTCCAATCGTCCATGACGTTCGTTCATAAACAGCAGGACCAAACAGACGCTCAAATCGTCCCAGCTCGAATCACAGTGCTCGAATAAAATAAACATAATAAATATTGAAAAAGAAAAGCTAACTTGCACTTGAAATTTGAAATAAAGTGACATAACGTAACTCTGATGAACAGGACTTACATGTAAATCTTACTTATTTAATGTTGTCATATTACGAACGAATTACACTTCTACGTTCGGTGAGGAGTCATTTTGGAAATTTGCGTAAATTTTTGTCCATTATAGTCGTCTTTTCGTGTTTGGAACGTGCAGCTTCTCGATCATTATGGGTAATTTGTGTTTATTTACGCATTTACAGGTTATAATATCGCATACAAACTTGTTATTGTTAGAAGTAACGAATTTTGTTCGTACTTGATAAATATTAATATTCTACGATCACTGTTTCCAGTTACGGGAAAATTAAACTCGCTTTTTTCAACAGCATTTCCATGAGTTTATATAATTAATCTGCGATGTGATTGTATTTAGTAAATGGAGAGTGTTAAACGAACTTTTTCTTCTTTCCATAATGTACAGATTCTTTTGGGAGTAATGTCTCGCAAGTTTGTCTAACATCTTTGTCAGTAATTATGTATATGTTAGGTATTTTCAGTGCTGTTTGATGTGGCCTGATACTGCATTTTGTCTGGTGCTAGTTGTTTCTTGTATTACGTGTCAATTTTGCTGTTTTACTGCACTTTTGCCGTTGCTTTTGAAACATTCTGTACGAAAGAGCTTTGTTATATTTTCATATTGCTGCAAAGTTCTTGAAAAGTGATGTACCATAAGTCCTGATCTGTCTTTCCCAACGTCACAGTGAGTACCACAGCACCGTTATGCAGTCCCAGTGATATTTGATTGGTTCTGTAGTTTTCATTTGTCCCGCTGTTTTTCTGTTGCTGCAGAGTTTTTGCCGAGTGAGAAACAGGGAATGGCACGGGTAGTCTGCGATGAATTGGCTCGTCAAGCATATGACAGCCCGACAGAAGTGTTCGTGAAACGCCTGATCCAGTTGCGCGAGATGTCGGAGGACTGGGAACAGATTGACGGAGTGAAGAATGCCGGCAGCGGCTTGACCACTGCTGCCGCCGGGGCAGCTGGGATATCCCCGAGCAAGAAGGAACGAGCGGTGAACAGTGACAACGATGTGTCGGACAATGATGACAACGGCGAGTGCGATGTTTCCATGGTTTGCGATGAGATTCCGTCAACGTCAGAGTATGTGCAAGAACGTCAACCCAGAGTAGCGCATCGTGAGTATGATGATATATTCTCATTGTTCTCATAAGTAAGTAAGCAGAAAAGTTGGAAGATGAATGGTTAACAGTAGCCTCTTAAACTATTAAGTCACTGTGTAATTTTTGGTGTATATTTTCTACATGTAGTCTGTATTTTCATGTTTGTTTTGTACATCACTGTCTGTGATGTATAATTGAATAGAAGTTGGTTTTCATTTGATTCTTAGTTACTTTTTAAACTTTTCAAAAAATTTTAGTAACCTTTGCTCTGCTTTGATTCATACTCAGTCCCATGATCTGGAACTCAATGCCATGCAGAGTCTACATGTGAATGTATATAGCAATGTTTTGGGATCACTCAAAGTCACTATTTTCAGTCTGCATTGTTCATTCTCTCCTAGCAACTTATGCTAGCTCCTTTAATTCATTTTTACGTGCGAAAGCAGCTACTGGTTTCAGCGTGTCATAGCCATCGCAATTCTATCTGTCCATCCGTCTGTCTGTCTGTCACACGGGTGGATCAGTCAAAAATGGTTCAAGTTAGAATCACCAAATTCTCACCGTTGGCTGCCTAGAAGAAACTAGTTTCAGGAACCATAAAGCTTTTCCATAAATTCGAATGGGGTCACCCCAAACGAGGGTGCTAAATGAGAGGGGGTGGGAAAATTTACGATTTTCAGCCAATAAGTCACTGTATCTCAGTAACGGTGCGAGATAGGACCTAGCTTACTATTAATCACTAATAGGAAGTCGTATACTGGCTCTCGATTGACGCTCAATTCACTGACCTTGAATGACCTTGAACGCCAAAATTGGGGTTTTTATGAATTTTTTGGAGATTTCGGGCTGCAACACAAGTCTATATCATTCACAAGGTGGCGCCACGCTACTGTCGTTATGTGATCCAGATAGAGAATTTGATATTTGTATATTAACTCGGCATGAACCGGAACTGCTATAGGCTTTCGCGCATCTTGTGAGCATTAGCTCAAATTTCTTGTTTATTTCATTGTTTTTCTGTTTCCAATTCAATTTTGCTCAGTTGCTGTCAACAGATTAATTTAAAAGCCGGGGCATTTTGTTGTTTTGCTTTTGTTTTGTACGATATCAAAATCTGCACCGTATAGTTCGAAAGCACTGTCAGAAACTGGCAAATCCTGTTTTCACTGCAGCAGTTTTGACTGATTCGAACCACATTCAGCAAGGACCATCCACTCTTGTTGCTGTATTGTACATAGGTGGATGTAGCCAGCCATGTGGCAGCTGGGAGGGAGTGGGTTGTGGTGGTATGTTTTTGCCGTATCATCTGCCGATTGTAGCCAACAGAAGCACCATGGAATGTAGAACTTTAAATCATATTAATACTATAATGCACAGAAAGTCTGTCTGTCTGTCTGTCTGTCAGCCCCCTCTAGCACCTTCCCTGTTGCACGGTCGCAAACCCCGATTGCGGCATTTGAGTAATTGGGCCTTAGGTACGTGCCCCCCACCTTGCCTCCACCTACCCCCACAAGCAGCTTGAGGGGGCGGGGGTTGAGTTGCCGGGTCTTCTTTTCCCGCTGATTCTGCCAAACCCATTAGCTTAGCGCACCGTGTGTGCTTCATGGCGGAAAACTCCCACTCATGCTTCTAGTATTATCTTAGATTTGGTAATTGTGCATTGTATTATATAGGTGGGCGTGGTCGGCCACGTGGCAGCGGGGGCCCAGGTCGTGGTGGTATGTCAGTACCGCATCGTATGCAGATCTTGGCCAAGCAGAAGAACCGTGTCATCCAGTCGGGACAATCGTGTGACGAATGCGGGAAGAGCTTCCGCTACGTGGCATGTCTTGAGCGTCACAAACGCATTGTCCACGGCAACAAACAGGCAATGATAAATCACTCAACTTCATAAACTTACTGCCTGATGGAATAAGTAGAAGTTTAGTCATGAATGGTTTTATTGACATCCAGCAGCAATGAAATGTCAGATGAATCATGTAAAATGCTTTTGCTTCTCAAGAAAAAAAAGAACTTAGCTTAGTGAGAACATTTCAACTGTTTATGCCAGTTGGCAATTATGATGAATTGATAATGATGATATTGTGATGATGACACTAATGTATCCATCAAAACACTTCTTCTTAATTAGAGTACTTACATCATCATTGCTTCCAGTCATTGGTGTAGTGGTGAATTTTTGTTTGGGAGAACCCCTCCTCTCTGTTTTTATGTGCAAAAGCAGCTACCGCTTTCAGCGCATTTTAGCAGTCGCAATTCTGTTGGTTTGTCTGTCCGTCTGTCACACCAGTGGATCAGTCAAAAACTTTGCAAGCTAGGATCACCAATCTTCACCCTCGGCCGCCAGGAAGGCTTTAGTTTCAGGAACCATAAAGCTTTTCCATAAGTTTGAAGGGGTTCATCCCGAACGAGGGTGCTAAATGAGAGGGGGTGAGAAAAATTGGCGATTCTTAGCCAGTAAGTCGCTGTATCTCAGAAACGGTGCGAGTTAGGGCCCAGGTTACTATTAATCACTAATAGGAAGTCATACTCTGGCTCTCGATTGCCACTGAATTCAATGACCTTGGATGACCTTGAACGCCAAAATAGGGGTTTTTATGGATTTTTGGCGATTTCGGGCTGCGCCGCAAGTCTATATCATTCGCAAGGTGGCACCATGCAACTATTGTTATGCGATCCACATAGAGAATTTGGTATTTGTATATTAACTTAGCATGAACACCCCAATTTTCAGCTAAACTACTGAACTGCTGAAAGCTATAGGCTTTTGCGCATCTTGTGAGCATTAGCTTGAATTTCTTGTTTTCTCTTCCCTTTACTAGTATGCCTTTTTGTTCTCACTAAGTGGTCTGGGAAGTGCTGTAAGCTCCATCAGTGGGGTCTGGTATGTTGCTGTATGCACAAGTGTATAGTGTAGGAGCATTTTTGCACTCCAGAAGCTGCATCTGGTGACATCAAGTTCTTTTGCTATTTGTTAATTTTAGTTCCGCTGTCAAAATATTTTGGAAAATGGTGTTATCCATCTGCTGAGGGGAAATCCCAGGAATGTGTCGATGCAAAACTTGAAGGTCATTTTTACATCAGCACTTACACAGCGTTAAATGAATTACTTGCTGTTTTTATATATAATTACTGTAGTGTAGATAGGCCAGGTCGACAACCTGTGAGTGATTTTTTTAGCGTAAAACATAGATTTAAACACCGTTACCCCTCAGCTATGCCGCTGCTTGTGATGTCAGTTACTGAACTTTAATGAATGTGTTACTGGAAGCAGGCACAGCTCGAGAGTTCTGGAGCATCGACCTGGCTCAAACTTGACCCGGAATTACTGGCTGAGGCCAGTACGATGACCTCTTTCCAGTGCACAGAGTGCCCCAAGGTCTGTCACTCTTAATACACTGTATGATAGGATAGCCTAATCTGTTAAACGTTAATGTTACTGTATAGCTCTTTGTAGGAAACCCATCACAGAGTTACAGAGTGTCACCTGCCATGTGGGATCACACAGTGTTACTTGGCACCTGACACAGGTGAACGTGCCCCACCTTAGCACCAGCCAGATAGGCCAGTCGGCCAGTACTCGATTTATTTACCCCGGATGGATGGAAGGCTGAGTTGACCTAGGCAGCTGGTTACATAACAAGTTGGTTTACCTGCCTGCAGGCAGTCACCCATCCGCTAACTAACCCGGCCCGGTGTAGAGCAACCTTGTTGATCGAACACAACATGTTATGCCACACCATCGACTGTGTGGAACATTTCAGCCAGATATGATGTCATGTTAATATTTGACGGTATCCATTAATTTTTTTTCTGTTATAAATTTAGTGACAAATAATATCAGTTGTGTTCATGAATGGTTACTGGTTAGTCAAGATTTTGAACTTGAGGTTTTGAGAATTATTCATTTGTTTATTGCCAACAAATGTCGAAAAACATTCACTGTTACAGGTGTGATAAACAGACCTAGACTGATCACGATTGTTAATGTTAATAATGTTTACGCAGGAGTCATTAGCAGTTTTTATATAGCATTGTACCATAAGTGCATATGTACGGTAAGCTAAAAAAAAAGTTTGTCAGTTGATATATTTAGCCGTGCTGTGGGTTAAAAAAGTCAGCAGGGGAGGAAGTCACAATTTTCTGACAGTCACTGAAAATTTCCAACGGAGGAGATTATGCATGCTCAGAATTTATGTTTTGGCTTTAGTATTCCCAAAATCGGGGTTTTCTGCTCCAGTTATTGCATTTCTGGATGAAAATTTTTAGACAAAAAGAAAATTTTCGGACAGGTTTTTTTCCCCGACAGATTAAAATTTGGGGTACATTTTTCCCTTGTCTCCCTTTTTGCACAATGCCGCTGTATGTATTTGTGCAATGTTACAGACAGATTTCCATCGGAGAGCTGCAAATTTCTAACTCAGGAGATTGCGATTGCTCAGAATTTTAATATTGCTTCTAATGCTTCCAAAATGGGGGGTTTCAGCTCAAATTTGGTATTTTGAGACAAACATTTATGAACAAGAAGAAGATTTCCGGACAAACTTTTTTTCTGACAGCCCAATTTTTGGGAGTGCAATTTCTTTGTTGCCTCCTTCTTTCCAGTTTGCTAAAGTATGTATTTCTGTGACTTGTTTTTGTTGGAAGGTCTGCACAACGATCCAGGAACTGGCATGGCATGTCCGCGTCCACAACATGCGCACGTTCAAGACCCCCAAGGCTGGGGCTGCGGGGACCCCTGGAGCATCCTCTCAGGAGTCGGGTCTGACGGAGGACCCCCTGGAAACTGCCCTGCTGGAGATTGTCGGAGATAATTTGAAGTGTGGGGTGTGCGAACGTCGTTTCCACACTGAACAGGAACTGCTGATGCACATGGCGAGCAATGCGGAGGCCCACGAATGTCCGGAATGCGGCCGTCGCATGGAGAATGCTTTCTATCTGCGCGTGCATCGTCTTATCCACAAACAGCCACACAGGTAACCTGGGAAGCATAAACTTGCTTTTTAATGACAGGTGTTTTTAGCCTTTACATGCGGTCAAAATTGATCTAGGGGTTCCACAGCTGGCCAGTAAAAAATAAGCTAGCATTTAAAATCACGCAAGACAGTGTCGTAGAAAGCTAGACTCAGCATTGAATTTTTTTGGTTTGAAATTGCGTTTCTACTTGTCCATTGTGCTGAATCATTTTTGTTGTTAGTAGGCTAATCTTGGCATATTTGCATTTTAGGCCTGTATTATAACGTTGGCTTTCTATGCTTGACATTGCTCAACTCCAATGATTAGTGCATTATCGAAAATAAAGAAGAAGAAGAAAAGAATGTATTGATTAGAATTATGGTGGTTACAAAATCATTTGATCGTTACTTGGTAAATTTAACTCTTTGAACACTCTGCTAAGAAAAATTAAAAAGACACGTAGGCCTATCTTTTTTAAAGGCATCCATGTAATAAGCTAAATTTTCTGGGTTGGTTGTGGGACTACCTGACTGTCGACGACCGCCTCGCCCGTTGTGTTTGGTTAAATACAATAACGTACTGGTACCTACTAATGCGGTGAAATTTCGTATTAATAATTGGCCATCTTTGCTTGCTTTGTCGTCCCCATTGGGGCTCTGCCCTGCTAGGGAAATGAGTCTGTAGACAACCTGTAGCTTCAACCTCGTGTACGTCTCTGGGCTCACGGATCAATGCATAAGGATTTCGTGAGTGATCTTCACACTTGCGTGGGGTTCCACTACGGCAAAACGATTGAAAAACACTGGTATACATAAATGGTCTTGGAAAAGAGGAGAGTCCCACAAAATGCACGTTAAAAAAGTTCTCAAATGTCATGTTTTCTGTGCACTCTGGTTGTCGATGATTATTACGTAAAATGTTAGATTTTGATGAAATGTCACTGGTAATTATCAACACAGAACAGGATGACGAAAGTCTTTTTTGATTTTTCGGAATTTACAATACCTTATTCAAGAAATACAATGGACTGATGTTTGCAATTGGCAGTGTGTCACCTAAGAAAAAGGAGAGCACCCCGGCGACCCCTGGAACTCCAGGTTCGGTGTGGAAGAAGGGCCCGATGCAGTGCCCGCTCTGCGGGTCCATGTTCAAGACGTATGCGGGATACCAGGACCACGTGAACGCCGTGCACGAGAAGAAGAAGTTTATCTGCGACGTCTGTGCGCGCCAGTGCTCCCGTCGTAGCCAGCTGACGCGTCACATGCTGACGCACGGTGGCGAGCGTCGCTTTGAGTGCGGGAAGTGCGGACGGCGCTTCCTGCTGCGCGAGATGCTGCGCCGACACCTGCGTGCTGTGCACGCACGCGTCCGTCCGCACCTGTGCAATCTGTGCGGGCGACCCTTTGCCGAGAAGCATCAGCTTAACACCCACATGAAGGTCCATCGCAGATAAGCCGGAAGGAGGGAGCCCTGCCAGATGGCGTTGGATCCAGATATTCAGTGGTTTTGTGGATATGCCTTGGATCTGGATTTGGCGAGATCCTGCATCTGAAGATCCAGTTTGTGTCTGGAAGTCCAATGTGGATTCGGTCGGATTTGAATATTCGGTATCCGATGTTTCTCTAGTGGGTTACGGTCTGCTATAGCTATCGTCTGGCATGGCTATTATTATTTTAATCATATGTGTCTTTTATGATTAAAATCTTGATCAGTTAGCTTAGTCAGATTATCTGTATGTTGTGGAGTTGGTTTGTCTCGTTTTTTTCACTTAGTTTTAAGAGAAGTATTATGTTCCACACCAATTAAACCTAGTGGACTTTAGCTACAGCAGACCTTAGTTATAGTAGTGGAGGGTTTTGATGGTTCAGCCTTGCTATACTTGTATATATATAGCAGGTTGTCCTTGGCAGGTTGAATGTAATAACCTCAAAATTGAAGCTGTGGATGAATGACTGTTTAATGCTGTTCACACATGTGCAACAGAATAGAGTAAAACAGATTTAATTTATTTTGTGGTATTGCAACATATGCAACTGTATGCGCAATTGCAACTTTTAGTTTTTGCCTACCAGTTTATCCTGTCGCATTACTGCTTCTTAATTGCACCTTTTCTTTCAAATTAGATAATGTTGCAGTTACAGCTACTTTGCTCAAGTTTTTAGCACCTCGTTAAACTCATCCATAGATAAACTAATTGTCTGATACCTGGAGTTTACAGGAGCCGTTTTATTGTACTTTTATTGTGCTTATTGCACATGTGTGAAGCGCATAAGTGGAGTAAACTGAGAAATTTTTTTTGTCGGTAGAGTTGGGACGTTGTGTTTTTGAACCGTGTTTAAGGTTGCAGCTGTAGTTAAGTTCATTGCGAAGCAGGTCGTTTTATGGCCATCATTATGGCACACTGCTCATTGCATCGGCACTGGGATAAATCATTTAGTTGCTTTTTTGGCCGATTTGTTCCATTTGATGCACTTTGCTTGTACAGTGTCGCTCAGAATGACTGAGGTCGTATATAACGATAATTTATGCGTGTCAAATAGATGACGTTAGATGTACATTGAGAGGCAGTTATTGCTGTTGAACGTGTTAGTGTTTGGGACTACTGTGTGGTATTTCTTTAGAGACCAGTAAAGCCAAAATTCCATTATGCCAAAGTCATCGAACTTTGTCACGGACAAGTCCATGGAATTTTGTTGTTTGTATACATGACAAAGTCCGCGGACTTTCCGCATGCCTTGTCACAGATGAAATTCCATTAGAGCGACGCAATTGGGTTTGTCACGGACTTCGTTGCACCTATCTTGATAGGCCAAGATGGTTTTAAAGCCCAGTTTCGTGGTTCGTGTCTGCAACTTTCATGGTCCCAGTCTGTAACTTTCATTGAAACTTTCCCGCAAAAGTTGGTGTAATGGAATTTGGGCATAAGTCATGTACATATCGAAACAAGTGGACTGAAATGTTAGTTCACTTTAGTTATATTTATAACCCCTTTTACCAGGAGTTCTTGAGTGCATCCGAAGAGCCAAGGAGCATCTGGTGTATGTAAATACACTGTGAATCATAAAAAAGTGGAACCGTTTTATTTTTGTAATAACTTTGTCAAATATCAACACACTTGGATAATATTTGGCACACGTGTATCGTAGACAATCCTGAACTAGCTTATGTGCAAATCACATGTCAAACTTATTTGCTGCTCTGTATTATACGCTAGTAAATCAATACACTATGAAATGGTGCATGTACATAGCATCAGCAACTTAGCAAGCACCAATTCATCGACAGCATTGACGTTACTCTCCGTGCGGACGGCGCGCGGTCGTCCGCTTCCTGGTCGCCGTTCGATTGTTTCTGTTTTTTTCAGCTTGTCAAGAAAGTTGCTCACTGTCGATACTTTCCATTCCTTGCTCGGAAACTCGTTAATTAGCTTCTTGGCTCCAAAACCCTTCAACGTGTTAAGTTCGGAGATCAAAATACGATCTCCTTTAGTAAGTACTGGCATGTTTACAAAATCAAAGCATCGTCTGCTACCCAGTCAACAGTAAGCTGGTTCCCAGCCACAATGATTTCGTAAATAAGTAAATAAATATGCACCCATGTCAATAAATGTCTAGGCTAAAAACATGCCAAATATTATCCAATTTCGTTTATATTTGACAAAGTTATTACAGAAAAAAACAGTTCCACTTTTTTATGGTTCACAGTGTATAATGAATAAACAGCTAGTTCTTCCAATATCATATTTAAAAAGAATGTCTTGACCAGAGTCAAAAGCAATACTCCAAATATATGAACAGAAAAACATCAAAAGTAAAGCACTTACTACAGCATCAGCTTCGACAATAGCAATTTCACCAACTGATACACCACCATTAGTGTTGTCTGCATTGTTCAATAAATCTCCATCAGCATCTGAAAATAGTGTTATCAGTGTTAGAAGAAATGTTATGATAACAATCTTTTAACAAAAGCACGATACTAGTCACAATAACAAATTAGCAACAATACAATACAATACAATACAATGAAAAATTTGCACTCAAAAACTGACAAACACACTGTCAGTTTAATCTAGCACATAAACTAAAAAGAACTGA
>Ga0209367_1013089_pt1 | contig 10739 bp, 5 predicted proteins | sample WorMetLIZISLAND2_FD_187412 | JGI IMG/M metagenome (GOLD analysis project Ga0209367, IMG submission 187412) | Marine gutless worms symbiont microbial communities from Max Planck institute for Marine Microbiology, Germany - Olavius geniculatus... ... | reverse complement strand
GTATACGATTTCCTATTGGTGATTAATAGTAACCTAGGCCTTATCTCGCACCGTTAATGAGATACAGCGAGTTATTGGCCAAAAATCGCAAATTTTGACCACCCCCCTCTCATTTAGCGACCTCGTTCGGGGTGACCCCCTTTGAATTTATGAAAAAGCTTTACGGTTCCTGAAACTAGAGTCTTCCAGGCAGCCAGTGGTGAAGATTTAAAGATCCTAGCTTGGACCGTTTTTGCCTGATCCAGCGGTGTGACAGACAGACGGACGGACAGACAGAATTGCGATGGCTAAGACGCGCTGAAAGCATAGCTGCTTTCGCGCGTAATGAGTGGTACAGGAATGACTGATGAAAAGTTCTTGAGAAGTTGAGATGTTGCATAAAGGCTGAGATTAATAGCTATAATGTTAATGTTAAAGGTCTGTTTTACAGCAGATTTAGCAGATTTTCCATCGACATTCCGCGCAACACAAATTTACGTACTTTCTTACCTGTGCTGAGAAGGTCATGTTTTTTGGTCTCTACGTTTGTGTCCAAAATAACTCAAAACCTGTAACCAGATTTTCATGAAATTTTGTTGAAGTGATTGCTTACATTGTAACTATTGGTCGGTTGTAATAATTTTTGGTAGGTAGCATCGCAAAGAAACTTGAAGTAAATGACTAGGCCTGTAGTTTTGCTTGTCGCAACTTAATATTGTTGCTACACTACCTTGTGAAATGCAGAAGTTGTATGTATGTCACTAGATTTTGGTCGATATCTGAACAAGATTATGAGAATATGAAGACAGAGGCCAAAGTAAGGAGCAGCTAACAAAAGAGATTGTTTTAAACTGGCTATTTGGCCATAGACCAACAGAAAGAAAAGATGCTGTCAGTGATCTAATGTGATGTGTTTGTTACAGCGAATGGTGTAGGCTCAAAGGCCGTAAGTCCTGACAGCATGTTTCTACCGACGTTGAACGTCTGGCTGTCACAGAGTCAGTGGATGTCCAATAACTATTCGCCTAGCGGCGCCACTGCAGGTCTACATCCAGGTCGGCTGTGACAGCTGCATATATGCAGTTACAATTTGTCTTTGTGGAGAAATTTAATAGCAAGTTTTTTTGTAATTTTTTTGCCGTACGACAGTTGTAGACATGTAACTTTCAGCTGCAAAATGAATGCCTAGTTTCTGAAACGTATCACATTTTTATGTGCGAGAGCTAGGATAGCTAGTAGAGCTAGCAGAAACTATAGCACGTATTAGCTATGGTGATTCTCTCTTGGTGTCTTGCTGTCACATCCCTGTACCATTGCAAGCCGAGGTGAGATAGAGACTTCGGGTTTTCACCATATGATAGCATATCTCTAGTATTTCGTGACAAAATTTCATGCTGTGAAATTAATATTTAAAGTATTTATTCCAAAAATTACAGTGGCGCCTATGGTGAAAATTAAGCAGTTCTTTAAACGGTCATAACTTTGGCTGTGTATAAGATAGAGTCGCAATTTTTTGGTTCTAGGGTATGGTTTTTGGGGATGGGCAATCTAACAGTGTCATTCAAATTTACCCCAGATTCTCCCTGGTTGCCATGGCAATGAAATTTGGGACAAAATGGGCTATAACTCGGCTTCTGCTAGAGATATCTGTGAGATCTTTGCATCTATAGGGGGTTTTTTGGTTTTCGGGGTTGGGCCATTGAATGCTGCCAACGAAATTTTTGGCTGCAGAAGATTGAAGTGCGACAAAATGGATGGAGATAAACCAATATTAGCTGCAAACAGGAACTGTCATAAGCTGTCGCATGTCGCATGAGCATTAGCTTAGATTTCTTGTTACTTACTTCACTGTGTAGAAAATCTGTCGAATGGAAGTTGATATTTGTCAACTTATGATATGTCAGCTGTAATACTTAATACTTACGTTGTGTTGTAAACATGGCATTCATGCATAGCATGTGGTTTTAATCAAAAGAAAACTCTCTTTTAGTTGACAATGTTTGTTTGCTTTGGAGTTCACTGTAAATAGTAAATTTGTTGCATTTTAGTTGTTAGTTTTGTAGAGATTTTCATTTTAGCATCTCACAGTTAAGTAGTTGTAAATGGTGATGGTAGTTATACTAATAAAGGTGCCTATTCTTCTGGATTTGATGCTCAAAGGTCAGCTAGCAGCCACAAAGAACTTGGTGAGCTCTTGCAGTGGCAGTGCCTGATGATAGCAAAAACAATATGGTTTCTGCAAGCATTTTACACTAGTTTACTTTTTTAAAGTTAGGACCTGATTTAGGTCTTGTCTTAGGTTTGGCTTGGTAGTCTAGTGGTTAGCGTGTCGGACCCAATGACTGCGAGGTCGGGGGTTCGATCCCTAACCACTGCACTCTCAAGTAACAACCTTGGGCAAGTTGTTCACACACCACAGCCCATTGGTGTGATGCCCCAGTTTGGGGGCCCTGCCACTAAATATCCAAATCCAAATTAGGTTTTAGGCAGTTTTTGCAAACCACTGTTTATTTTTGTGAGTGGTTATTTTTTCATCGGTTGATTGTCGCTGACTGCTGTTCTGTTTTAGGTACAGTTAGTGGCTACGGATCGGTTGGTCGGATGCCAGTGGTTGATGGTAGCTGGCTGCCAACAGCAAGCAGTTCAGCCGCTCCCGACTACATCGGCTGTCTGTCTCAGATGAGCAACAACTTTTTATCCTCTGCGGACGATGCCAGCGCTGGGACTGGAGTACCGGCTGCGACTGGAACGGCTCGACAGAACAGCGGGGGAGGGGACCACGCTGCATCACTGCCACCGACGCCAGTCGGCAGTCAGTTGAGTGGGAGTCAGATTTGTACCCCGCTCGATGGTCAGTCACTTCACCCGCGAACACCGTCCGACACGACTGTCGGCTCGTCGTCAGCCCAACATCTGCCACTCACACCTCAAGATGCGTCAACGTTACAGCAGCATAGACTATCCACAGGTTTGTGATAACACCACCTGGGCAATGCTATTTCTGGTCTTTTGTCTAGAGATGCCAGTTTATAGCTGAGAATTTTCCTCAGATATGAGATCTCGTATTTGGCAATACAAATGGATTTACTTGGCAGATCCATTCCTTGACTGGAGTCGACTGGCCTGCTTGGCTTAGGTTAAGGCACGGTGTTTTATCTCCTGTATTGAGTGGCAGGTAACACTGTGGTCACACGTGGCAGTGGAGGCTTAGTGGCTGAGATTTTGTACGCACTTTTACCAGAGGCAGATTTTGATTTAGCACGTTTAGCATCTTTGGCCGAACGTGCACTATAACAAAAAGCGGTCGCACCAAAGGGCAGAGAATGTCTGACAGCAGTACAACATTTTCTAGCCTGTAGTTAGTTGTCTATTTATACTGTGTTGCAACATTTTAAAGTTTTCTTGGTGCGACGCGACATTTTGTGGCTTGTTGGGGGCTCTGTATTTTGTATTGCGAAATCTGACATTTATCAGGGCTCCCACATTTTACTGAAGTTTTAAATGCATCTCTGTTCCTTACTTGAATACAGATTCAGCCGGCGCCGGCACAGGTCCACTGACACCATCACATGCTAGACAGCGACAGCCGAGCGTCACAACACCAGCGACAGTTGATGGCTTGTCGAGCGTCACAGACAGCGTCAAGAACGCCGCAGACAAAGAGAAGGAGACCATAGCACAAGACAGTGCTGACACCAGCAACCTTCCACCGTTGCTTGGTGCCAATGAAGCCACTGTAGCTGAGGCCATTGAGGTCTGTAGTGTGTCAGAAATACTCTCGTTTGTTGCCAAAATACTCTAGTTTCAGTTTCTAGCCAGCACTGCTGAAACCCATCGAAGACAAGTTGTGGCTAAAGACCGAAAGTGTGGGAGATTTGAGGGAAATTGACGATGAGAAAATCTTGCCACTGAAAACTGTCTACTGTCAACTTTACAGTTAGGGGCAACAGTAATATTTGATAGCATATCGGTAGCATAATGTTTACCATGCATTTTCTGGTGCATTGCAGCAGTGTGATTTAAGTTTCACCTTTTATTTTCGTTTCAGTTTCCGTTTCGTTTTTACTGTGTAATTTATGTTTCAGTTTCGTTTCTGTTTTGAAGACTTTTGCGTTTCCGTTTCAGAATATCTTTTTTCGTTTCAGTTTCGTTTCATTTTTACCCATTTTCGTTTCAGTTTTCGTTTTCGTTTTCACCCAATCAGATGCAGTTTATTTATAATCAAAAACAAACACGTAGTATTAGACATGAGAAGATAAAGCATATAGGCCTATATAACCCTCTTCTTCACTCGCCAGTCAGTCATGCTCCTGGGGTCACGCCAGAGTCATTAGATCTGTTCAACGTCCTCCAGTGTCACGTTAGTGGCGGCCCGGCGTGCGCCTAGAATTCTTCACCAGACTGTCGTGACAGTGTCTGTGTGCTCACTCACTCACTCACTGCAGTCATTAACACTGGGCCTATAGGCCTATACTGACAACAGGGACCGTGGGACGTCTCCCCATGATACGGCTGCTGTTAATTACACTGGCAGATGATCGACTATTCCAGCCACATGTCAAGCAAGCAGCATTATTTGCCAACTTGAAATGGTTGTCAGCTCATTTCAGTTTCCATTTTTGGCTTTTCCGTTTCCGTTTTATTATCATTTTGGACTTATTCGTTACCATTTTGTTTCCGTTTTTACTGACATTTTTGTTTCCGTTTTCGTTAACGGAACCTGTTTAAATCTGTTTTTGTGCATTTCCATTTCCGTTAACATAAATTACACTGCACTGCAGTGGATTAATATAATGTTCCTAGTCTTATATTTTGTTATTATATTGTTAATATGCTTCACGTGAGTAGTCGCAGTGTGGTTAAGAGATCAGCAGTCTGTCTGGGAAATGTCAAGAGAATTTCACAGTGCTGGTGCTGTTGTCAACTCAACTTTTTCCCCAAAATAACATTCACCATTAGTGTCAAATGACTTTTGTCCTTGCTGTATGTTGGTGGCAACTGATAATGTGTCAGGTCAATGAAGTTATTCTACAATGGGCTCAGTTAGGATTTAGATGTCGGTGTGGAGTTGAACCTTCTCGGTACGTAACCTGCCACCCAGGTTGATGGGGTGCTATGGCTTTCCGAAATTTTGAGGGTATGTCGGGAATGGCACAAACTACCAGTGATTCAATTTTGGGGGTGATCCGGAAGGAATCCTGGATTCTGGATCACTTTGAAATTTTCGTTACCGTTGCTTTTAATGGGGCATAAGGGAAACCGCTGCAAAACCGAAGATGGTGCTGTCTCCTAGCGAACAACATTGGCGGAGGTGTGCGGGCTTTGACTGCTTTCTAGTTACTATTACCATTACTGTTATTGTTACTATTAGTGTGTGGCTGATGATGTTTCAGATGTTGACGGAGGACAATCTGGATCCGATGGATTTGTTGACTTACCTAGGACCCGACGGGCCGACTGCAGCCGACCCGAGCGCCAATGATGCCGACCTTCTCTCACTCTTCTCATAGTCCGCAGCATCATCGCAGCCAATCATCATCATTCATCATCGTCATCATCATCATCATCATTGTTGACACTTGCAGCGGCGCAGCCACGACCCAGTCCACGTTGTCCCATCACTGAGGTCCAGAAGTTATGGCACATCTTGAAAAGTTTCGTAGTGCCAACAGGTGCTGTAGCCAAAGCCATGGGTGGGCGTGCTATGGCCAAGACCAAAGTGGCCGTGCCAGTGGTGCTGCACACAAACACTGCAGATTGCGGCCAGATCCACAGATGTGTCACAGAAGAAGTTGACACTGTTGCAGTTGGACAGTCGCGGCCATGCTGAGATGACAGATGATGACATGTTGACTGGTGGACAAGCAGCAGCGCTACTAGGATAACATTGCTGTTTGGCAATCTCACTCACGAATGCAGCAGCAACTCACTTGTCTGTGTTGTCCATAGACAGTGCTGGAAAAACGTAGCTTTTTGGAAAAAAAGTTCCAGCTTTTTGGAAAAAAAGTTCCAGCTTTTTCAGGTTTTGCAAATCTCAGTATACAGAGAAAACCGGACACATTATTACAACCCAGTAGAAACATTCACATTGTTTGCTACACCGTGTCTCAATAAAAATGTGCCACTTTTGTTTTTTAAATAACTCCGTAAAACACTGACTGGTTTTGTTATTTTTTGGCAAGCGACATCGTGAAAAAACTTGACTTAAGTGACTGTAGTTTAGCCCACGTCAGCGTAATACGGTTGCTACACTACCTTGTGAGATGCAGAAGTCTTATTTTGGCCGTTTGCAACAATGAATTTATACTGAGTAGCGCACGCATCGGCTCAGAAATGATTCACCGAATAGCGTCAAACATGAGTAACAGTTATTATCTCTCAGAAAGTCTTATGTGTTACATCACATCACTTTTGTTACTGCTTGTGCTCAAAATGTCCTCCTTCAGCACAAACGCAAGCGGATGGACGTTGAGCTACTCGCCAACAGCAAGTTCAGTAATGTGCGACCCATTGCAGTTGGTCGACATAAGGTCTTAAAATAAATATGATTAATGTTAGATATGTAACAGATTTTCAATAATTTTGTTGTCTCAGTGATTTTTTGAGCTGATGCTTGCGCTCCCCAGCATGAATTCATTGTTGTAAATGGCCAAACTACGACTTCTGCATTTCACAAGGTAGTGTAGTGACAGTATTAAAGTGAGATGGGCCGAACTACAGTCACTTACGTCAAGTTTCTTCGTGATGCTGCTTGCCAAAAGTTAAAATCGGCCAATGCTTCACGGAGTTATTCAAAAAATAAAAGTGGCACGTTTTTTATTGAGACACAGTGTATAAGTTATAACAAGTTGCATTAACCTAATCGGCACAACAAATAAAAAAATCTTAAAAACTGGTTCTTTTCAACTTGTTTTTCCAGCTCTGTCCATATTCCATCGGAGAACATGCCAATGTAATGAGTTCCAGTATAAGTCTAAGTTTCTCCATGTTGAGATTGGCCAGTTTTGGTGGAAATTTTCGCCATCATCAGCAGAGCATCTGTGTTGGCTGTTGTTGCCACCACCTCGCCATTGCTGCTGCTGCTGTGTGTGTGCTAAAACCAATGACAGTTGCTAGGTGCATGTGAACCATTTGTACATACATACGTACATACGTGTAATGTAACTAAAGCGTTTTTGGTCGTACCACAGTGCAGTTGGAATGGATCCTGACAACAAAACCCTGTCTCTTGTTTTAATTCAGTAGTTTCATTACAACTTTTTGCCTTGGATGTAATTGGGGAGATAACGTGGTCCCACTTTTTATAGAAGGTACTGCATTTCTTCACCGTTTTACTAAAATCTCATCTTGATGTCTATAATTGTTTGTAAGTTACCGGTCATTTCACGATAGTATCTGTATATCGTGAAAATACTAAGTTACAATAATTTACATTGCATTGTGTCGATGTTGTAGAACAAAGTGCAAAAGTTGCAAAAATTCGAGCAAGATTTTGCTTTATAGGCACTGAGTTCCAATCCAGGTGTTACCCACTTCTATTTTAAGACTACTGCCCTCCACTTTGCAGTGACCACTGTTTATTAGGGCTACACAGAACAGCAGTTTCATATTCAGTTGTTGATTGTGTGTGTCTCAAGACTTTTCAGTTTGACTGGGCGACTTCACTTTTTGACTTCGACTTTTGCTGAGACTTTTGCTGAGCCTAAACTTTGGTCTAAGTACTTAAGTCATAAAGTGAAGTGATTTCGCTGAGCGAAAACATGGCGACTAACTCGGATACTTTAGTAAATTAAAACAGTCTGGTACCAAAAATAAATGCCGTAATGGCTACACAATGACGTAAGACGTTATGTAATTACGTCATTTGCGTGCGTGGTGCAGTTAAATAAGCAAGTCCAAGCGTAACTGGTTGATTTATTTCCTGTTAGGTTTACCGGTTTTCCACCATTTTTAATCATCTAGTTGAACTTTGGTCTAAGTACAGACTTTAACGTTCAACTTTAGCTTTGACTCAGCGAAAAGGCTCAGCGATAGTCTGTAAGTCACAAAGTGAAGTCGCCTACTGCATCTAATACTGGCTTTATTTGAGTGTTTTTAAAGTCTTCGGTGTTTTAACACTGTGGGCTGGGAAGCACATCTGGTTTGTAGAAAAAGTCATGATTTCTAAGCACACTTATGTACTCAGCTAAACTCCAGCTAACTTGACATAAGTCTAAAATTGACCAGTTAATTAGAAATTATAGTGGTAGTAGTAGTAATACCGAGGGTTATGCTCCCAAATTAAACATACACTTAATATAATTTATTTGGTATGTTAATAAATAAATAATTACTAATTTATTCATTTATTCATTAATAGTTTAAGAAGCATGTTATGCTATATTAGCAATTTTTAAAACGCTTTTTTGTTGAATAATGTGCAAGATCGTGTTTCTGAGAATCATTTGAAGCAAGATTTTGATACATTTGAATTCAGTGCAGCTCTAACATAGATTTGCTAAGCAATTTTGCATTCTGTGCTGTTGTTATTTATTCTTTTGCAATTAAACTGAACTGCTATTTATGTCAGTGGTGTCGGAAACAGCATCTGTTTGTATTCCATGATGTATAAATGTATCCTGCATAATTACGTTGAGTCCTGGGTAAATTGCAGTTCATGCAAACGAACAATATTATGCTTGATTTTTGTTGCCGAAATGATATTTTTCTCTGTGTGCAGATTTCTGAACTCTATCTATGCACAAAATGTGTTTTGTTTTATTTCCGATCACTCTTTAAATTTCTACTGCAGCATCTTATATTTCCGTAAATCGTGCAATGAAGTTTGATTTGTGTCGAGTTACCGTGCATTTTACGTGTTGAATTTCATTCGGCAGCACATGTTGTTACGCATGCAGCATTGTAGCTGCCCTAATACGCTGGTCAGTGACAACAGTAGAGCCAGTGCTGGTTTGCTACAGTTAAAACCACTATTATGCGGCCGTCCTGATACAGTAGGCAACATTATGTGTCATGCTCATCCGTCCATCTGTCGTCCGTCCCATATGGGCTCGTAGGTCAAGTGCAAGAAAGTGGAAAACCAAAGTTTGTGTGAATCTTCCCCCATGGCATGTTAATTTTCACTTCAAAAGGTTGAAGTCAAGTTCAGAAACCTCAGAAAATCGTGCAGGCGTGGTGCAGTGGGTGAGTACACTGGGTGCGCAGTGGGCTCTAGACGGACAGCCGCATACTTGTTGGCGACATCTTAGCTTGTTGTGCGGAGAATTTCTCCGATAACAGACTCCTGGGTAGTCTGAAGCATGGGAACTTACAGATATATTTCCAGTAAACAAAGCTTCTTCATAAGAAATTAATTTCGTTGATTACATCTTCTCTGATTTTTTTCTCTTGCCCTTTATTGTCTTTTCCTGTTGCATGCGGACATAAACAATGCCATGTTTCAAGCTGCTTTGTAGCAGTGTTAACTGGCGATTTCATCGTGTTGGCAGTGTAATCACTCGGGGCCACACATGTAGTTCATACGGGGTCGTGCACTAAGTGGAGCATACATGCTCAGCGTGGATATTTGATCAATCATGGTTTCTCAGAGACGATTAGCTTTGATCATTCAGTGAATTGTTGTGTTGAACTCTTTATTTGATTAGCTGTATAAGTTCTACTGACGATAGCCTTCTTCGAGTGTACGTGTGGGATGTACACCGCATGAAAAAAGAAAAAATACAAAAGAAATGTTCCACTTTTTTGCACCACCTTGTAGTGCAATTCTGTTGTTATTGGCAACGGCGGTCACGTGATATTGTATTCAGTCCCTCAGCTAGCAATTTGCTGTTTATTTTTGTAGTTAGAGACGTGGGTGACTGTAGTTGGGGAGTGCAATCCCCAAAATGTTTTTTTAGATGTGCCACAGAGAAAAATGTCCCAAGTAATCCTGGCGTGATTTTGTCCGTCACGTGTTTATGGGCCACCATAAACATGACAGAATACAGTAGTTATGGTTGTAATAACGTTGCAAAATATTTGTTCGTACCTTGCTCAATTCAAGAATGGAACATGTACAAAAAATGTTTGGTACATTTCAAAAAGTCTTTGTCTTCTCTCCTTTGGTGTTTGCAAAAAATGTAGCTGGTGAAAGTCTATTTATCGATCATCTTCTAGACTACCTTTTTACTTGCATGAAATCTTTCAATCTCACCCTTAATGTGACAGAATGAAGTATATAATAAATTAATAATGCTTAATATTGACCAGTGTTGTTTGCTTTTGCGACGTTTTTGCTTTATATCAGTGATTTGACTTCGGTGAAAGTTGTAGCCTATAGATTAGAAGCAGTCGTCTGCTAAATGCATTTTTGCAACTTGTTTCAAGCACTTATGTGAAGATAAATTGCTAGTTAAATGTTTGAATCAGAGGCACATTTGGGAGGTCAGAGAGGGGGGAAAGAGAGGGTGATGGTTAGGGACAAACCGAATTCACGGAAAAAAATGCATGATTTCACGGCAGAATTTTTAAAATGTGTCAAATTTCACGGAACATTCACAGAAAGAGTTTCGCAAATTCACGGGCCCCACAGACGTTATTTCGAGGTGCTGCGCTATTGCAAACGAAGAAATTTCAGAACAACGAATATTTACTACACTAAGTTAAGACTCGAGACAGTTAATGTCAACTACTTAGTGCTGAAGTGCGACACGTAGCAAACAGCAACATCCGTACAAAAGCTGCTGATAGCACTTTGGAATTGTCATAAATTAAACTAAAAG
>Ga0209367_1013088_pt1 | contig 10739 bp, 7 predicted proteins | sample WorMetLIZISLAND2_FD_187412 | JGI IMG/M metagenome (GOLD analysis project Ga0209367, IMG submission 187412) | Marine gutless worms symbiont microbial communities from Max Planck institute for Marine Microbiology, Germany - Olavius geniculatus... ... | reverse complement strand
ACCCCCTAGGGGCCGAAATATGGTCTTCCGAAAATTGCGCTTTAAGGGGGTACGATTTCACATCTAAATCTCCAAGGTCACTGGACCAAACTTCACCGTACTTGTTTCGCCTAACGCAGGAGGAATTACCATACACGGAATGACTATCCGATTTTGAATATCTTCATCCGTTTCGGAGATATTTGCCGCCGAACTTGGAAGTCGTCCGAAATCGGGCCAAATTTTGCATGTTTTTCGCCCCCGAAATTTTTTTGGGGTGCGCGCCCCAAAATTTTGGACCGGCATTATAAAATTCGGCCAAGTACTGACCATCGTGCAAAATTTCGCGCCAATCGGCCCGCGCACCTCGGAGATCTCGCGTTGCAAGAAAAAAAACATCATGCGTAAAACATAAGTCCTTCCGAAAACTATCGTTTTCGGGCGGACTAATAAAAGTTGTTTGGTCACATGTGCAGAATGAAAAGCCGCCGGTTAATTAAGACAATTTTACCCAGCAGAGTCCCGGTGAAGCTAATCGACCACCCGGGAGTCTGTACATCTTCTTGGAGGTCTCCGCCGGGACACCTCTCCGAAAAGATGGACTGATGACATACAAGACATGTAATTGAGTAAGTAAGTAAGTTAATAAGTAAGCAAACCTAAGTAGTCCTTTATTTCTTAACGGTTAAACGCCATGGACAATAAACATAAATAACGACATAGCAAATTGCAAAATTGCAAGTTAATACAATAGAAAAACAAATGATTAAAAATCAAACAAACCAAAAGATTACATTAATGATATATTCTGGTACAGCGCATCAGCTTAAAGTCATTTCATAAGCATATTTTCATAAGCATTTCGCAGTATGCATGAACGCTTGTAGGCCTACATGTTAAAATGGCACTGTGGCAAGGCAAAATACAACGTGGACTGCCCTTTCTATACTTGAGGCTGTCAAACTGCATAGCAAATGACAAAGTTGAGTGGCTACAAAATAATCACTGGTCATTGGCCTCCGTGGCTCGCACGGGCCACGAGTTCTGAAGGAGGAAAAGAAGACATGGGCTATATTTCGAACTCATGACCTTTAGGTTGCGAGTTTGACGTCATATGCTACAGTCATCACGGAGTTTTGCGATCGTTCGAGTCGAGGTTCGAGGTTCGAGTTGCGTTCGAGTTGAACACGGAAATTCCTCGAAAATTCCTCGAGTGTCAATTCCTCGACAATTTCGAGGAAATGTTTTTCGCTCAAACCAAACATATGGCTGGTACTATCTGGCCAACGTGTCTTAATCAGTTCCTCGACATTGTCGAGGAATTGATTAATAGGGTGTCTACACGATCTAGCAAACGTCCAGCAAACGTCTAGCTTCATTATAACATATAGCAGCAAACGTCCAGCATTACATTTGCTGAAAGTTTGCTGGACGTTTGCTGGATCGTGTAAACACCCCATAAGATACGCTGGCCAGATAGTAGCCAGCCAGAAATGGCCAAACCAGACTGGTATCAACGTGTTACGGTAGACTACTTCCACTGGATCCTTACAGGACCGACTAGATAGTTGGTTTGAGCGAAAAACATTTCCTCGACATTGTCGAGGAATTGACACTGGAGAAATTTCTGAGTTAAACTCGAACGCCTCGGTTTTTCCTCGACTCGAACCGTTCGGACTCGACAATCTACGCTTCTCGTCATCACGTCACCAAGCAAGCCACTCAGTGTTAAGGTCTATCTCCACTACGGCTGCGCGTTGCGTTGCGTTGCGATGCGTTTGAACGCGTTTAACGCGCGTTGTAGCGCGTTGCAGCGCATTAAAACGGTCGAAGACATTATTTTGTAAAGAATATTAATGAGTTAATATGCCCAACAAATACGAAAATTTATTGCTGTTGGAAACAGCAGCTTGTTGCACATTCGTGTTGCGTAAAAAACGTAGACCTAGATTTTGGATTCACCTCGTCATCACCAACCGGAATGACCAAGGCAACTATCAGCATCTGATGCAGGAACTACGCTTCGACCCAGCTCTGTTCCGGCGATACTTTCGGCTGTCTGTCGATCAGTTTGATGACCTACTCGGGCTAGTTGAGCATTCTTATTGGTCAACGCAATCACTATCGCTCGGATAGTAAACAAAAAATAGAAACATTATCGGCGTTTTTATTTTAAACGCAACGCTTCGCAACGCAAAGTAACGAGCAGGGTAATGGAAATGCTGCTTTATACGTACAAATGATAATAATTATAGTAAACCGAAACAGAAACGTGTAAACATTTTACCCACGCCGCGCTACTGTTATCTACTGGTTGTGTAGCCTATATATACACCGTGTCCGGAAAAAAAAACATCCCGGACATTTTCGATTGTAACTTAAAGAAGGATTGTCAGATTATAATAATTTTTGACATTAGTATGTCTGACACAACTAGCGATTAAAGACTGTCCAATTTTTCACCGTTTCATTGTGTGCTTTTTCACTACCAGTGGAAACAAAACCAACGAAATACGCTATTGCATTTTTATCCTATTTTGCCTGTTTGGGTTTTCCCAGGTAGTGCAAAAACAGACATTTCGTGAGGTGGGAACTAAAACGGTCATTTTATGGCAAGTAGTGTCAAAAATGTTTGCACCAAAACTTACTAAAATCTGTCAATCCTTCTTCAAGTCACAATCGATAATGTTGGGGATGCTTTTTAACGTATTTTTGTTCATTTTAACTCATATTTCGTTGGTTCTGTTTTGCAGAAGCAGACATTGGGTGAGGTAGAATATTGAACGGACATTTGATGGCCAATTGTGCTAGAAATATTCACACTAAAAGTTATTAAAATTGGATATCCGTTCTTCAAGTGACAATCGATAATGTTCGGGATGTTTTTTTCCGGACACGGTGTAGTCTGCATGCATGATGATGGCTGCAGTTGACAAGAAGGCAGAATTTCGCGGAAAATATGAATTTTGATGTTACACATAAACGTGGGCTCCTGTAATTGCCGTCGGACCGACCTTAGACCTACGAAGCACAAATTCCCGACACGGAACCGCGATAGCCGGATGGTCCTAGGAGAAAGTCATAGGCCTAGCTGTCGGGGACTAGTGTGACCGAGGTACGAATGCGGGAACTGTGCTATTAACGATGTTCGATGGCATACTTGATATTTGCCGCAGGTTTCGCTAGATTCGGGCCGGTCTTCGGCGGACAGTTGCCCTGAGATTTGTGAGCATGAAGCACGCACGTTCTATTCTGAGAACATAAGCGTTTCTTGTTCTTGTTGTTCTGTAAAACAGTGTGTGCTTAGGCTGTGCTTGGTAAGTTCACAACGATGTGCAGTCGAACGTTATTTTGACTTTAAACCTTAGATGTAAAACATTTGGATTAAAATAGAATATGTTTTATAAAACATAAGAGCGTTAAAAGTGTTTAGAAAGTTTAGTAACAAGTTATAAGTTATAGCCTATACAGAGTGGTCCTTTCATTGTAATTTGCTTGTAGTCAGTAAAGAAAAACACTTCTCCAAGTACTTTATCGACATGCTTTATTATGGTCTAAGCTTACTTTACATAGCCCAATCAACTAAAGACTAAAAAACTGAATAAAAATTCGTAGCAAAAGCTTTAAAAGTGCTTCCCATAGAAATCGTTTAGCTTCAAGATAATGAACTACTTTTTGCACCGGCAGAAAACGTTAAATACTCAAAAAATTTTATATCTATTTTAAGGGTAGAACTTCTAAGTTCATTTTGTAACATCAGCGCTTTGAAATATTTGCAAAAAAATAAACCAAATTTTATTTTAAGGGTAGAACTGAGATTAGGCGAGGTTGTGTATTCCCTAGTTTTACACGAACTGCTTCTAAAATCTCGAGTGGGTTTCTGCAGGTGATTAACTGTGATTTTTCCGGTTAATTTAAATCAGCACGTAATCCGAAGATAAACCGTCAGCGTTATAACTATCGATCATTTGATGCATTATGCAGATCGCAGTGGCTTTTAAGTTAAACTGAGCAGGACGTTTAATTCGAGATGTCTGTACGGAAATCATTATTGACACTGTGTGAAAGTATCTTGATACGTGCTATTCACGCCGTTATCGTGGTCACAGCCGTCGTCACTGTCACCATCTGCAGCTCCAACAGCTAGTGGCTGTAGAACAGTAGTAGGACTAAAGGTGCGTACAATGCGACGTAACTAAACTGAGCTGAACTTAATTTAACTTAACTGTCATGTTTTAGTTTTATCGAACTGACCGATGGACAAGCATTACATCAGGAACCGTCTGACGGCGTCGCTGACCTACGTGACTATGCTCACGTACGCGTCAACCAATGACCAATAAGCTCGCTCTGCTCGTCAGTTTTGTTCAGTCAGTTACGTCGCTGTTTACGCTTCTTAACAGTGACTATACTGTCAACCTCGGAACTGTGCAAGTAACTGTTCATACCGAACACAGGGCTCTTTTTCTCACCCTGCAGCCGCCAAAGACGTGCAGATATTACAATATGTTATATACGGGCCTTGGTGCGCTGTAATAATGCTGTGTGATATTAAGCCAGTTTAGTTTACGCAGCAAAACGGGAAAGTTAACAAAGCTAACATAAAGTTCAGATGGAGACAGAGTTGCATCATCTGATGTCAATGCAAAAGTGATGCGACGCCAACTGAAAAGTGACGTAGCTTGTATTAGATCGTTTATCGTACATGTATGTCTCCTTGCGAGTTAGCCGTGAAAATGAAAAAAACTAATGAAGAAGTCGTAATATGTGCGAAAACAATCTGATGTCACGTTTATAGCAATGCATGATGGAATTGCAAACAGTCTGTTGAACAGATAACAAAAGTTCTGAGCCTAGACTGTGTTACAGTAGTCAAGTAAGTTTAATACGAAGAAGAATCGAGGTAGCGGCAGTAAGATAAAAGTAAAACAGCAACAAATCACGACTCTGTAAATAGACGATTCAGACAGGAAAAACAATAGAGTGAGGTTTCATCAAATATGTGGCCTGGATCGCAGCAGAATTGCCAGTGCGGATATTGCGGCTTGTGCTAAATTATTTTTATGTATATACGAGAAGAGGCCGCGTCGTCTGGTAAACGGGACACCGTTACTTGTGTCCATTTCAACCCGCAAAAGCAGGGACTGTGACATTTACACGGTTGGCGACGTCAGAATTAGCAGCGACAGATGTGGTCTCAAAGGAGTAACGCTGTCGACGAGACAACAACAGGGACGACAAGAGTCTGAATTCCGGGTTATTGGACTCAGTGCCGACGCCGCGCAGCATTCAGCTTCTGCAACAGCAGCTGCTGTCCATCACAGGACGTAGTTAATACGGAAGTGATGCGGCGAGGGTTCAATTGTAGTTACCACAGACTGATTTATATAATGAATTTGATTCGCAAAAAAACTGCCGAAATGTTTTTACAGATGTTTAAAATGCACGCCAGAACACCGAACATAGTTGAAAAGCAGTACACGAATACACATTACAGAGTGAAAAATCTAGTCTTTTTGAGAGCTATGCACAGTTAATAGACTACACAGGATTTTTTTTTAAAAAAAAACAATAATTCCGGATAATATGCCGGATGGAACATCTGTTGCTGCGTTTAATGCACGTAACTGCGCAGGCACTAGGGCCTAAATACTAAACAGCGCGACATTTAATTTCGCATCCGTGCATTAATCTGCATCAAAGACGTCAAAGACTGTGGAAAACATATATAAAAAATAACATGACCTTCGGTAATGGAATACAGCTGGCTATGATGTATTGATGCGTGGCGATAAAGCAATCAGAGAACATCAGTATGTGGTGGCGCGTTTTCAGTAATCACAAACTGCATCTTAATTGCAAGAACTGCAACCTTGTCATCGGATTCATCAACTTGTCGTGTGCAAACGGACACATGTTCACCAATAGTCTGTACAGTGTACACGTGGTATGCAAAATTGTATTTCAGACAAATGATCAGTGACACTGTACTTTTAGTTTCTTAAACAGATTTTTTGATATAGTGTTTCTTTTTCTTTATCTATTCTATAAAATAGGGATGTTTTAGTTTGGACTGCGATTGGCTGTGATGTTATATAAACGTTATTACCATGGTGACGCATCATCAGCATCATTATAGCTACCGGTTATAGCTACCGGCTATGTTGCAGCCTTCGCTGCAGCGCTGTGTGTCGAGGTCACGGGCCGAGTTGAGGCCCGAAGGGCCGAAAATAGAGGCCGCAAGCCGATACTATGGCGATTATATGACGGTTCGGTTCAAGCCTTTGAAGTGTACTATTGACGTTTCGGTTCATGGTGCGTTCGGGGCGTGGTCGTGGGCGGCGTTGACGTCACGCTTCATTGCACGTGGCGTGCGTCACAGTGACGAACACCTATACTGCAATGCTGAGTAGGTTTCAAACAAACCCTTAACTACAGTCCCAACTCTGCGCAAGACTATACTGGACTCAAAGTCAAACGCACGTCACCTCTGTCAAGAAAACGATCTGAGCACAATTCAAAAACGTACCGAACCCCTTAAAAGACACAAGATTAACGCCTTGTCTGTCAGATGCCGTAGTTAAAATGGAAGACATAGGTCATGTCAGACTTGCCAAGAGCAAATTTCTACAGGATACTAATATGAGTTTTACAAGGTAATCTGGTAATGCTGAAATAAAGACTCTATATCTGTAATATTGGCGGTCAATGGATTCATTATTAGTTGACTGGCTAGCGGCGAGACCACACCCACCGGCCAATCACAGATAAGCACGCACGCAGTCGTTACGTAATGAACCGAAAGATCAAAATCCAAGAAACAAAGCCATGAACCGAAACGTCTGACTCCCACTATGGCAAAGATCAAGCGATCAGGGAACGTAGGGACCTGACCGTTTGTACTCTAAATGATGGGCATTATGTAGACTGTTCTAGTAATAAGTACAGTTCAGCATCCAAACAGCTATTTAAATCTTATCAGTTTTTGTAAATATGTATTATTCTAGCATTATACTGCACAGAGAGCACTGCGCATTGTTGTATAGTTTTTATACCTAGTCACACTCACAGTGCAGAATGCATTAGGCCTACAAAGCCGCATGCAGATCTCCCATTAATATTAGACCTCACACAATGCTGTTCGCTGCTTTGGCGTCTCGCGTTGCGTCACCCGGAACGTCGGAATCAATATCAATCAATATTCGTTTATTGAAAGATGCTGTCAGAATGTCTTCGCATTGGCTAAATAAGCTAATACGATGACTGATCGACCAATCAATCGAAATGCCTGCTCACTGTTTGTGATTTAATTAATTATAGAAGTCATGGAGACGAACAAACGATGCTATGTTGTTGTTGTGAGATAGGTAGCTTACAAATTAATTTAGAGTTTTAACAGGGCAGGTCGACAAATGTAACAATGGGTGGCCAGCATTTGATGGGTAGATACCTTTCTGGCCACCCTTTTGTGTCATCAACTATTGTATTGTTATACACTGTGTTGTAGTTTTGGAAAATAAACTCCCTCTCTCTCCCCATCTTCCACTAATGCTATAACCGAATATAGTAAGCGTAAATGGAACTGACGCGCAATCTGCTGCAGGTCGCAAACTCATCAGCCACGAGCTAATGGATACACTGTTGGTAATCTTGGCACCCCTTGGTACACGCAGCTGGTTGTTTCACAGTCGCAGCATGTCACAGACGACTGCGAGCAGCGGTGGCAAATACACTACACTAGCTAGACGTTCAAAATAATCAACATTTCTGCGAGTCATTAATAAAGACGTTGATGTCGCAGCGAACTACTAATGACCACAGTAAGTCTAACGAGTAAGCACTACGAGTCCACACCGGGGGGATCGAGCGCGTCGTCGCAGCTAATTATGTTCACTAAGTTGTCTAGCTGCGACACGTAGACACATACGTTAGGATGCCGTCGCTAAGATTAAAATAACGAGAAAGCCGTGCCGTCGCAAGTAGTGGGCTGCGCGATGCGGCCGCAATAGGCTAATTACATTTTGCCGGGGTGAGTCTGCAGCCGTTTACTGCTGTGCTGCTGTTAAAGTTCGCCGACATTCACCGCAGCTATCATTTGTTATTTTCGACGTAAGCGTCATTGAACATAATGTGCGGCAATTATAGCTAAAACAATTTATGGACGTGGCATAGGAATATGTAAAACAAAATAAACGTAAAGTCTTCCTCGAGCACAAGACCTACAGTCGTATGCGACTGCGCTGATCTCTGTTTTCTTAGCCTCCAGTCAGACACAAGTTTGCACTATATACTACTTGTTACATAGTGTTATGGACTATACGATACGACACATTGGAAGCTAGTGCATCGCGCGGTGTGCCTGTTTACGCCCCAGCTTTCACTGGTACTCATTGTGTCCGCCCACGGAAGGATGGCCAGACTGAGTTGACGTGAACGGCTGATTATATCAATCAATCAATCCAGTTTAATTCAGACATATAAAGTCCATAGAACTACACAACTACAAGTGGGGACGCTGAAAATGCGAGAAATGAAAATACGAGACATGAAAATGCGGCACCAAAAATAAGAGATAAAAATGGAAAAAGTGACACATGACAATGCGGGACATGAAAATGTAGGAAAGGAAAATGCGAGACATGAAAATACGAGACATGAATATACGGGAAAATGAATGTGCGCGACAGACGTTCCACGTGGAGTCGACATTCCATTCACTAATTATCGACAACGACTTAACTTGAACTTCAAAGCAGCTGTACAGACCGTTACAACTCACCTAAACCAAAATCAAACTTTTCCCGAATTTTCATTTCCCGCCTTTTCATGTCTCGTATTTTCATGTCTCGCTTTTTCCTTACCTGTATTTTTATGTCTCGTATTTTCATGCCCCACATTGTGGTGCCGCATTTTCATGTCTCGTATTTTCACGACTTGCATTTTTGATGGTGCCGAAAATTCATTTCTCGCATTTTCAGTCGCCCCATTTAAAATAAGTATTTTATGCTATTCTTACAATACATGTAGTTATAATGGCAATCATACGCTTTAACGTCATTCTGTGTCCAATCTATGTGGCTTTTGCATTCTACGTTTTTGCTTGCTGCTTTTTTTTTAAATCTGCCTTTTTTCCTAGCTCAAATTTTGGCAGTTCCCGGTCTGTATGCTTAAGCAATTTATGCAGCCAGGTGGTTCCGTATGATTTTATCGATAGCATTTCTGATGGCAGAAACATTAGTGCATTCGAAAATTTTTTATATAGACGGTATTTCATAAAAAGAACCCCTTTATGTTTTTTCCATAATTCACTCAAATGATAATCAATTTACATAATATTTTTACCAGTTGTAGCCAAAGAAATATTAATTCAAAATGTTTTAAACAAAATATGGCAGTTGACTAAATGTTCTTTGTTAAGCGTGATGTAACGCTGACGTCATAATATGTCCCCGGCACAAGCTTGCTAGTCTCAACTAGTGCTGTCAGTTGCTACCCTGCTCTGATGGTGAAAAGTCTGGTTCGTTGATGACAAATTTTTGAAGTTTTACAGTTGCAGTCACAAAAACGTGCAAAGCGATCGCATTTACGCGTCCGTGTGGATAGCTGGACTTTCACATGTTTGAGCAACACAGTGCACTAGCACACCGAGCTTGCAAAATGGTTGCGTTTTTGGATCGCGAGATGCCTGATTTCATGTCCCCATGTTACTCAGTGCTGACGCGATAAACATTTTTCAATAGCGAACCAGATTAAGTTTACCATCGAGGCAGGGTAGCAACTGACAGCACCAGTTGAGACGAGCAAGCTCGTACTCACGACTCATTATGACATCAGCATTACGTCACGACTAGCAAAGAATATTTAATCAATTGCCATATTTAATTTAAACATTTTGTATAATTATTTCTTCAGCTACAACTGGTAAAAATGTCATGTAAATTGATCATCATTTGAGTGAATTATGAAAAAAACAAAAAGAGATCCCTGTTTATGAAACATCGTGTATAATTAAAGGTCTTTCACTATTTTTTAAATATTATTTTCAGAAAATAACGTCGTTGCTTACGTCTCGCCTACAGCTACGCGCCCTCCCGCCGCAGTCGTACGAAACCGGCAAAGTGTGACACAATTCCATTACCTTTCGACAGACCCACGGTTTACCTTCCCAGCAGCAGAGAATTATCGCCATTTGGCCAGAACATGTGACACTAGCACATGTGCAAAACTGGATTAATCATAAATGTAGTCCGCTCGTAGCACTGTAGCATAAGCAGCAAATGCTACAGGCGGCGCGGATCTAGTTCTGTTAGTTATTATCCCCGAATTTGTTATTTTCTTTTACAATCTTACTGTAAGCCTACTTTTCTAACAGCAGGTTTTTATTATTTTCAAATTGCAAGAGAAAAAAACTTTTCAGTAATTTTAGCTATACCGAAACATGTCCTGGCTGATTATTTTACTACAAGGTTTACGGTTAACAAGGTTAACTTAATGTGTGAACAGAACAACTTGCTAGTGAGGGATCCCTGGTTAATGTCATTTATTTCAATTATTTTATTTCCTTTTTGGCCATTTTTTCTGTTAAATTTACTAAATTGTTCCATTTTATCGGGTTAGTTTTATCTTACAAATTGTTTTCATTCCCAAATTTTTTTTGTTCCGGCTTTATAAATCGTTAGCTAACAGACCGTAAATTGTCCTTTGAAATTGCCCTTTAAATTCCGACCGGGTCGACGAAAGTTGAGTCGCCGACCCCTTCC
>Ga0209367_1013087_pt1 | contig 10740 bp, 5 predicted proteins | sample WorMetLIZISLAND2_FD_187412 | JGI IMG/M metagenome (GOLD analysis project Ga0209367, IMG submission 187412) | Marine gutless worms symbiont microbial communities from Max Planck institute for Marine Microbiology, Germany - Olavius geniculatus... ... | reverse complement strand
GATTTGTGCTGTTTTATATCTACATCCACGATGTCACCCTTACACTGTATATAAACTGAACAGTTTTTTTACATAAATTAATTATTATATATTGGTTTGCGTGATTATTGGTTTGTGTGATGCATACACAGGTCGCCAGATGGCAGCAGTGTGCTGTGCAATAGTGCTGATAATTGCCTACGAGTCTTCAACTTGACTAATTGCTTACAAGCCGCACATTCTAATGTTCCGTCCTTGATGGTAAGAATAACTTTCATTTAATTGTCTTTCAGTGTGAATACGTTTTACGCTTTTTATCAATAATGAAACAAGAATTCACTAAAACCTGCTATTTTTGGGGTTCAGGGTCATTCAGGGTCATTGATGTTGACATTCCTAGGAAGCTTGTTGCCAGTGCTTGTTATGATATGTGGCATGTCTGTGTCTATCTGCAACCATTTTCACGCTAAACGAGCTAATAGCGCTAAAATAACGTTTTTATAGGGAGTGCCCCTATTGTTCCCCTTCGTTCGAGGGGACCCCCTTCATCCAGTGGCATGAAGTTTTGTCACGAAATACTAGAGACTTTAAGCTATCATATGGTGAAAACTCGAAGACTCTATCTCATTTGGGCTTGGAATGGTACCGGGACATGACAGACACCACAAGACACCAAGACAGAATTATCATAGCTAATATGCGCTAATATGCTAACTCTCGCATGTAAAAATGGACAGGAAAAGGTTGTCTTGTTAATTTGAATACGCTGTATTTATGGTGTATTCTGAATTTTATTGTGTTATTTATGTGTAATATTTGTTGTGTTGTTTTGAGTTACTTTGTATTATTATCTTTGCTGATTAATAATGTTTTGGGGCATAGGAAGGGCATTCTGTCTAAAAAGTACTGATTTAGCAATATCTTAGAGTGCATTTAGATACCTTTAAAGAACTGCTGGCAAAATCAGATACTAGTCAACTTGAAATAAGGCAGCTTACAATGATTAAATGTATCAGACATGTGTATGTGTGTGTTTTGGTTCACTTCACATATTTTATATTGTTATTTATTTTTATGACATCTCGAATTGTATGTTGTTAATGATGAGATTCTGTCATTGAAGAAACTTCTCGATAGAAGTAGTAACTAATTAGCTACATATATGGATTAGTAAATGAAGGTTTCATTTTGGTGACTTTGTATAGCTATCAGGTTAGATTCTGTGTTTGTTTGTGCTTAACAACAAAGTCATCTGCAGTGCGAGTTCGTGGTCAGGAATTGATCTATGATTTCTGCTGGTATCCACACATGAACGCTGCATACCCGGAGACATGTTGCATGGTCGGCACAAGCCGTGACAATCCTATCCAGCTGTGGGACTCAGTCACTGGTCTTCTGCGATGCACCTATCGTGCATTCGATGACATGGTCAGTGTTCTCGACTTGAAGTATCATCATCACTGCATGGGTGGATTAAGACTTAATGAAAATGTTGAAGCTATTCTGCACTGTGTTCTACAGTTCACGGACTATATTTACGGCTATTGTTTAACATATTACAAAAGCCTAGAGTAAAATTAGGATAGATTTTACTATGTGTATGATGCATATATGTACAAGATTGACGAAATTGATTACAGTGACAATTATGTGAAAGAATCAAATATAAATTCATTTAATGTTTTATGAGAGCTCAAGTGGAAAGTGGAAAGTCATGCTTTCTGCTATTAAAATTGCCAAAAGGGTTACTAGTGGTGAGAGACAACTGCAGTAATTTTGGAAAACCGGGCTGTTTAAAAAACTGTAGTATTGGAAGAACAATTTGAGATTTCTGACAGATGGTATATTAGACATAAGATAGTTGCAGCTGAAGAATTGCAGATGCAATGCAATGCTGTCATGTTTGTTCGTTATACAGGACGAACTTACAAGTGCTCACAGTGTAATGTTTAGTGCTGATGGACAGCGGCTTTACTCTGGTTTCACGAAGATGATACGAGTTTTTGATGTGTCAAGACCAGGCCGCGACTGTGAATGTCGACTAACATATGGTATACGCTTCAGCTTTTTGCATATCAGCTGGTATACTCGAAGTTTGTTCATTGGTTGTCAGTTTGTTACACATTCCATACATTTGTGTTTCTCAAAATACCGTTTTGTCAACAGTATTAAAATTATTTTACTTGCAGATTTTAACAGCAATTATTTGTATGACATTGCTGGGATCAAAGTACGGAGGTCAGTTTTATCCCAGTGTCAGATAAATACCGGTAGCAAGCTACTGATGAGACTTGTTGGATATTTGATATATGAAGAAAAGTGGTAGTAAAACTACCAGATTGTGCAGCACAGTATACTGTAGAGATTGCTTGCATTTGTGTTTTTCTGTAGCAAAAATGGGCCAGTCTGGAATTATTTCCTGCTTGGCACTGAATCCTCAGATAAACACAATGTATGCTGCTGGATCATTCAATAGAACAGGTTTCTCTGCTGATAATTTTTTCTATAATTTTTTATGTTACCATGCATGTCATCTCTGACATAAATATTCATTTGCAAACTCGTTTGTGCATTGGGCGATTATGAGCTACGATAATGCTCAATCAATCAATTAAGAACATTTATATAGCACCAGTAATCAATAATCGAATCTGAGGCACTGGCATGTGGGTGACTAGACATGATAGGCAGACAGAAACGAAAAGGTGAGATTTAAGACGGGATTTAAAAGTAGCAAGACTTTTAGCTGTACTTGTTGTTAGCACTGATTCATACTACAATAACTTTATTGCAATACTTTGTTTTTAGCTCCAATCTGGTTATGGATAAAAACTGCTTTTAGAACAAGATATCTTATTTTTTTCGTAATGAAATTTTTAATGTCTTAGTTGAGCGTGGAACTTGTCTGTAGCATCAGAGATCAGTTCAGTTCAGTTTATACACTCTTCAAAAAATTTCTCACAGGTCAAAGTTGTGGCACCTCTTGCAACCAGTCATTTATCATAGTCATCAGTGTTTAGTGTTAGGTCGGGTCCCTAGAATTAACTTTTTATGAATTTTCAAGCAGGAGTTTGCAGATCTGATTTGCTTTTAGTGTCACATCCAGCAGAATCAAAGCATCGAAGGATATTACCTTACCTTAGCTTACTGTGGGGATAGCTTAGCAACCAGTGTTGCAGCCAAACTGAAGGGTGTTACTGTTTACACAGTTTTGTTGAAATAATAGTACTGGTGTGCTTGGGTTACAGCCTGGCTGCTTAATGATTATAAGTGGCATCCAGTGTTGAATGTCTGCATCAGATACTGCCAGTAGTGAGAAACAAATGCTCATTTGTACAGCTAGTGATAGTTAAATTTTTATAGTTAACTTTTTAATATTAGCATTAGTTAATCATTAATTTAATTTTTAAAACTAGACTGTGATCATTGTCAAAGAACAGGTATGCTTTCACTTCAAATTGTTATCAGTTATCTAGCTTACAGCTATGAAATGCGCTAAGACACAACCACTAAGCATTTTTCATTCAGTTTTGTAGGCAGACTGGAATGTTCACATTCTCTGGACATTTTTCAGTGCTTGTAATGATGAAAGCTTAACGGTCCCTATCTTACAATGCTCTTCAACTGATGTAACATTGGTCCAAAATATTCGTTATTAAATCATTAATTTTTTTCGTCATTTAAGGTCATTAGTGATTAAACACATGATTAATTGTTAATTTCTGTGGTTGTATTTGTTTGAGTTATGTTGACTGTGTGGCTGACAGTGGCGATATACACTGAGCCGCATGGAGACATGATGTGTATGTATCAGGGTCAGCAAGGCGGAGTCACTCACATCAGATTCTCCCCTGATGGCAACTTGTTATTTACCGGTGGCCGAAAGGTATCTCACAGACATTGTGATAGGAATCGTGATGTCTTGTGATTATTGTTAGTTATTGAATATTGATGTCATTTGTACTCATCAGTAATTCATTTCATTGGCATTTGGAAGAACATATTTGAAAACGATGTTCGAACAATAAACATTAGTAGGACTGACAGTTTACCATGGAAAATTTTGCCAAATTCTGCAGGTTAATTTGCAAAATTTTGCAGCTTACTGCAGCAAAATCATCCAAACTTTGCAGCTCACCATGGCCTTCCGTTTATAAGTAAACTGAGCTTTATCCTGTTCAGAAACTTGAGTTTCTGAAGGGCCGGCTGGCATAGCGACATTGTGCTGAGTTATGCTAGCAACATACAAAGGAAATTAGGTGTCTTTTTTCATTCTAAAAGTGCAATCTGTCAAGTTGCATTGCATTTATTTACGATTGTGCCATATTTTGATAGCTATTAGTAGGGCCCACAGCTTTTGGCAGTTAGTTTGATTTTTTCATGATAAAAATACGTCCTCAAGTCAAAAATTATACTAATCGCTGGTGAATTTTCAACTTCTGCAAAATTCCGCGGAAATTGCAGAATTCCATGCCAAAGGAAAAATTCCGCAACTCAGCTCGAAATTCTGCAGCCCGCGGAAAACTGTGGGCCCTAAACATTAGACTATATGGGGTGAAATGCAAACAACTACATTTTATTGATTCTCATAGGATTGCTTCTCCAGTATGCAGTGATTGATTTTCTCCAAATGAGCAAAAGCATATCACAATGAATCTCTCGACAGTTTGATCTGACTCACTAGTTTGTATTTGTATTATATTATATGATGTTATGCGTTTCATTCTAAAGGCCTAGCTGACTGTCCCTGTATGTGCTGTTGATATCAACAGGCCTAAAGTTACTACGGTATGTCAACATGTAAATGTTCTTTGCTTTACGGCTTTTGTGTAAACTCAGTATTAGCTTGGTGTCATTACTTTATCAAATTTGCTGTGTTCTGATTATTATTTGGTCTGTGTAGGACCCAGAGATTTTATCTTGGGACTTACGAAAACCAGGCGAGATACTTTATGCACTGCAGCGAATTGTGACCACCAATCAGCGCATGTATTTTGATATTGACAGGTACGTTTTCTTTTTTCATTGATTTATTCCGTGACTGTTAAGTGAACATATTGCGATATTCACTTGTACCGGGTAGCGCAAAAAAAAACGTCTCAAACATTTGCATGCATTATTCACCTGAGCAGTTGAAATGAATCAGTGCAAAAGCATATATGTAACGATCATACATCTACAAATATGTGTAGGAATTTTCGCCTGAAACACTTCTGTATTAGCTGTGATACAAACAAAATAGCATCACATGCCATAAAGCAATTTTTGCAAGCGGTTCATCATTTGCGTTGCCGATTGTACACAAGTTACACCAAAACGTTACAGTAGGCTGAATCATCAATCAGCACTACTGATCAGCAGAAAATGTGCTGAATAGGTTCTCCATTCTCCTTTGCTACTGCTGCTAGACGCTTTTTCCACTGCTATATGGCTTTTCTGATTCTGGTAGTCTGATGGTTGTCATCATGTCATTTGTCTCTGATAACATTCTGATGATCTTTGAGGTTTGAAAAACTGTTTACGCATTCCTTGATAGACATAGACAAGTTTTTGCCAGGTATCGCAAACTAAATAATGAGTGGGGATTCAAATCTGTCGAATGTGGTGTATATTTTTGTGAGCTGATGAAATGGGCGTTTTGTGTCGTAGGCAATTTGAGTTGCTTCATGCATTGTCATGAAACGCTGTTTTTACATAATTGGATTTTTAACTCGTCTTACGTCATTAAGCAGCATTGAGTGATGTCATTAATGAGGTCATTGAAATTTATAAATAAGTAAGAATACATATTGGTCTACAAATATGTGAAAGAAAATTTATCTCTATAAAGTATACGTGCCCTTATAGGTACGTAAACTTCAGGGCATTTTTTTGCGCCACCTGGTATTTCTATAGTTTTATGTTTGCTTTGTTACTTTGCTACACCCGTGCATGGAATATCACCAGCTATCAAATGGAAACTAAAGATATTATTGTTTCAGCTAATGTTTGGTCACCATTGTTTGTTTGCATTTTTTCTACATTCAAAATAGTCTGAGAGATTCAGGTTTATCTTTGGTATTTATCTTGTAAATCACTGGTCATCTTTGTAAGTAATTATTTCTTCACTGATTGATTGACTGACTGTCTGTTTGACTGTGTAATGCGCATAGCACCGGGCAGTATCTGATGTCAGGTAATCAGAATGGCACGGTGTCTGTCTGGGACCTGACGTCTGCCCCAGTTCCGCAGCTCAATTCTGATCCTGTTCTTCCCCCAACTTCAACATTCCTCGCACATGACAATGACACTGTCAATGGACTCAGGTGTGTTCACGCGGTGCTGCTTGAATGTGCAATAAACAGTGCTGTGCATTGGAATATCGTTTTGCAGTTTAAAAAAAACTTGTGAGTTGGAGAACTTTCATAGAAACCTATAACAGAGACTTGCTAAAGGACAGAAGAAGTCGGATGTATGTGTTGTGTTGTTGTGCTCAGGAGTCTTTGCCTCAGGTGGAAAAATACTGCAAAAGGCCAAGGGCATTTTACCACCTGAGGCAGAGACAGTGTTTTTTTAAACTGGAAATATTGCCCAAATGTGGGCCATTTTGGAAAGCAGTAACGTACAAAGTCGTAAAATATTGCTCCATCAGTGAATAGCTTAGGTTCAGTGTACATCATGCAACATGATCTGATCCAATCACAGCCACACATTACACTATGATGTATAAAAACTTGTGGGAAACAATTCCAATAAAACCTTTTAGTGACCTCTGTCACTATTTGTACAGTGTAATGTGTGTGTACTTGTTGTTGATTGACAGCTGTCACCCGTCACTGCCGCTGATTGCCACGGGCTCCGGGCAGCGACACTTCGCCGTCTCTCTGACAACTGACAGCGACGTCGAAAGCAGTGACAGTGATGATGATGCAAGTCGATATGATAACTCCATGAAGATCTGGCGCATGAACTAGTCAATGCTACGAGATGCCTGCTGTTGGAAGAGAACATTCCAGTGTTTAGATTTTACATTGCATACACTGTTGTTAGCTTCAATTAGTACTAATTGTTATGCACCCATTTACTGCTAGCACGGCACGGCTCTTAGCTGTTGTCAAGTCTGTCAAGCATTCTCACACACACACATCGTTTTAATGATCTTTTCCACTTTACTTATGTTGGCCATGTTTCCCTTAATTCTTAGTTTCCATCCTCAGGAGACACACCAAAACTCTGCACATCTCGTGTGACACAATTGCACCATGTCTTCTTTGGACGTCCCCTCTGTTTATTGGATGTCCCTTCTGTCTAATTGCCTCAGTTCCATTGTCCTGCATTGCTTGATCATGTCTGCATCATCTTTACATCAGCAACTGTAATCACTGTTCTGATCAATTTTAATCCAAACAATTCTCTAAGCTTTGCTAAACATTCTATTGTCATTGATGTAGTTAGAAATACACACTGAATTCAATTCTGTTATTTGTGTCGTTGAAAGTCATCCTTACTGCGCATAATATGAACTCAGATGCTGTCACCATAAATCAGTGTAACTTTCGTGCATTTTTGTACTTGAACATTTGGTTTAAATCAGATGTTTGGTATAAGTAATGAAAGTATTTGTTTTTTTGTTCTAGTACTGTATTTATTTTGATGATTTCTTCATGTTCAGATAAGCAGCTGTTGTTGAAATTCTAGCTGTATTGTTTGTGGCTTTGAACTATCTGGTGGCAGTGTATGGTGTGTAAATGCATAGCAATTATGTGCACTTCTCAGTCAGTCTCTTGAGTCATTATATTTGTTTCTGTTGATTAATCAAAGCTTGTTGCTATTTATACAATACGACAGAAATAATGTCAGTGCTGATAAATTCACGTCACATCCAACTGTAGCCTATCTCTCATATGAATGAATACATTTGTGACAGCACTAATGGCTAAGCACCCGGTTTTCTGCAGAGTATTATGCTGAATCTGAATTCTGTAGAGCATTTCAAAAAATATAATATAGCTCTTTAGAGTTAAAACTGTCCAAATCTAGGAACTCTAGAAAAAGAAGGTAGTTGCAGGAGCTTTAGTCTTCTGCTGCACTTTCTGATTAGGTTTTGAACACACTCGTAACATGTTGCAGCCATTGCATGCTCTTTATCCACAATGAATAACATGACCACTTATCCTCAAATAATGTTTTTCTACATCCTAATAGCCACCCGTTCAGCACTTTAATATTATGATGGTATTTATAGTCAGAATGCAATGATGCACTGGTTCAGCAATAAGAGGATGCATTAGCATTCAGGTGGTCATATCTGTATTAAGTAGAATGACACTGGCACTCCATAAAAAATGATATTAGAAAAGATGGCACCATTACATAGACCTATAAGTGGTAGCAATAACATTATGCAGCACAGCAGATGATAACTGTCCACTTGCAAAGCAATAAGACTCAGTATCTAACGAAAAAAGTAGTGCCAAGCTCTTCCTGATTAAGTTATTTTTCTTGCATTGGTACATACTTATCTTACAGCGAACAACAAGAAAAGACCAGCTAATGCAAAGGGGAACGCGCAACAGCAGTGCATGTTTGACAGCCCAGTAAAACAAAATCTAAGTTCACCCATCCTGTCAACCATGTTTCTTTTACAGTCGCCAGAGGGCGTCAGACGACCGGCGGCTAATTATCTGTAGTGTTTTACTCGTACTCGCCATAGGGCATGACCTGTCTCGCTCAGCCAACGCCATATTGGCTGGAAATCGCGAATTTTCGCTACCCCTGTCATTTAGCACCCTCGCTCGGGGTGACCCTTTTAAAATTTATGGAAAAACTTTGCTGATCCTTCAACTAGAATGAGTGAACGAGTAGGGTTTAACATCCTGCCCGACACAGTATAAGTCATTTCGGGGACAGCCTTTTCAGGCAGAATGCACATAAACACATAGTAATCGAACAGTAAGTTTAACCTGAACAATAAAAATAAAGAAACAGAAACACAAAACACAAAAATGAGCTAAACCTAAAATTGTAAGAACTCCATTATACGCGTGCATATGCAATTAACAATAATGGCAGTTCTAATAATCTTCCCTGTTATCCTCCAGACAGTCATCAATGTGATAATGTTGTCTATTGGGGGACAAGGGACAGCTGAAACTAGAGCCTTCCATGCAGCTGATGGTGAAGATTTGATGATCCTAACTCACACCATTTTTGACTGATCCACCCATGTGACGGACGGACAGAATTGCAATCGCTAAGATGTGCTACAGCAGTAGCTGCTGTTGCGCGTAAAAACTGTTACAACCGGCAAAGGCAAATAGGACAAAGAACCACCAAACTTGAACCTGTACTGCTATAATATTATGCAACAACACCTTGTTTAAAATTAGACATGGGAATCAAACTGAACCCAACTAAACGCACCAAACTCAAACCGTTTTTACACGCAAAAGCAGCTACTGCTTTCAGCGTGTCTTAGCCATCGCAATTCTGTCCGTCTGTCACATGGGTGGATCAGTCAAAAACGGTGCAAGCTAGAATCACCAAATCTTCACCGTCGGCTGCCCGGAAGACTCTAGTTTCAGGAACTGTAAAGCTTTTCCACAAATTCGAAGGGGGTCACCGCAAACGAGGGCGTTAAATGAGGGGGTTAGGCAAAATTTGCAATTTTTGGCCAATAAGTCACTGTATCTCAGTAACGGTGCGAGATAGGACCTAGCTTACTATTAATCACTAATAGGAAGTCATACACTGGCTCTCGATTGGCGCCAAATTCAATGACTTTGAACGCCAAAGTAGGGAATTTTATGGATTTTTTGGTGATTTTGGGCTGTGACAAGTCTATCATTCACAAGGTGGCGCCACATACGGAACTATCGTTATGCGATCCAGATAGAGAATTTGGTATCTGTATATTAACTTAGCGTGAACACCCCAATTTTCAGCTAAACTACTGAACCGGAACTGCTATAGGCTTTCGCGTGTCTCGTGAGCATTAGCTCACATTTCTTGTTCATTAAAATGAACCAAACCGAACGAAATGAAATTGTTTGAGCTAATACAACCAAACTGAACCCAAACTCTGCAATCTAAACCATTGGTTTGGTCCCTACAGACATATGTAGTACTTGCTTGGTACAATTAAGTAAATATACTATATTCAAGTGCAAACAAAAACAAGACACTTGGAGTAGTTGCATATTTCAAGAAAATTTATTACCCGAACATCACTACATTGACTTTGAGACAGATACTGTTTGGAGCTGATAAACAAAACTACATAGTAGTAAAATGCTAGGTCGAAATACTTTGATGCAACAAGTAAGAAATCTAGTGAAAACCAAATCCGAACTGAACCAAACTTTAACAGTAACCGAACTGAACCCGAATTCGAATTTTTTTGGTTTGATTCCCATCTCTACTTAGAACCATCTTCACTTCACAAAATGATGCAGTAGATATATTGCAAAAATGACTGAAGACTACACTGTGTCTCAAAAAAACCGGACCCCTATTACGTTTTGAAATAACTCCAAAAAACTGTGCCTAATAATAACAATGATTAGCTGAGAAAATCGTCAAAAGATACTCAATATTCTAGTGTGTTACGGGCTTACGATATTTCATAAAATGGGGTACCAGCTTAGGTTGGATGTGGATGAACTGAAGCAGCGCTTGGTGGAGGTCTGGTCTGGCCTACGGCAGACCGTTGTCGATGACACAATCGACGAATGGAGAAGACGTCTCCGGGCCTGTGTTCGAGTAAAGGGACAGCACTTTGAA
>Ga0209367_1013086_pt1 | contig 10740 bp, 9 predicted proteins | sample WorMetLIZISLAND2_FD_187412 | JGI IMG/M metagenome (GOLD analysis project Ga0209367, IMG submission 187412) | Marine gutless worms symbiont microbial communities from Max Planck institute for Marine Microbiology, Germany - Olavius geniculatus... ... | reverse complement strand
AAAAACTAAAACACTTATTTCATAGCCAGTTGTGTCATAAATATTTCTGCCAATTATTATTAAAATCTGCTAATTTTTATTCGAGGTACGATCGATAATGTTGGGGATGTTTTTTCAGGTTTTCCTTTTATTTTAATGCATATTTCGGTTGATCTGCTTTTCCTAGGTAGTGCAGAAGCATACATTGGGTGAGGTGGAAAACTGAACGGTCACTTGACGGCAAGTTGTGTCAGGAATATTTGTGCCAAAAATTATTAAAATTTGACAATTGGTTTTCAAGATACAGTTGAAAATGTCGGGGATGTTTTTTTGGGACACAGTGTATTTGGTTAAATAATTTAACATTTGTTATCATTGTTATGTTTGCTATTATGCCTACTGCGTTCCGGCCAATTCAACATGCAGGCTGCAATGCGCGCTGGTAAGTTCGTAACAATGCGACTCATAGGCTTTGCTATTGTCTTGCAACTGCCGGCCAGTGTCCGTAGTTTTGTCAGCTATAGTTTCGACGGTGTACGTAGGAAGTTCGCGTCTGCTTAACTGCTGGCATAAGGCATATAGCTTTTCTTCCGTAGGCAGCGCTTATCCAGGAACCGGATCTCCCTGAATACATTAGGTCCCTATTGTCTGACACATAAGCCTCAAAACGTTGTCGTATTGACGGGATCTTGTGAGATAAGACTTACCCAAAGAAAACTTAATGGATACGAACGGGAATACGAGAGACGACGGAATCAAATAGAGGAGAGACTTGTGTTTAAGCGCGTCATAAATGTTTATCCTAAGCGCTATGCTTCCTTTTGTCCTTTGCGTACAGCATCGGTATCGATTAGTCGACAGCATTAGGTTTACGTTGCCAGCATTACACTAACTGTAGTTCGGCGACGTATCAAAAGTATTTCGCTGGTAGGCCTGATCGTTACGTATACGCCTGTCTGTAGCCAAAGTTACGTGCATAGCCTACCGTTTCGTTTCGTAAGTTACAATGTTTTTACGAATCATTTGGACCACGATTAGGCTACAGCAACTTTTTCTGCTTGCTAAAATTGATTAAATAGTCCCACTTGGATTGACAAATCGTGTCTGGCCTGCGCGAAAAGTCTGTGCAGAAAACGGACGTGAATAGGCTATGTATGATCGCCAGTCAGTGTTGTTGCTTGTTTACGTCGCAGTATGCGCAATAATAAAACAACTCCTATTGTCGTATATTATGTTCTTCTCATTACGCTGCATACTTAATAGGTCTATACAAAAACTTACACAAAACGCGAGTAACTACAGTGTATACTGGCGGCTTTCTCACGACAACCAGTGCGAATTCTACCAGCGTCAGCCATAGCCGCCAATGCCACCATAATTATGTAACACCATTCTCCGTTAAGATTGTAATCAGTAACTGCTTGGTTTTAAAGTCTAATAAAATGAATTGCAAAATTTTCTGAATTCCTCTCGTATTCATCACGCCAGAAACATGGATTCACGAGTCACAAACACGATGCATAAACTGTTACAAGATTCGTGATGTACACAGCACGAAAATGCAACATACTCACAGGGATGAACAGTGTGGCAGCTGATATATACATTGTTACATTACACATTATATCAAAGCAAACTTTAACTAGAAATTTGAGGCAGAGCCCAACGTGAGGCTGCCCGGCGAAGTCCGAACAGGGAGACATTTTAGAGGGTTGAAATAACACTCGCATCAATGTCACGTGGCCAAATTGCAATTGCAGCCATTATCCTACACAGAAGCGCAATGTTGAACTGGGGTGGGTCAAAATGAAACGGATAAACTTTTGTTAGTAAAGTGCAAAAACTGCAGGATTCAACTACTGTTTGTCACTACCTTCTAAACTGAAGCAAAATCGAAAAGTGATGATGTGGTACACAAACTGTGTAGTCAAAGCTCACAATGTGCAGACTGTTAAACAACCACTATACAAGTGACAAGTACAAATATGGATGACAAACATGACAGGTACTATGCAAAATAAAATTACACCATGTCCCAAAATTAACGGCATCCCTAAAGATAAGTTAGTGTAAAATCGTTAATACCCAACAGATTTTTACAAAATTTGAAACAGTCATTGAGACAATCATTCTAAACTTGTCTTTAAAGTTTGAGCTTAAAGTGGCCACATTTGGCCTCGATGCAAGCTCTTAGTCTAAGACGGATACACTGCTGCTTGATCCTTTTGTCAATAACAATGCATTGAACGTGTCTTAATGTAAACAAACTCTGACGTCATAATGACGTTACACTGAAAGTTGCGTATGTCATAATGGGTGTGACCATAAGTAATGTTAAGATAGTGCAGTGTATGATATTTTGTTGAAATTCATGAACTACAAACTGAATTAGGCATGTTTGAAGCAGGGGGCCGCTAATTTTGGGACATACTGTAGACTACAAACGTTGATCATCAGTAATTTTAGAAAGTCCAAAATTTTAATTTTAATCCATTATTTTTTAAACAACTTACTGCTAATTTCCACAGCCCTACCTAGTACCTAAAAAAATCAATACTGTGCAAGGGCAGCAATCGTTATCATGAAAGCAGGTGCTGCTGATCTGTATTGATAAATTAATGGATGCCAGAGTCATCAGCCGACAAGCCGCTGGTCATTGACTGGTTATAATGTCTCATGACGCCACGCAGTCGAGTCACTCCTTGAACCACCGACTGTACAGTGGCCAGCATTGATGATACGTCAGACAACAGACCACCCTGAAATACACCCAACACCACATGCTAGTAGCAAGTGGCATAGCCAAGATTTGAATGTAGGGATACACAGGGTGGAGTATGAGGAGGAACGTACCTTCCCCATGAGAGAAGGGGTCTGGTAAATTAAAGTGTTTTGGTGTATTTTGGCCAAAGCTTATGTGATTTAAATGAAATGATTTAAATCGGTTTAGAACATGACTTAAATTGACAACAAAAATGTCAATTTGAATCGATTTAAATCGTCGAAGATAAAGCTACACATTTTTCTGTAAAAGTGATGGCTGTTTTCAGTTTGCAGTCTATTATTGGCATTGATTGCACTGTAGTGGATGCTAACTCAAGTTATTCTGTTGACTACACTAACACTGGATGATTTCTGAGCTACTGAGCTGGCTTAACCTACTGAGTTTACCAAAGCTGACATCAACAAAGACTCAGCCTCAACTCTTGCTTATGACGTTGGTAGTCAATTGACCTGTCAATTAAATTGGCTACGTTGAAAACATTTTAGCCAGCGCTTGAACATGATAAAAAATCAGTGCAGTTCTGAGCAGACACAATCATGTAGAGATAGGTGTGTATTAAAATAAAACTGTCACAATTTGTATTCTGTAATTTACCAAATCTCCGACAGTTGCATTGAGCTTAATCAGCCATTCCAGGTTTTCCAGATTTGTTGACAGAGCAGACAAATTTGGAACAAGCTTAGGAAGCAGCTCACCACCATATCTGCAGCAAACACATACACTTTTAGACAGCATAAACACTACCAAGTGAAACACAGGGCAGCACTGATTGCCATTTCTTTAGCCTTCAGCCAGACACCAGTTTACACTGCAAGACTACGATAGGGAGCTAGTGCATCACATGGTGTATGATTACATCCCAGCTCTTACTGGTACTCATTGTGCCTACCCACAGAGGGACGGATGAGTTGACCTGGGTGGAACACATACTTATAAACTGTGACTGTGTGTCATCCGTCCAAAGAAATTTCGAGAACCTGCCATTCAAAAAACGCACCGATTAAAACCAACACATTACCACTGAGCCACGAGACCATCTAACATCATTTATGTATATCAAATTCACCAAATATCTTACTTAGCATTCAATTAATATGCTTGGCTGTACCTGCAGTGCTTTGACACTAAATTGTTAGGGTGACAGGAGAAACATCCAGCCTGTAAAAGTCTTCTCCGACAAACTGCAAAAATTTACTTTCAATAACAGTCTAACCAAAAAGTAATTTCAGAAAGAATGGTCACTTTAAATAAAAACAAAAGGCACGAGAAGTAGTTAATTATTATTGAAATAAAGCACACGTCAGCACTCAACTAGAATGGCATTTAGAAAATGCAAACCTCTGCCAATGATAAGCTAATGTAATTCAAATGCATTTGCCAGATAGCATCACCATATTGGCAGCAACATATTACATGGTGTTTCATAAAAAGGACCCTATTTTCTTTCTTTCATAATTCATGCAAATAATGATCAATTTACATGAAATTTTTACCAGTTGTAGCTAAAGAAATACTAATTCAAAATATTTTAACAAAATATGGCAGTTTATTAAATTTTCTTTGCTAGTTGTGACGTAATGCTGACGTCATAATATGTGATGGGTACAAGCTTGCTAGCCTTAACTGGTGCTGTCAGTTGCTACCCTGCTCCGATGGTGAAAAATCTGGTTCACTGATGACAAATCTTTGAAGTTTTACAGTTGCAGCCACAAAAAATGTGCAAAGCGATCGCATTCACATGTCTGTGGGGATAGCTAAACTTTCACATGTTCGAGCAAGACAGTGCACTAGCACACAGAGCTTGCACAATTGTTGCATTCTTGGATCGCGACACACCTGATTCCATGTCCCCATGTTGCTCAGTGCTAAAATGATAAACATTTTTCAATAGCGGATCAGATTAAGTTCACCATCGAAGCAGTGTAGCAACTGACAGCACCAGTTGAGACTATCAAGCTTGTACCCATGACACATTATGACATCAGCATTACATCACGACTAGCAAAGAATATTTAATCAACTGCCATAATTTGTTTGAATATTTTGAATTAGTATTTCTTCAGCTACTGGAAAAAATTTTGAGTAAATTGATCATCATTCGACTGAATTATGAAAAAAACAATAAGGTCTTTTTATGAAACACCGTGTAGATGGACGTTTCCCTGTTGGCAATGGTAAAGAATTCGTCAATCCTGTCCTGGAACTAAGCCAGATCACTACCAAAATCTAATCACCACTAAGTTGGGCCGAGCAAATCTGCCCTTCCCTAAAAATTTCAGCCAAATCTGCCTGTAATATTTTGCATAATCCTGCTAACAAACCAACAAATAAATGAATAAATAAATAATTGGGTAACAATCGCATAACCTCCTTGGCAGAGGCAAAAAAATGCAACTGAATGTGTAGTTCTAGTGTAGAAAGCAACATGTAACACCTCTGATACTGGAGGTCAACGGGAATGTAGTCATTTACAAAAGGCTGCTGAAGTCGAGATATTAGATCCTGTTTGTTTCTGATCACCTCTTCCAGATGACTGTTCAGTGCATTTACTTTTGCGATTCGCTGCTCTGCAAAAATACAACATGTCCAACATATCGCAAGCAGCTGTGAGTCAATGTAATATATTTTTTATAAGTATAACTTCAATTCACATCAAATAACACTGCATCAGCAAAGTTGGCATATCATCATTATCAGCAGCAGGGACAGCACTGCAGCAGCAAATGCAGCAGTATTTATCACTGCACATTTTAATTTTTTTCACATTTTTGAAAATTAAAAAAAAATTCTAAGATCCCAATTCAGATTATCACTCCCCGAATCTAGCTAAAGAATTCTTTATTAAAGAACTACCTCTTCCAAAAATTTCACAGAATGTTCATTTTATTAGACATAAACACTGTCTTGATTGCTTAAATGTAAACTTCTCAAAAAGTCATCAACTACCTCTTTTTAAGTATGTTTAACACTGTACACACTGTACATATGAAAATCTATGCATCTTTTTATTTTTATTGCATTTTTATCTTTAAGTTTGTCTACTGCATTTTATCTTAATGTGTTGTATCTTTATTGCATTTTTATTTGCATCACCCAAAATGACAAAAATGAAAATACAATAAAAATTCAAATTCCACATAAAACATTAAATCCTTTCTCATCCTAAAGTTATACAAGTAATTTCAGCAAAGCTCATGAGATGCGCAACAGCTTAGCAGTTCCTGTTCGCAGGTTGTCTTGTTTTATCTCCATCCATTTCGTCACAATTCACTCTTGAAATCTGCATGCGCCGCAGCCACCCATTGCAAAAAAACACTAAAACCACCTATTTTTGGGGTTCGAGGTCATTCAAAGTCATCAATGTTGACACCACTAAAAAGCTAGTCACTATTGCTTGTTATGATAAGCAGCATGTCTGTGCCTATCTGCAACTGTTTTCACACTAAACCAGCCTATGGTGGTAAAATAACCACTTTTTAAAGGGGGTAGCCATCTTCGATGCAAACCTGCTGAACCTAGGTCAAGACTTGGACAGCTAAAATCTATGTTCAATGCTGAAAATTACATGTACACAGGTTGTCTTAGTTTTTCTCCAGCCATTTCATCGCAATTCACTGTTGAAATGTGTGCTGCATCCAAAAATTGCGAAAAATTCAACAAAACCCCTCTTTTGGGGGTTCAAGGTCGTTCAATGTCATCGATGTTGACAAGTCTAGAAAACCCGTCACCAGAGCTTGTTATGATGTGCAGCAAGTCTGTACCTATCTGCAACCGTTTTCACACTATAAGAGCCAATAGCAGCAATATGACATCTTTTTAGAAAGGGTACCCCTCTTTGATGCCCTCATTCGAGGGGAACCCCCTCACCCACGGGCACGAAATTTTGTCACAAAAAACTAGAGTGCTTGTGGCAGCCCACAGTGAAGATCTCGTGATCCTAGCTTGCGTCGTTTTGACACAATACCGCAGTGTGTCATGGACAGATGGACACAGAGACAGACGGACGAATGCCTCAACGATGGCTGAGATGTGCTTAGCAGATGTGCTGTCACACTTAAAAAATGGAATGCAGCATATCAATCTGCAGCAATCACTACACTCGCTAATCCCAGCTGACGCAGCTTGCAGTAGAATTCCAGAAAGATCAATGTATGGATGGGTAAAAGCGAAAGAAAAACATTAATCATACCGAGAATGTCAATGTGAGTCACATCTTCTGTATCACGATCCTGCAGTCGACGTTGAATCTCCAAATTCACCTGCAACATTGTAAGACAAAATATGTTAAGATCAACCGACTAAAAATCCCCCCCTTTTAAATGCTTTGCAAAAGACAAAACAAGCATTCAATCCTGAACAAATCTTAGTATGGCAATACCAATAAGTTCTTATTGCAGGGCTCAACCTAACATCACACAACTATCACAAGTACATAATGTGGGCAAAGTAAACAAAAACCGTTGCAGAAAACCCAATAATAACAATAATAGCCTATGAATAATAAGCTACAAAAAAGTGTGTAAATTACTTACTATGTCATAACTACCAATTAAAGAATAACTTGAAAGTGAAATACTGATATTTCATACTGACTTCCCCCACTGAGTAATCACACATGCCTTCATTGCCTGACTATCCAAAACAGCATAGTTTTTCGCAGCATCTAATTCTGCTGCATACATGCTTTACTGCACATATACCTTTGAAATATTCAAGAAAAATCCCTAGGGTCTAATTTACAAAACTTCCTAAGACATTCCTAAAAAAACTTTGTAAAAATCTAACATGAGAACAAAATGTGATTTGCAAAAATTCCTTTTAATACATGTTGGAATAATGAACACAAAAAACCTAAGGCAGCTCCTAAAGTGGCTTAGAAAAAATTTTCAAAAATCATTTTCTAAAAAATACTTAAGAAATTGTAAATTGCTGAACCTAGGAACAATGTAGCAAATGTTACAAAAATTTCTATGAAGTTTTGTAAAATTAGCCCTGCATCATAAACTAGATTACTTCCCAAATCTAACTAAAATTGTAAATACTTACTAAAAGTCTACTAGTACTTCATCAATAGACAAGCATAACAATCTAGCCAATAAATTTATTGCACAATAAATTCTTAGCATTACAATCATGGTAACAAACTGGTCAAAGCAAAGCCACAAGCTCTATCATGAGAGGTAAGAAAAGTTCAGTGCAGAGTAGCACCTCATCGAGTTCCTTCTGTCTGCGCTGTATCTGTCGCTGCAAAGCAATCATCTTCAGTGACGTCAATGATTCGTATGCATCTTGAATCAGCTCTCCATCATCCACTGCAGCTCCCTGGCATCACAATATAACACCGTCACTACTAGGCATTTCTGTTAGGGCTATCAAGTTATTAATATTTTTAATTGCATTAATCACTTAGTTGTGTAATTAATTATTTAAATTGTGCATTAATCGCAGATTTAGTGCACCTTTAGTTGTTCATGTTCATGATGTAGCTGGCTGTCAGTGAACGACTGAAAGCCACTTTCAACACGTTGCTGAGATAACCATCTATAAGATGCAACCACATCTGACAACTGACATTAAATCACCGAAATAAACAAACATTATTTGTTGTTTCGTTGTTGAGTTACAGCAGTAGTAAATAACTACTAAATAGGTACTAAAGTCAGTTAGTCAGTTACTCAGCTTTTTTTCTAAATTTCAATTTTAAATTAAAACTCACTATCACCTTTACCGACATCACATATCAGTCACAAAGTAGCCAAGGATCTTCACCAGTTAACCACATTGGAAATTCATTTACAGTACCCAAAGCAAAATAAATAGTGTTATCTCAACGTGAGCAAAATAGAGTGAAATAAAATGTTAAAAAACATTCTTTTTCTTCGAAATAAGTGCCAACTTCAGTATGTTAAAAATTACTACAAAAGATTCTTCTGAAAATCTAGCAAATGCTGTCACAAAATAATAATGTTTCAAATGCACAATAAATAAATAAAAATAGACATTATGCGCAATTCTACGCCTATGATCATAAAGCCTACCTTGCCAATAACTCCAGTCTGTTCGGCGCACTGCAGAGCGACACCCACCGTACCAAGAGATCTGTCAGATATCCACGGATTCGCCTGACTCTGCGAGTCCATTCTATTCACATTTCTTACAGTTCGCCTACAAACTAGATTCCGTCGCGCAGAATAGCGTCAGTTACATTTTATAAAGAAACTTTAAGCGGAAATCATTCACAATTTTCAGATAACCACTAGAGTAAATGTAGACCTTAAATTCAAATTTGAAATTGAATAACGTAACGTAAGTTTACGAAATACCAAACGCATGCACTGCACGTAACACGTTGCACGCGTATCGAAAAAAAACAGCCATCGACGAATAATTTTTGTTAAAAATCTTGAAAAAAATTTTTAAATGAGCAAAAAATGTAGTAGCAGGAAGCGGCACAGATATATACCCTTCTATATGGCGTCGTCGATAACATGAACTTTATGCTACTGGTGATTGAATATATCTATGATTATGACGTAACTCAGTGACGTAATATTTATAAACAAGTGTTTTGATTTACGTTTTGCGAACTATAGATGCAATCTACATTTGCTCAGTAAAGTTTAGTTGTGATGATTTCCATTTCGTTCTTCTGCTGTGCAGTAGCACTGCTGTTTATAATATCCGGTAGGCATATGTTATGGTGGCATTTTATTGTTGCAGTGGCTGTTAAATTATGAAATCGTGTAACCAGGTTTGCCGCTATGTCTCACGCCACGACAGTGCTCTATTTAGGTTTAGTTGTCCTAGGCCTATTTGGGGCTACGTCAGTGGCGGATTCAAAGGGGGCCGCTCCCTCCCTTTATTGAACGGACGCATCTGAAAACAAGTAAAAATTTGGCACGAAAAGGCATTATTTTTGTATAAAATTTTTTCCTCCCTAGATTCCACCCTCTACTCTTCCGCCCTTATTTCAAATTTCTGGATCCGCCACTGGGCTACGTTTGTGCTTTTTGGTCTCCTTCCATTTACTATGTATAAATGCACAAAACATCAGTTTATACGCTTGTTAACGGCAATATTAAAGAACTCGCACATCGAAAACAGCAAAAATCACAAAAGGTGATATTGCCCGCATCACACTGACTGTGTGTCAATGTGCTGCTGAATAATATCACCTTTTGTGATTTTTGCTGTTTTCGATGTGCGAGTTCTTTAATATTGCCGTTAACAAGTGTATACACTGATGTTTTATGCATTTATATTTGCGGTTTTATTACTAAAATACTGTTTTCCTACTGGTGATCAGTTAGAAAGATATGCACCTCAGATATTTTTACAGTAGCCAAGCCGCTTATAACTGTTACTTACTACCTAATGGCGTGACTGAACAAAGCAGACGACACGCGTCAGCATGACGTCACCGCTGGCCTGCATTGCCGACAATATTGAACAAAATTTTTTTTATATCCACAAAATGGCCATACAAATAAATGAACTAATATTGCACACATCACCCGCTTAATATAGGCTCGGAAAACACTTCAGTAGTGCTAATTTAACTAATCATATTATTGCAGTTATTGGACCGTTGCATTAACCGAGTTCTAGACAATTTTTGGCAAAAATTCTACAAATTTTGTTGCCATAGCAACGAGAGTCAACCATGGTAGACATACTAAAATTTTTTACAGGGTGTTCCAAAAAAATGGATACCCAGTTTATTTTTGGGATAACTTTGGTAATTCAGCACCGATTTTAACCATTCTTTCACTGTTACAAGCAGAAATTTATGGCGCATAAACGTGAAGTTCTTCCACCCACAACACCTTTATTGTGTGACCACATTACCTAGCAAAACAGTTTTCAGTTCGTAAGCCCATGATCAAACAGCGATCATCCTTTGTTATTCTGCCTATATCAAACGATTTATTCTAAAAAATTATTACTGGTAAACAAAGTAAATAAACACAATATGA
>Ga0209367_1013084_pt1 | contig 10741 bp, 11 predicted proteins | sample WorMetLIZISLAND2_FD_187412 | JGI IMG/M metagenome (GOLD analysis project Ga0209367, IMG submission 187412) | Marine gutless worms symbiont microbial communities from Max Planck institute for Marine Microbiology, Germany - Olavius geniculatus... ... | reverse complement strand
GACTCATTTCTCGACTCTTACCTCACAGATTGGTCTACATCATTTGGTATGCCTCCAGATCCATTGCCAAGCAAACAGTCTTTCTGGGACCGACCAAGCATACAAGCCGACCGTTCAGTCATCGAAACATCCATGGTCAGCCGTCGCAGATGGCACGGTATTTAGCTTCAGAGGCGCCACATAGTGGTGACTGGTTGCTAGCTTTGCCCATCGCTAACTGCGAACTGAGGCTAGAGGACGAGGCTGTGCGGGTGGCCGTTGGCATGCGACTGGGACTCGACTTGTGTGTTCCCAACAGATACCAGTGTGGGTCTGATGTAGACGCCCAAGGTCGTCACGTCATGGTCTGCAAGAAAGCTCCTGGTAAGATTGCTAAACACCAGGTGCTTAACGACGTTATCTGGCGGGCCCTCAACGCGGCCGGAATACCTGCAACCAAGGAGCCATCAGGCTTAAACAGGCAGAACGGCAAGCGTCTAAATGGGCTGACTCTAATCCCGTGGCAAGGTGGAAAACCTCTTATATGGGATGTCACAGTTGCCAGTACGTTGGCTGCATCATATGCAGATATTGCTGCGGTGGAAAACCTGGGGCCCCTAAATGCTTCAGCGCTGGAGTTCATCAACAATATGGGTCAGAAAATTAGTAACCTTCCTGGCGACGACAGAGAGACCCAGTTTTTATTCCAGCGTATCTCTGTGTCGATCCAACGTTTTAACTCGGTGCTTTTGCACGACTCGTTTTCCATGGATCCACAGGACCAATAGCCATTCCAGCTTTGTTTTTAACTTTTTCTTTTAACCCCCGGGAACCTTTACTACCGGGGGTATAAGAAATAATAATAATAATAAAACGTATTTATACACGGCGCCTAAAAGCAAAGTCATTAGGCGCCGCAGTCTCAATCAATCAAACAAATGTGTCTTTAGTTGTGCTTTAAACTGTTCGTAGTCTTCTGCGATTGAATGTTTGTGTGACGTAGATTTATGTTGCAACGAAAAAATAGTTATGCAACAAAAAATATGCCTACCACCTTATTCACACGAAATTATTTCCGAATTCTCTTCCGTTACGTTCGCTTTTTTTCATCACGCGTACGATTTTTATCGCTTTTTATTATCGCTCGTCGGTATTTTTCACTAATCCCGAAGTGTTGTTGTTTTTTTGTTGCGCGACGCTGATTAATGCATGCTGTCGGCTGCATGTGTTCGCGCTATTCTGCAGCGTCTTAGGCCCCTAATAGTGCTTTATATCGTACAGGGTTCACGATAGGCCCCTTCGTTGGTATGAACTTGTGAATGTAATATAGCTTATACGTATCCACGCTGGCGCAACGCAGAAGATATCCCACAGTTTATTTTTGTCGCGCGAATGTTCTCATAAAACATGCAGGATTTTTATCGTCGGGTGCCTAGTTGTCTACGATCTATCTCTGCTCCGTGCCGTGAGTCAAACAAGAGCTTAATTTTGCACCGTTTTTGAGACACGGTGTATAACTGCTAAAGAGAGAAATCGTCTGTTATGGCTAAGGACAGTAGAACATCACAGCAAAATGGTTTTAAGCCGACCGCACTTAAGTAACGGTCAAGCTTATGGTACGGTTGTCGTCTGTTTGTCTCTCTGTCTGTCTCTCTGTAACGGATGTACCGTGGTTAACGGGTAAGTCCTATTTCTTAAACTTAGGCATGCAAATTTCAGCGATTTAGTGCAATGGAAACATTTTAAAAATTAGAGTTAAATGGAGGGGGTAGAAAAAATGTGCGTTATTTCAACGGAAAACTGGCCGGATCTGGAAAACGGTGGGAGAGAGGGCCAATGTTAATCACTAATAAGAAGTGGCATACGCCCTGTCAAGTGAAATAAAAATTATTGACCTTGGATAAACTTAAAGGTCACTGACAACCGGTACGGTCGACTATTCTAGCGACTGCTGCGATTGTTGTAAAAAACGGCAAACTTTTGTGAAAATCGCGAAAATCACGGCAAACTCACGGCAAAACACGTTACTCATCATATCACGGCCCTGAAGACAATTATACATTATTATGCAGTCTATAAAACTTTACACTTAAAATTGACCACTATCATTACATGCAGTGCAAGGTTTGATTTGTAAAATTTTGTCGCGGAGGAGCATTAACTGAAGTGTAGCCTACTGGCTAACACTGCGCTTCGCATTAACGGATTACCGGAATTCCCCGCAACGGTTAAGTATCAGACAACAAGCTCAGAGAGCTTGGGGAACCGCTCCCGAGTTGAAAAACGAAGATACAAATAGGCCTATTTTGTGTTAAAATCACATAATAGACTTTAACGTATGCTGGTTAGAAAACGTAATTTTACAAAAACGCAAAACTACGGCATTTTGGCAAAATCACGGCATTTTACGAAAATCACGGTTGCCGTAATTTCCGTGTTTCCGTGATTTTTTACTGCCTTAATCATGACGACGGGTAGTGCTTAAATTGTGGGAAAAAATGGAAAACTCCAAGAAGCGAGCGAGACACCGGAGGCGACGAAATGGAGACGCCAAAGGCGTTGAAGCGGGGGGGGGGATCTGGGGAGATGTGTCCCCCTCTGCAGCCGATTATAGGAGTCCGGGGAGCGTCGTAAGCTCCCCATCGGGGTGCCTCAACGGAAATTAAATTTGGTATGCTTTAGTTGTAAAATCTGGCGTGTGGTGACAACTTTGTACAAAAGAAATCACGAATTTTATGAAAGCAAGATTTTTTAAAGTCGACGTTTAATCTCATAACAATCAGAAGTGAAAAACGCCGATCGCCTTTAGAAAGTGGGGGGACGACGTTTTCCCTTAATTTTATTACTGACGTTGGGTGAAGCGGTCTTGCACAAGGTTTAAAATTTGGGCATAAAGCCAAAGCCGAACCACCGCATATGGCCTCGGATTTAGGTATGCTGTGACCGACGAACATAAGCCTAATCTTGCCAATTAAACGGGCTTTGAGACTATCGTGACCGTACGCTCGGCGTTCACAGCGCGACACAACGCACATGTGACAAAATGCACCAGTTTGTTACTGCTGCGATAATCTCGTATGCCAGTCTGTCTTTTGCCTCTGTTCTGCCGTCTGTCACACTGCAGTGGATTAATTGCTGCATCCAAACCGTTGAACGGACAGCCTAAATCAAACCGTTTTACTGCGTACTTGTGCAGTCGTGCCGGTCGGACTAGTTTTTATCGCACCGGATGCAGCGTAGCAAACTGATATCCGGACAAGGAAGGACGGCTTCTTCTTCCAAAGCGTCAAAAACAGGCGTTCTGTGATTTAAAAACGTTGAATTTTATCTACCACAGATTCACACCTGGTTATAAACAATATAAAACAACCGCAATGTACTATAAACGATTACTGTAAAAGTACGAATATAAAGCTGTATGTAAAAAATACATTAAACTTGGTTAATTTGACGACTAAGGTCATATTTTGTTCAATTTCTACGTCAACATACTAAGTTGATAAAACATGTATTGTTTTTGCACTAATAACCGTTACGCTATAAACAGCTAAGCTGCGGGTCTGTAACTTGCGTTCACGCGCTGACAATGTGGCACGAAATAATGCATAGGCTTGCAGAAACGGCGGCATACGGGTTGTATCTATTAGGTATATATGAGCAATAACGCTAATTCAGTGCCGACACTAAGGCCATCCGTGGACGACCAGCGACGTAACTAATTGCTGAACCACGCCGACCGCACAGCAGAAACGAGAGCTTAAAATAATTATAGCATCGTTTTTTTCTTCCGAGACAGGAACGTGCGATTAATGAATGGCCTTTGTGTGAGTTAAACGACATTAAATTATTCAATTACAATCAATCAGGCAAAAATCAGAATGTTGCAAAAACCAAAAAAGCAAAACCATATGTCGCAGTCGCTAATAAATCACAGGCGAGTTCTAGACTGACTGCTTATGCCTTCTGTTCACGTTTACTACTATGGGCAATGTTAAACACTGGTTTTTACGCGCGAAAGCAGCTATTGCTTTCAGCGCGTCCTAGCCATCGCAATTCTGTCTGTCCGTCCGTCTGTCCGTCTGTCTGGTTGTCTGTCCGTCACACGGGTGGATCAGTTAAAAACGGTGCAAGCTAGGATTACCAAATCTTTACCGTCGGCTGCCTGGAACATTCTAGTTTCAGGAACCATAAAGCTTTTCCATAAACTCGAAGGAGGTCACCCCGAACGAGGGCGCTAAATGAGAAAGGGTAGGCAAAATTTGCCATTTTTGGCCAATAAGACGCTGTATCTAAGTAACTGTGAGAGATGAGGCCTTGGTTACTATTAATCACTAATAGGCAGTCGTACACTGGCTCTCGATTGGAGCCAAATTCAATGACCTTGAATGACCTTGAACGCCAAAATAGCAGGTTTTAGCGAATTTTTTTCACAATTTTGCGCTTCAACACGCATTTCAAGAGTGAATTGCGCCAAAATGGCTGGAGATAGACCAAGATAACTTGCGCATGAAATTTTTAGCATAGAATGTAGATTTTAGCTGTCTAAGTCCGGACCCTCTAGATTCAAGCAGGCCTGCGCACGTGGGTGTCAAAGAGGGGTACCCCTGTAAAAAGTGGTTATTGATCCTCTGTTGGCTTATCTAGCGTGTAAGTGGTTGCAGACAGGCTATGCTGCTTATCATAACAAGCACTGACGACGAGCTTCTTACAAATGTCAACATCGTTGACCTTGAATGACCTTGAACCTTAAAAATATTGATTTTAAGTGATTTTTGGCGATTTTTGGCTGCAAAAGAGTGAATTGGGTCGAAATGGATGGAGATAGACTAAGATTACCTGCGAACAGGAATTAACTGCTATAGGCTTTCGCGCGTCTCGTCAGCATTAACTCAAATTTTTTGTTAAATTACTTAAAAGTGCTGAAAACTTCGACAGATCTACCGCTATTATGCCTATCGCAGTGACTATCATACAAAAAGAGCACTAATACCTCGTTTACACGAGAAAGCATGAAGCACACATGAAGCACACGGAGGTTTATTCAATATAGGCTTATACCGTTATCAAGCACTAAAAGTGCACGACATGTGCTCTAAGTATGCTATAAGGTTGCTCTAAGTGTGCTTTATGTGTGCTTTATGTATGCTTCCTCGTGTAAACAGGGTATAACGCTGAACGCTTTCGCTGACAACTCTAGCGCCAACCGAAGCACAACAAGAGGGTGCGGCCGTTGAGGGGCCGCCCGCTATGGGGCCGTCCTTGCAGTTAAGTACGTGTGTGCTGTTTTGGGGCTTTCTAGGTCTGTGCAAGGCGGCAAGGGATCCTTACGCCACCTGCCAAATATCAAGTTGATCGGACAACAGGCGGCGAAGTTATGGGGATTTTTCGCCAACAACGCAATTAGCCACCGTGACCTTGACCTCTGACCCCTTGATCTTGAAATTGGTCCACGGGGTGCTGGTGTCCCAGGGACCCTTCCTACCAAGTTTGGTATTCGTAGGCCTTTTCGTTTTCCCTCTAGGTCAGTGTTTTTCAACATTTTTGCTGCAGCGGAACCCTACATAAGTGTGACAATCACTCACGGAACCCCATGCAATGATAAACGAGTTCAGCGGTGTAGGCAGTGGAATTTTTAGGGTGTCTGGGGACCGATGTCCTCAGTGGAGTCGAGAGGCAGAAAACCTGTAAGAGTCTGGACTCTGGGGCATATCCCTCAAACGCTGACGATAAAGCAGCAGGCAAAAGACTCGTTTAATTTTACCGTATTAGATAATATTATTTAGCAATTTTGTTTTATCCGTAACCAAAATCACCGGTCGCCAACGGGACAAACATTATCATTTGATCTTCTACTAATCTACTTTTTTACGCCCACGGACGGCTCAGGGGTCTGGACCCCGAGCTAGTTTGCTGATGGGCGACGCTTTTTATATTTTTCAAGCAGAGTGCTTCAACAAATGAAAGTTTTTCAATAAAAAACACACGATTTCATAATACTGACACTAATAAATTAGTGTTCGATGTTTAATGCAAATATTCTAACATCGTTAACAACAAGAAAAATATTCAACATTGCATGCTAAAGTAGACGGTTAGAGGGGCTAATTTGGAACTAAGCTTCATCGGTGCGTAGGAGACTATACTTTAATGACTTGGTTCGAAGTAATTTCGCACGCTAGGTTAATTTGTTTTATTTTTTTACTGACCAGACACGGAACCCCTGGCATATGCTCGCGGAACCCTTGGGTTCCGCGGAACCCCGGTTGAAAAACACTGCTCTAGGTGGAGGCACGGGACAGACAGACGGACAGGATCAACACATGATAGGGCCTCCTTCTAGGAACGACGGCCCCATAATAAGTAACAGTTTGTCTGATGATCGAAATGTGCATGTTGGTAGATAGTCTTCGAGGAGATAGTGTCTATATAGGTAAGCTAGGTTGCCCGTAGATGGCGTCGTGAATGTGATGACTGCTGGCTTGTAAGTGATTTACTGGGGAACAGGCAACTGGTAGAGCTGCGCTGATGTGCCGTGCATCAGTGCGTTGACGTAATTCGGCCGGATTACGCATTCTACTGCATAAAACGCGCATTTTTCGGAGCTCACAGGAAAATTTGAATGAAGATAAAGGATCCACACTTCAGCAGAAGAAATAAAGCTAACTCAGAAAGATGAACAATAAAAGCTTCTGCTTATCGAGCTCATAATCTGAAACTGAAACTGTTGCTTTTACACATAGGGCATTTTCAGATAGGCGGACTTTTTTCTGATTAGGCTACGTGTTCAGCAACAAGTAATCTGAGCAAAGCTCACCTGACGCGCGATAGCAGCGGTCTTGCTACCTGGGCAATCGTGTGCAGCGTGCAGTAAAATAATAGTGCATTTTGAAGGAGTACCCAAATTTGAGACCTCCATACGGAAGACTCCGTGAATTTAAGAGGTCAAAATTTAGATTGTTAAAAGTAGACGTTCTATGCTAAAAATTTCATTGGTTTACGCAGGTTGTCCAGGTTTATTTCTAGCCATTTTGGTGCAATTCACTCTTGAAAATGTGCGCTGCAGCCAAAAATTGCAAAACAAAACACTTAAATTCTCTATTGTTCAAGGTTCAAGGTCATCAATATTGAAACCATTCAAAAGCTCGTCACTAGTGCTTGTTATGATAAGCAGCATGTTTGTGCCTATCTGCAACTGTTTTCACGCTAGACGAGCTAATAGCAGTAAAATAACCACTTTTTGGGGTATCCCTCTTTGACGCCCGCATGCGCGGGCCTCCTGGAACTTAGGAAGTCGGGACTTGAACTGCTAAAATCTGCATTTAATGCTGAAAATTTCATACGCAGGTTGTCTGAGTCTATCTCTAGCCATTTTGGCGCATTTTACTTGAAATGTGTGGCGCAGCCCGAAATCACGAAAAATTCACGAAAACCCCTAATTTTAGGGGTTCAAGGTCTTTAAAGGTCATCGATGTTGATAAAACTAAAAAGCCCGTGACCAGTGCTTGTTATGATAAGCAACATGTCTATACCTATCTGCAACCGTTTTCACACTAAACGAGCCAATAACGGCAAAATAACGTTTTAGAGGGTATTTTTCTTTGACGGGAACCCCTCATACGTGGGCACGAAAATTTGTCACAAAAATAGTCCTTGGGGCAGCTCACAGTGATGATTCGTGATTTTAGCTTGCACCGTTTTGATACAATACAGCAGTGTGACAGACAGATGGACGGACGGACGGACGGACAGACAGACAGACAGACGCTCAGGCCATGGCTAAGACACGCGAAGCATCTTGCTATCGCACGTAAAAACTAAAAACGCTCCATTCACTGACTACCGCGTCAAAATGATCGCTTCGTCGCACGGTGTTCTTGCGGCAGCACCACTCTTGTTCTGACATTACCCGTAGGCTAATTGTTGCGTGTCCGGGCAAAATGTTGTTTTCTAAACTGCAAAAGATAAAAAAGGCAATCTGTGCATCGCAGCATCGGGAAGTAGGGCAGTCTGTTAATTATAGTCGCAACAAAAAAGAGGAACAAGACAGGGGTGTCCGCTATCTCCTCTATTATTTAACATTTATATCCAGAAAGTATTCAATAAAACTTTCGACAATGTAACAGACGGAGTAGCGACAAGTGGAAGACTAGTACTACAGGCTATAAGCTTACGCTTTGCTGCTGACCAAGCAATGACTGCCAGTCCCGAAGAAGGTTTGCAACGATTGATGGAATCATTAGAGAGAATACCTGAAGAATATAGCAGGCGTATAAACCTGAAGAAGACAAAAGTAATGATGTTTACCAAAGGTCAACCAAGGAAAGTATCAATCTGGCTTCGAAACACTGAACCAGGAATGTGCACGAGACCTTCTGAGCCGAGACCGAGACGAGACCGAAACGTTCAAAATTTTGTTCGAGACGAGACCGAGACGAGACGTTGCAGCTTCCGAGACGCTGGCCGAGACCTTGAAGCTCCCGGTCTTTAAGCGCTTTCCATTTGTGATATTGTGGGTTTTTGCAATTTATTTTAACATTATCGCTAAATAATTAACGGCTTGTACCATAAAGAATTGCAACTGCAATCCTGCAGACATGAGCCATTATGTTTATCGCAATTTGCAAGCAACTGAAATTAGTAAACTACAGATGATTATAACCTTATACGTCGATTACATTTGGTTGACATTATTCATTCTGACATCATGCGCTTTATCTTCATTGCGACTAGATCATTTTATGACGAACAAAGACTGACACAACATAATTCTGCTTTATGATAAATAAGTAAATGAAAAACAAATACACTGTAAACGAATATTTCTTAGCTACAAATGTCATGCTAGTTAATATCGCTCACAGCTACAGCATGCACGGCGCGCGCCTGCACAAAACGTCTCGACGAGACGCAATGACCCGAGACTCGAGACGAGACCTACTGCGCCGAGACCAAGACATATTGCTCCGAGACCGAGACGAGACCCGAGAGGGCCGAGACGCATCGGTCCGAGACGGAGACGAGACCGAGACGTTGAGGATTTTGTCCGAGACGAGACCGAGACGAGACGTTAGTACATCTCGAAACCGTCTCTAGATCGAGACGTCTCGACCGAGACCACATCTCTGCACTGAACTAGAACAGGTTCATGAATTCTGCTATTTAGGAATACTTACAAAAGATGCTCGTTTCGATAAGAAAATCAAGAAAAAAATAGCAATGGCGAAAAGCAGCTTTCACGAGAAGAAAAGAGGAAACTTCCACGAGATAACTTCTCACAGGACTTGAAAAGAAGGATGGTGAAAGCACTAGTACGGAGCATTGCTCTCTATGGCTCAGAAACATAGACACTTAGAAAAGTGTCGACTCAACACATATGGCCGTCGGGCTTTTCCAGTTGGTTCGACGGTCTGGAACTCACTGCCAGATGAACTCAGAGATCCGACGTGTGATATTGACAGTTTCAAACAATTTTTCAAAACAATCTTTTCAGTCAGTACTAGAGTGTCTAGTGCATTAAAGATTAATTAACGATATGGGCTATATATTACTTATTTACTTACTTACTTTAAAAAAACATCAAACATATACAAGCTTTTAAGATGTGGATCTGGCGCAAGATGAGAAAGATCAGCTGGACAGCACATGTGTCAAATGATGAAGTATTGAGTTTGGTGCAAGAACAACGTTTTCTGTTCCACGTCATTAAGCAACGCCAAGCAAACTGGATAGGGCATGTCTTAAGATATGACTGTCTTCTGAAAACTGTACTAAAGGGAACGACTGAAGGGAAACGGCCAAGAGGAAAGCCAGAAAAAAAGATGCTGGACCTACTTATGAAGCAAGAGGACAAAAGTCAGTTACGAGGAGCTAAAGAGATGAGCGGAGAGCTGGGTCGGATGGCGTCATCGTCAGTGGAGCCTGCCTTAGGGCAGAGCACGCAAGAAGAACACGCCACAAAGAGGCCCCACACGCCAGAAAATGGCGACATTTTCTGGTTTATGAGACTCTATTTTTGATAAAGGCCCTGTTCGGTTGAACATGGTAAATTTGTCTAAATCTGCCTCTGTGAGAATAGAACAGCCGGCGCAAACACATAACTAGAGTTCTATGTTTGTCACGGAGGTCGCCTGTTTTATGCGACATTTCATGACGACCAATTCTGCACTGGATGTAGGGCTAGGCCTACATGTTGTCTCTAAAACACCCATTTTTATCTTCGTTTTAACCTTGATATTATGTAGACCGATTTTCGCAAATGTGGCAACATACGCTACAAAAAATTCTAAATGTGCAGAAAAAAGTAGATGACATGTTTCTTATAAGTACGTAATTTACGATAACGCGTATAGTGAAAAGCATCGCCTTAATTGTAAAAACTTTCTTGCAATTTTGGACATGTTTTCGAAGCTATAACGTCGCAGTTTTATTTCTGAAATTTGATTTTTGTCATTTTTTTGTCCTAATTTTGGAGTTTGTCAAAACTAATGTTTGATTGTTATTATGCTACCGTTTTAACAAGCGGCACTGAAGGTTTTACAGTTAGCCTACTCGTCCATTTTTTGTCCGTTTGTCCCGTACAGGCTGGGGCTCTCAAGTTGAAAACAAAATTATTGCAATGGACGCTGCACCTGAGAAGAATAACCGGTGCACAAATTTTTCGCTCAGAAAACGGACGACCGCATAATATGTCGGCACCGGGCCAACATAGATTTTTTTAGATCGTTACTAATATTGTCCTAGTCAACAGCGAGATCCAAGCATT
>Ga0209367_1013083_pt1 | contig 10744 bp, 9 predicted proteins | sample WorMetLIZISLAND2_FD_187412 | JGI IMG/M metagenome (GOLD analysis project Ga0209367, IMG submission 187412) | Marine gutless worms symbiont microbial communities from Max Planck institute for Marine Microbiology, Germany - Olavius geniculatus... ... | reverse complement strand
CTCCTCCCACTGAACAGTCGGTAAGATTATGCTGTATTGATATAATTACGTTTTTTTCGTTTTTTTGACAGGTCATTTAAAAAAACGTAAAAAGTCACGTTTTTTTTGAATGTTCAAAAAAACGAAAAAAACGTTTTCTCGAACTATGGCACGCTGTACGATTGATTCCATAGTAAAATGGCACCGTGAAATTTGGCATTTTTCGAGGCCGTTTGGCGGTAAAATACGCTACTTTTGGCATTTTTCATCCAGAACGGGTTGGCAACCGTAGTTTGAGCGATATGGCTATTGCAGCTGGCTGGCGGCGCTGGACAGACGACAGACGACGGACGGACGGACCGCACAGCACGCAGTAGGCGGACGAGCTGCGGACTCAGTGCTGCACTACTTGGTCATCCGTGAAGTATACATGCTCGTCAAGTCTACCATCGTTTGTCACGTTATCGTCGTCACTGTCGACTTTTAAGCATCATTTGAAGACGTATACTTGTTCGCAACATCCTATATACTAGTGACGCTCATTCCAGTTCTCCTAGTTTTCTGTTTGCAGAACATGTCGACTCTTAGTGTAATTATGTTACGTGCCCTTGAAGTCTACTTAGACTAAATGCCACGATAATAATTTTCATCCTCTCCAGTGAGGCTCGCGAGGACGTATTTTTGTTTCAGCGGCTGTCGATCCTGATGCAGCGCTTTAATGCCATTCTTGTTCGTGACAGTTTTTGTACAAGCGACACATCGGACCTCTGGTCATCCCAGTAGTTTTTAACGTTTAGTTTAGTTTTTAACCCCCGGGATCTTCACTACCGGGGGTACTAAAAATAATAATAATAAAGTACATCGGTCGTCTGCAGCCCTTGTATATAGAATAGAAACCATTAGTTAGCCTACACTGCCGTGTGGTTACTGGTGGCCAACATTGTGCACCATCAAGTCGCAATCGATTTCTACTAGCGCATGTACAAAACACGCAGAAATAGGTCTCTGCAGTTGCTTAAACGTAAATGCGTATACAATCAATCAAAGGCGATTTTTATGGCAGATTCGGCTACTAGGTAAAAATGTACGCTGCAAGTGGTCCAGGGTGATGGCCATCTTGAAGTCCTCCCGACGTCGAACCGGAAGTTAGTGCAGCTCTTCTAGCGCCGGCGTTATGTGGTCGTAGCGTCGATCGTCCGACACCAAACGCGCAGCCGCATTCTGTACAGACTGCAGCCGGCTCATCAAGCCGTCGGTGGGTCTGTGCCTTCGTGGCTTGATAGTGTAACAGCCAGGACGTTGGACTTGCGATCACGAGGTCGTGGGTTCCATAGACGTAATAAACGTTTACAACGTTTACAAAAAAATCTTTGTAAACGCGTTTATTATTTTGTCAACGTTTATCTCAATAAAAATTGCATAAACGAAACGAAGCAAAATTATGACGGGAAGCCAAGCTATAGTGCATTGCGTTCGATCACTGATAGAGTTCATTGGGTCACGGTGCTGCTGACGGTAAACAGCTGTCTCAACTTAGTTTTCACGTAGCTATAAACTTAAAGTGAGTGGATTCTGTGCACTTTTGTAAAACGGTTGTCACAGAACTGGAGTAAGACATTCTTTGACAATGAAAAAAACTTTTATTGGAATTTGGAATTATCCAAATAATAGGCCTAATATTCAAACTTACGCTCTGTGTACGTTTACTTTTAGTTTACAAACATTTACAATCTTTTTCCTAATAAACGCGTTTATTAACGTTTATTATAATTTTTTTGACGTTTATCACATCTATGGTGGGTTCGACTCCCGGTCGGGTCGCTGTCACGTGGTTACTACTCGGGTGGGTGACTGACTGTCTGCGGACAAGTAAACGTACCATCTGGGTATATAACAACTACCAAGATCAACTCAACCTTCCATCCCTCCGGGATAGGTAAATCAAGTACCGGCCTATCTGGTTGCGGTTATGGCGGGGGCATTCACCTGCGTCGAGTAACAGGTAACACGGTGCTGCTTCATATGGCAGGTGACGCTCCATGTAGCTCTGAGATGGTTTTCCTATTATTTTCCTTTAAACCTTTAACCGATGCAGCGAGTTCTAGCATACTAGCGTGCTAGAATGCTATAGCCTTTGTGGCTGGCCCATGCCAGCTATAGTCTGCTAGTGGAAGTGGTATATAACTAGGAGTACCGGGGGGGCGCCATGATGTCAGATTCAGAGCTGAGAGCTAGCGCATAAACCTGTCGACGTCATGGATGTGGAACGAAACTAACGCTCCAGTCGACTGCACGGTCTCTTCCTCCCTCCTCTCCTCGGGGTCGTGACCTTGTCCAGATCCGAGCAGGAAATATATCCGTCCGTCGTCCGTTCTTCACAGTCAGGGCGACGCCAGGGGTTCCCCGACCTGCGCTATAGGATGGGGAGAAAAGGTGGCACGGCACCCCAGGGCGCCGCCCCCTTCCCCGCTTCGCGCCCTGCCCGGAAAGGTTGCGCGTTGATGTTGATGTCGCCTTGGACTGCGCTGAACGGAGGAACTGTAGAGATGGGCAGTTCGATGAAAATCGATTCGATCTGCGGCTCGATTCAAATGTTCCGGAATTTGAACTTTCTGTCGCCGAAAGATCTCCTGCTTCTCGTGTGTGAGAATAAATAGGCTTTATACATTTTTGTACCTTTGTTATATTTTATAACGCAGTGTATTCGCGCTACGGATTTAAATTTTGAGTGTACTTCTAGTTCGAACGCATAAAATCTAAGTTAGTCGAATGGCATGGCGCAACACTAAACAGGCGCCCGCGAGGCCTCTTTGTGTCGATCTTAATCCTGCCTCGGATATCGCTTGAATCACAGAGAAGTGACCGATCGACTGCATCTCACTGCAGGTGACTTGGAAATAGAGGAATTGTCACTCTCGACACCGCGAAAGTACGAAAGTACCTGTTTCATTTTCGTTTCCGTTTTATGCGCCGGAAAACGCCGGAAGTTAATTATATCATGCCTGAAACCGTGTCGGCATGTACCTTTTTTCAGACTACCTGGTCTGGCTCAGTTGGTAGCGTCGTTGATTGCATCAACAAAGTTAATCAACACCAGGCCCAGTTAGTACTTGGATTGGTGACCATCCCGATATGTAACCAGCCACCTAGGTTAACTCAGCCTGGCCATCCCTCCGTGGGTAGGCGCAATGAGTACCAGCGAAAGTTGGGACGTAAACAGGCACACCGCGCGATGCACTGGTCCCGTATCCGTGGTTTCGCAGTGTAAAATTTGGTGTCTGACTGAGGGCTAAGGAAACGGAGATCAGCACCGCCCAATGGGCCTTAAGGCTGGGGAAGGACTTTACGTTTTTACGAACCAAATCCAAAACTCGCTTGCACGACGTATAGAGGCGGGCATCACATGCATCAGATGATGCTTGGCTGAACCTGTGGGTATGCTCTGAATATATGGTGGCGTGATACTTCTGAAAAAAGAGATTGATCAATCAGCTATATATTATGTCGTGCCCCTTGACGTTGCTGCCGTACATGAACCGTCCGAGCTTATCAGTGTTACCTTTTAGCCGACCGTACTTAAATAACAGTCGAACTATTGACCTGGTTGTCGTCCGTCCGTCTGTCCGTCTGCAACGGATATATTGTGGCTAAACTTCAGCTCGTAGGGGAGAACATTTTACACAAATAATTAGCCATGTGCGTTAAACTCGGGCCTGCAAAATTTCAGCCGTCTAGTGCAAGGGGAACATTTTTAAATTCGGGGCTGAATGAAGGGGGGAAATGTGCATTTTTCAACGGAAAACTGGCCATATCTCGGAAACGGTGAGAGATACGGCCAAGGTTACTATGATCACTAGGAAGCGGCATACGCCCTTTTAGATGAAATGAAAATAATCGACCTTAGATTACCTCAAAGGTCACTGACAACCAGTACGGTCGGCTATTCTAGCGATAGCTGGGCTTCTTGTCTCTCAACGACGCGGCGCTTAGGAGACTTCCTAAGTACTGCTAATATATGGGAAACCTTCGCAGCCGGGAGGGGCTGGGTGCGATATTTTTTGCTGAGTATTGGCCTAGAACAGTGGCAGCAGCAGCGGCATTAGCAGGCACTGCACAAGAAAATTATTACTCGCTCATTGTCATCGTCACGTCAGCATTATTATACGCTATCGGTCCACTTTTATACAGCTCATTAAACGCACTCCGTTTATTACCAGCCGCCGCCGTGCTTTCATGTTTGCACTCGTCTTTCGTGCAATATAGGCCTTGAAAACTTATATGAACGGATGTTGATGACTTCGTGTGGCAGGTGGCGATCCACTTCTTCTGTTGTTTCCGGATCATTACCTAGGATTCTTTATCATTGGCAAGAAGATGCGGCGTGAAGTGACATTTTTGCAGTGTACCCTAGCAAGTTATGAACGATTTTTTCGTAAAATTTTAAGGAACACTAGACAATACAGGCCGACCATTCGCCAACCACACCACTCGGATGATGGTGGCGGTCCGGCTCATGCAGGATTCCCTATCTGTGAACTTTCTGAACGCGGATCAATCACTAAGTCCATGCCGTTTAGAGTGGCTGAAATAATAAGAACTATACTGCTAGGTCCACTAGAGAGATAGATATAGATGACATCAGTCCAGGAAGAACGCAATAAATGGACTTCAGGAGAGGTTTTAGTCGCTGAGCCTGACGGAAGCAGATGTGGATCATAATTATTATCCAACAGCCGTGTTTGCCAGGTGGTGTTGACCGTTCTGCTTTAAAGTTTGAGATTTTCTATAGGCCTATTGTTACAGATTAACATCCTAATGACGTATTCTAACAATTATGCTTCCCTACTGCTGCGCATTTAACGATTTCTGGCTTTGGCAGGTGGAAGTATATGAGAGTTTTTATGCAATATTTTCAGCGTGCGTTGAAAGTGTTTTATTGCGTTCTCTTGCGCGACTGGTGCATAGTTACTGGTTTACATTACGGCAGTCGGTAAACGTTTCATCAGCGATTCGACCACCGTGCCGGTCCACGCCCGCCACGTGGGGCTATCACATGGCAGGTGTCAGCACAGGTTGCCGCAACTTGGTAGCCTGGCACTAATTGTTTTATGAACGTACGGACACTTTTACGCAGGCATCAGTCATCCATATCGTTCTCTTACCGATTTCTTGATTCCTCGAAACGAGAGGCAGTCACTATGTGCCAGACGGCCGAATGTCGACTGTTAACGCGCTTACAGAGCGACGAAACTGAACTGAACTGACACGGTTTAGTTTTCGACGAACTGGCCAATGGGAGAGCAGGGCGACTGGTGAGCCCACTGGTCATAGGTCATTGATTGACGCGTACGTTCGCGTAGACACTTAGTCACCGGCGCCGTTAGACAGTGCCTACTGTAATGCATTACTGCTTTCCCAACACGATCGCAAGTCTAACGTCCTAGACGTTACAATACCACGACCCCGTAATTCGTGGCTAAGAAATACTTTGGTCAGAGTGTTTGCAGATATTTCCGGTCTCTGTGGCTTGCTGCACTCAAATGATCGCTATAATACTGGCCGGTGTCACGTTAAATAGTCTCCCCCGTGAAAAATCCGCCGAGGGGAGCGGCAATGCCACGAACGACGACGTCGACTAATGGAGTGATGCTATTATGTGAGAGGGCTAACCAGCCAGGCTGTCTAGCTGTACAGAGCATGGCTTTAGGTCAAGCCCGTCGAGAGGGTGGGGTAGGGGGTAAGTTACCCCGGGCCCCGAGACGTTTGGGGGCCCCGCCGTCGCTCAAGAATATAAAATACACCAGAGTACACCATTTTGAAAAAAAATTCAAAAATTTTCTTCCCCTGCAGAGGGGCCCCACGGGAATGTTTTTTTTTGGGCAGGGGGCACCGGAATGTTTCCCCACGCCCCGCTGTGGCTGTCGACTGGCCTGCTGTAGGTTGATTGAATAAGAAAGCCGTTCACTGCTTACGCCGACGATTATAGATCGGTTTGTAGACAGAGATGTCTTAAGGCCAAAATTTTGGCTTCGGTCTCGGTCTCAGCCTCGAAACCATGGCCTCGATCTTGACCTTAGGCATTTGGCCTCAGCCTGGCCTTGGTCGTAATGCTTTGCCCTTGTTAACACAAGAATATATAACCTCAGTGTTGTTAACACACTAAAACATGTAGCGTGCGATGTCGCTGTCACTTCTGTAGTTTTACTTTTGACCTTGGTTCTGGCCTTGGCCTCGTCCTCGGCCTCGGGAGTTTGGCCTCTTGACATCATTGCCTTTAGAACGAGCTGATGGCATCAACAACCGTCTTGTACATACAGTATGGGCTATGCATTCTACGCGCATTTTCTGCATGCTGTAAGGTCTATCTACACGTCGATCAACTCGACGCCAAGTTGCGGACGTTGTGGAGCGGTCTTTACGAAATCGATATCGGTTTGTTAGCACGAAAAAATGCGGCGACGACGACGACGACGGCCGGGATTCGTTGGCGACACATGGCGCCGTATAAATGTGTTTTGATTGATCGACAAATCGATTGTATATGTTTAATCATCTCCGGTGTAGTCTGTACGTCGTCGGTGATAAAAAATATCACCACGGAGTTCTTCGTATGGTTCTTGGACAAAAGTTTAAAGCTTAACGGTCTGTCCAATGGCACGTCTGTCTGTCGTATATGTGTAACGGATCTATTGTGGCTAAACGGTACGTCGTATCTCAGAAAAGGTGAGAGATGAGGCCAAGGTTCCTGTTGCTCACTAATAGGCGTGCACATTTGCTGCTCTTCGGACACCGGCATACGGTCGGCCCACGCTAGCGACAGCTGGACTTCTTGTACTAGTTTTGCCTCGCGTACTGCCGTTCGATTCGATTTTTATTAAACGAGTGCACAGTTCGTCCCGTTCGTCCGTTGTATATGGAGGTTTCACGAGCGTGAAACTACTGTGAAATGAGAAAACATTACATTACAGATTTTTAACGTGGCCTAAGTAGGCCTAAAAACTGCTAGGACCACAGATAAAAGCGTTAGTCGCGAAAAGTTTTTCATAGTTTTTATCTGAGAGCTACGGAACGTCACCTGCCATATGGGATCACACAATGTTACCTGCCATCCGACACGGGTGAACCGGTCCCGTTTTAAGCCATGTACTCGATTTATACCTACTCATGCGGAGGGATCGAAGGCTGAGTTGACCTTGATGGTTGATTGTGCCTGACAGCAGACAACATTTTCCAGATCTGGGTAGAGTCCAAGAGTTCCTTTCCTAGTTGCAGTTAGGGATTTCTGCCCCCGGAAAAATATAGAGGGAAGGGACTAAGGGAAAAGGAACAGAGGGAATAGAAAAGGCAGGTGGAGAAAAGGTAGAAATGGAAAGTAACGGAAAGGATGGGGGTAATGGAAAAATATTATTTGAAATTACTGTTCCTCCGCCTTTGTATTTACCAATGTAACTACGGCGCCACGGACAGAGCATGGAGCATTTTCACCGTTTATCGCATGCGCGAATTTGCAGTCAGTGGCTACCCATTGCGAAATATTCACCACACACGACGGACGGACGCCAAAGCAGCTCGGATTATCCCATCATCCCATGGTCGCGCACCTGCATGGGGCGTCACGTGACGAGTGACGTCATCACATCGCAGCCGATAAATTATGTACGCAGAACGAGCGGCCGCGACCGGCGATATATCGCGGTGAAATGAGGAAACATTACATTGCATTACAGATTTTTTAACGTGGCCTAAGTAAAAAAACTGCTAGGACCACAGATAAAAGCGTTAGTCACGTCAAAAGCACAGAAGGGTAAGACTGTTTGAACAGAAATGTTTTCAGTTGACGACGGAACTGTGACAGTGTGTTGTACGCGACAATGTCCGGTGGTAAACTGTTAATTCCATAGCCGAGCACCAGCGACAGCGAAGGCTCGGTCATCAACAGTTACGCACTGCGACTGGGGGACATCCAGCTGGTGTGTCAGTGAGGACCGCAGACGTCGTTTTGACGGCATATCGGACAAACGTCGCAGGTCAGCAGCCAAGTATGATGGAGCTGTGAAACACCGCGCGATGCAATATTACAGATGGAAATCGCGTCGCCGCGTTATTAGCATTCGCCGTTTTGCACTTACAGACCGATCAGAAGCGATCAGAGACCTCAAACTCAAACGTTCGTCGCGAATACTGTCGCCAACTGCCGAATACGTGTGGTAAATAATTTTGGATGACGATTCAGAATCCACAGAAGAATCCGGATCTTACCATACGCATAACCAAACAAAAATCTAACAAGTCGATGAACCGAGACGAGGGGTCATACCACCTTCCATGTCATCTATGATTACTACTTGTTGTCCGCCACAGCGACACCTGGTAGACAGTCGTACCGATGAAGGCAGCAGCGGTTGCCGAAACGTCAACAAAAACAATGAATAGGCCTATAAAGGTTGTATTTTGATGAATTTGTCAACTTATTAAAAATTTAACCAGTTAGGCTACTTCTCAAACCCTCCACAAAATTTCGTCGAAATCTATACAATATTATTCTGAGAGTTATCATCGCCAATTATAAATCCGAAACGGCACGACGTGCATGTGGCGGCGAAATTTTGCTCGCAGATGCGTGTCGTACTTGGCCGGGCCATGGGCTCATATTTTGAGTGATCCAGCTGGAAAAATCGACCTCAACTAATATAACATTCTTCATTGCTTTGCTTCGGGGCTGAAAACAGTGGTGATACCAGGTCTTGTACCACATTTTAACCGGATTCTAAGTGTTACTATAGAACTTGATAGATTTGCTAATTCGTCTCTTGGAAAACGTGCTGCGTTGACCCAGGTTTTCGAAGTTGTATTTGCCACTGTGTGTCGCTATACAGTTGATTTTTTTCACTATTGGCTGATTGAGTTCGCTGTTGGATGTTTTGAAGCGTTAGTAATTAATCTGAGGAGCAATTAGCGTGCCAGCGCGCATGTGCACACGCACCTGCCACTGTCACGCGGTTGATCGATGTATTCTTCCGCGCCAAATTAGTGTTACGTGCTTGCTCCCAAATTCTCGCACATTGCGTGTTGTCGCAGTGTCGCTGACAATAATTTTCACTGTTTTTACACGAACGAATTTTTTGGACGTGTGGAGGCCCGAGGAACGAATACTTTGTATTCGCCAGGTGGCAGCAGTGTTGTCGTTGGCGGTTTGAGGTCTTTGGCCGCTTCCAGTCAATAAGTGCAGATCGACTGCAGAGCGAATACCGATGTGAGGTAAAAAGGTAAAAGGTGAAGTCCAGTACTTGCTATAGCGCTTCATACATGAGACGGATTCAAGACCAGAAGCGCTTTACAATCTTAGAAGTGGCAGCTGATTGGCATGAGCTAATGATACCGCAGCGCAGTATGGGGCCGTCCATTGCCCGCATAAGCGAACAATTGGACCCGCGGTTTGCAGCTAGCAGACATACCACCGCCCCAATCAGCCACACTAGGTCTTCACTCCGTAGCTCGTAAGCTAATACTCATTTCTCATCCCACGAAAGGCAGAAGGCTGAGTTGGCCTCAGCACACAGTAGGTTAACAACTTGCTCAAGGTTGCTTGCAAATGACCGGCAGTGAGTACCATTCGATCTTCAGTTTGGTCACTCTGGCTTTATGGAAATCAGAAAAAAACCCAAAGTACTGAAGTAATAATCCTATTGGTAAACGTGAACACAATCTGCTACACAGCGTACTGCAGAGCTTTACAGAAGATGACTGGTTTTCCGTTTTTTGGCCTTGTTACGGGCAACAGAAGCCAAGTTATCCACCTGACCGAAATGTATGCTTGACTTAGCATACCAAACTTGCATTAAAATCGCAGTGACTTTTTTTTGGAAAATTTAATTGCCATTTATAGGCTTAAATCTCGATTCTCGACGGCTTTAATGCTTCAGCTTGTGTGTAAAGTAGGAATGACTCACTTTTTGTCAGCTGGGGCTTAGACGATAGCGGATGCGTGGTCTTTGCTCCCCGCTGCCTCTCTTACGTGAACCAGTGGGGTTAAGCTTAAGATTTTATATTCCGGCCAGTAAACCGCCGTATATAGCTCGGACCTTAAATCGTTCGATCCATTATCTGCATGCACAGAAGCGCCATTGATTTGATTCTTCGCTCGCATTTTCTCGCTGTAAATTATAAGCGTTCGCTCTTCTTTGCTCTTCCGTCCAGCGCATTTGACGTACTGACGAGTCGCTGACCTCTCGGCGGGGGCGAGTGGTGGGGAGGGGGGAAAATTTCCCGCATGGGTGGAGTCTGTTAATATTCAGGGAGTGTCAGCGGAGGCTGTTTAGCGTATATATGCGCGGACGGATGGACGGACGGCGGTATAGTTCATTGGACGAGCCAAAACCCTCATATCTCTCCTCTGGACTTGGTTGGCGCTAGTTTTTTGTGGGCCGGGGTGGAGAGACAGACAAAATTACCCCCACACATAATCCCCCGGACTCGATGCGGCAGATTTTGTTTACACGTAAGTAAGTTCTATCTTGAACGTCTTAGCGATTCCACCGAAGAACGTTTTCAAGAGTTTTCAACATTTTTTCTGTATTCTTAATCTTAGTCTATCTCCATCCATTTCGTCGTAATTCATCTTTGCAGCCAAAAATCGCCAAAAAATCACGTTAAATCAATATCTTTAGGGTTCAAGGTCATTCAAGGTTATCGATGTTGACATTCGTAAGAAGCTCCTTATCAGTGCTTGCTATGATAAACAGCATGGCTGTGCCTATCTGCAACC
>Ga0209367_1013081_pt1 | contig 10745 bp, 5 predicted proteins | sample WorMetLIZISLAND2_FD_187412 | JGI IMG/M metagenome (GOLD analysis project Ga0209367, IMG submission 187412) | Marine gutless worms symbiont microbial communities from Max Planck institute for Marine Microbiology, Germany - Olavius geniculatus... ... | reverse complement strand
TTGCGGATATGACGTTGTTGTAATTTATGACGTCATATAGCTCTAAACCAAAACGATTTGGAGCGCTAACGCAAACAGCATAGAATCAGGCTCACTGTTGCATGACAATTTTCCAGTCTCTAGCTAGGTTTGCCAAAGTGAAGCCTCGTGCCATCTGATTTTGTGAAAGCTTTAACAAATACGTTTTTGAATTTCTCATTTGCATATTTGAATATGCAATAGCCTACACTTGCGCTAGCCGCAAATAACAGCATTTGAGTCAATTACGACTGCAAACAAAAACGATGGGCATTCAAAAAGTTTTGAGCCTCAGTATATTGGACAAAAATTTTTTATTATCTATATATCAGTAAAAGGCACCTACCTGGCGTATTCGTGTGAGCAGATTGTGCATATGACGTCATTGTAATTTATGACGTCATAGGGCATTAAGCTGAAACGATTTGGTGCGCTAATGTAAGCAGCATTTGAATCAGGCTAATTGTTGCATGAAACTTTTTCAGTCTGTAGCTGGATTTACCAAAGTGTGGCTCCTTGGCATTTGATTTTATGAAAGCCATGATATCTAAGTTTATGAATGTCTCATTTGGGTCTGTAAATATACTATAGCCTAATCTGTGGTAGCCGTAAATCAAAGCACTTTAGGCAAAATATGACGCAATGCCAATATCTGATGGTATCCAAAAAAATTTATTAAAAATTTAGCTGTTAATTATATCAGTTGTGTTAGTGAAAGGCCAACCGGAATTTGTGACTAGTTACATGGGCCCCTGATGGCCAGAGGGGCCCGGAAGCAAGCCCTGCACAATTTCCCCATATTTCAGCACTGCAGTCCAGTCCAAAGTCTACAGTTACCCAGCTGGCTGTTCATGACTTTAGACTTTTAAACCAAGACCACCCTGCATACAGCAACGACCTTACCCCCAGTGACTATTATCTGTTTTGAAGTCTGAAATCTGATAATGATGGTGTCCGCTATCCATGATGATGAATGACTCAAGGCTTTTTTATTGACGCTGGAAATCGCTTCTGTTTAATGCTCTGTGACGTCATAAATTACAACGACATCATATCCGCAACCGACTCATTAGAGTTCGTAAAGGATGTACGTTTCACTGATGTGTAGATTGTGGAAAATATTGTTGTCGAATATGTCGAGGCCGGAAACTTTTGGGATGACCCTCGTCAGTATGGAGGGTCAAGGTTAAGGCTAGTGTGCTGCCTATCACAACAAGCACTAGTGACGAGCTTTTAGTTGTATCAACATCGATGACTTTGAAAGACCCTGAACTCCCAAAATAATGGGTTTTATTGTTTTTTTGCAATCTTCGGCTTCACTGCGCACTTCAAGAGTGAATTGCAATGAAATGGCTAGAGATAGACTAAGGCAATTTGCGAACAGGGCCTGCTATAGGCTATCACGTGTCTCATGAGCATTAGCTCAAATTTCTTGTTTAGGTTAGTGCCCAAAGAAAACCATACACAAAATTAAGGGCTAGAAAAACATTCTATACACCATTCTCAAGCATCCTGTCACATCATTTTGGTAGACAGTATACATGTATCTACACTGTGTCTCAAAAAAACATCCCTGACATTTTTTGACTGTAACTTTTAAACCAATTATCAGATTTTGATAATTTTTTGGTACGAATATTCCTGATACAACGTGCCATCAAATGACTATTCAGTTTCCCACCTCCTCCAACGTTTGTTTCTGCACTACCTGGGGAAAACACAACCAGCAAAATATCACTTTTTTATTCAATGTTATATGATTGCTTAATGAACATAATGTGTAAAACACATTTTGTTCACATTTCTGACACTTTGGCTGACATTTCATCCACTTGTCCATTTTTTAACTGCCTGCAGTAAAATTGCTTGAAGTGTTGGCCCACTATGCAAACACAGACATGGAAACGCTTTCTCCATTTATTGACAGCAGTATCAATAATGTTCTGCTCCAGCCCAATCCAGGCTGTACCAGTCGCTTCTTGACTTTACAAACATTCCTAAACTTTATCTGGAAGACACACTGCTGCATGACAGTCAAACCTTGTAATAGACCAGCTGTTGGTGCCCACAGATTAGGATAGATGGAATTTATCGACGTTTTTCATTCATTTTAACACGTATTATGCTTGGTTTGATTTCCGTAGGTAGTGCAAAAGCAGACGTTGGGTGAAGTGGAAACTAAAATTCTTCTATAATAGCCAGTGGTGTAGGAAATATTTCTGCCAAAAATTATTAAAATCTGCTAACCTTTCTTCAAGTTACGATCGATAATATCGGGGATGTTTTTTTCAGGTTTTCTGTTTATTTCAACACACGTTTCGCTTGATCTGATTTCCCTAGGTAGAGCAGAAACAAACGTTGGGTAAGGTGGGCAACTGAATAGTCATTTGATGGCAAGTTGTGTCAGGAATATTTGTACCAAAAATTATCAAAATCTGATAATTGGTTTTCAAGTTACATTCGAAAATGTTGGGGATGTTTTTTGAGACACAGTGTAGTAAGCTTTTGGGCTTTTTGTAATTTATTTGTCAATATGCTGCAGCTGCATCTTGTAAAATTCTGCATCAGCCATCAGCAATAGAATGTTGTCACCAGATGAATAGTCTTGTGACAACTGTCATTATTATAACATTATTTGCCTGTGTTAGTTGGAGAAATAATTTTGCAGTAGGTACAGTTTTGTTTATTAACTGTAAATTGTTGACATCTTCTACATTCACTCTCTCTGTTTCTGCAGGAGTTGTTCATACAAGATTTAGCTCAAATGTCACTCGTGAAAAGTGCAAGCAAAAACACTGTTGACTACAATGACCTTGCAAACATTGTCGATCAGCAAGAAACATTACAGTTTCTGCAAGGTATTTTGTGTTTTTGAATATGGCCATCTTTATTTGTTAGGGATGTGTAATTGTGTATATTAACAAATTATTAATCAATTATTGTTAAACCAAACTAATCGATTAAAAATTTTTTATAAATTACAATTACAGACTTTTTAGCAGCCTAAAATAACTGATGATAAACGTTTGTAATCAAATTTTATTTTGCATGGAGAATGTGAAGATTTTTACTTGCATAGTGTTAGTTTAACAGTCTGCACTTTGTGAGCTTTGACTACACTGTTTGTGTACTGCATCATCACTTTTTATTACGCCTGGAAATGGTAGTTTTTGGAGCGGACTTGTGTTGAGCTGGCGTTTAACTCATTTTCTTTTCTGTCACCACAAGATTTCTGAGCTCCGTTGGCCAATCATTGCAAAATTTTGCATCGTGATCAAAAGTGTTCAGTTTTATAATTCTGGTCCAAAACTTCAAGGGGCCCTTAACAAAAAAATTTTAGGGGCCAAAGCATCCAAAATTTGGCATGATTTCAGACAGTATTCAAAATCAGACAAGTAATTGATCTACCGCAATTTCTCCCGCATTTGGCGAAAAAAATGTGGTGAACTTTGGTCCAGTAACTTTGGAGATCTGAAGGTCAAATCATACCCACCCAAATCAACTTTTTCGGAAGACCATATTTAGCCTGTAGGGGATACTGCACCCTCAAATTTTACATGTGCTAGAGAATGGCCAAGACAGAGATCCCCCAGTATTTTTTACAAAGGGGTCAAAAATTGGCTTAAAGTTTAGCGTATTAGCCGTAAATCTTTGGCGCCAGGGGTTATAGCCTCACGAAACTTTGCCACGTGATATGTTGGTAGGTGGGGGTGATAATGTGGGTTCAACTTTTGGGGGCCCCACCCACTTTAAATATGGGAGGGCAAAAAACATAAAATTTGCCATGATTTAGGATAACTTTCGACTTTGACTGCGAATATCTGTGGAACACACTGAGTTATCGACAAGCGGTGAATGGCATTATCAACCACGATCCTTACCGTGTTGAAACAAAAAATTGGAGAACTTTGGTCCACTAACACCCGATATTACATGGCTTGTGTTTACGCACCCTAAGTTGACAGTGACATTCTGCATATGCTAATGCATTTGATTTCGGACCACGTGACTTTGCTAGGTGGGGAATTTCAACCACCTGAACTTTTCCCCCAATTGGACTTACAGCGCCAGGTAGACTCATGTTGGGCTTTGCCCCAAATTTCTGCTTTAATTTGCATAAAATGGCAACAACCAGTAGTTGAATTCTGCTGTTTTTGTGGTTTATCGTGACTACAAAAATTAATTGCAAATTCGCAATTAATCATTTTTTGTGAATTTTAATTGATAGCAGCCCTAATATTTATCTCACATCTCATGCCATGCCGGCTTATTTAGTTCATGTTGTGTTAGTTTGATGGTTTGGCTCAGTTGGTATATTCGTTGATCACATCAACGAAGTTAATCAATACCAAGTTCGGTTAGTACTCAGATGAGTGACCGTCTCAGTATGTAACCAGCAACCGAAGTCAACTCAGCCTGGCCATCCCTTCATGGGTCGGCGCAATAAGTACCAGCGAAAGCTGGGACATAAACAGGCACTCCATGCGATGCACTGGCCTCGTATCCATGGTTTTGCAGGGTAAAAACTGGTGTCTGGCTGAGGGCTAAGGAAACAAAGATCAGTGCCGCCCAATGGGCCTCAAGGCTTGGGAAGGACTTTATGTTTGTTTATATTACAGTAGTGGTACTGACATTTTCTTAATGGCATGAGAACTGTTGTTGTTTATTGACACTGTTAATGACATTTTGCATTTTGTTGCAGATATCATTCCAAAGAAGATAAAATACGTTGAATATCTGGAATTAGTGAAAAAAAGACAGCAAGCAAAGTCAAATGACTAATTTATGCGTGTCAGTTGCTGTACATTTTAACGAGTACCTTTGCTCTAGTTGGTATTTTTTTTATAAACAATTCACCTATATGGTGGTAAATATTCATGGAACAGAAATCATACAATTTATAGTCCGTACCTTATGTTTATATACACACTTTGTAATGCATAGCATTATATTGTATACAGTATAATAGATATTTTGGCACTGGTTGCAGAACCAGGAGCTAAGAGGTAATGGTCTCCAATTTCAAAAAATTCACTATGGCCTCTCACTTTTTATCTAGGATAGGATAACCCTCAGTACTGGTTCATTAAACACATTACTCACGGATAGACAGTCTGGGTTCAGTTGGTTAGCATTCAGTGGCAAAAATAAAAACACGACTGTTTGTTTTCTCTGTCACATATGCTCCCTTTCCCCATGCATTTAAAAACATTGTACATAGTGTCACAGAATACACCAAAATATGCCATTTCGAGATCCAAAAGTTCAAAATTTTCTGTGGAATGCCAAGGTGTCTACTCACCAGTAGAGGGGGGACACCTCCTCCATGCACACCACCCTCTTAATGCCGTAATTATCTGGCCTTCAGTGATTGATACCCCCACACATTTAAAAATAGCTTCTGCTACCACTGCTTTTTAGAGATGTTTAACAATTAAAGTGTCCACCATTTCTGCAGTAATGATAGAGTGTAATTAATGTTATTGCAAAACTTTAACTAGTGCTGTTTTCAGAAGGGAATTCCGTGGTTCTCTTGTGTCATTCATAGGTGTGGCACTTAGTAGGTAACATGTGCCAAGCCGAATTAATTTTTATTATCCATAAATGTGACAGTTTCTCTTAGTTGATTAGTGTAGATGTATTAAAGGTCTATTGGTAACTGTATGACTATGTGTAAAAGAAATACATTCTGGCAAGATATTTAAATTGCCACAAAATGTCAGCAGAAAATGTCTGCAGAAAACCACTTTTTAATTAGACTTGTAAGCAACTCCATATATCCGGCAGCATTTGTATAGGCAGCATTTACACTTCAGCAGACAACTGTGCTGTTTGCCACAGTGTCAGCCATTCAGTACTTTAGTACAGAAAATAAACTATTTTGTACCACTGTATAAAATAAGTTGATCCTGATCAAATTAGCTTATGATGGCCTAGTATATATTGTTAATTCATCAGCAAGTAAAACATTCAAAAAATGGGGTTTTTATCTGCTAGTTTAATAATTACCGTATAGTTCTTATAAATGTTATGATACTGCCCATGAAAGCTTCCAAGGAAATTCACTGTTAACACAGCAAATATTTTAACATTTTGCACAACACAATCATGTTGAAATGTACCACTGGCAATATACCACTGGTACATGGTCTTGCATGCTGGTATATAAAACTTAACAGAAAATTACTGAAATGCATATCACAAAACATACAAAATTTACAGCATGATGCAGTTTTAAGTTAGTCTCAATATCAAACAATAAGAAAGTTGTTTTGTGATTCCAAACGTGACTGGTTTGCCAATACATAACTTAACAAAATCACTACAATATGTGTCACAAAACATATCAAATTGCAAAATTATGCAGTTTAAGTTCATCTCCATATTCACTGAAACAGTTCAAGAGCGTCCACTATGAAGTTGTCAGTCTTTTTGTCACAGATAACGTCACTGGACACATCTAGAAGTGTCCTGTAGCTGCTGTCATCATCATCAGTAATCAGGTTGCCTGTATCATATATATCTGACGGAGAACAGAAGGTGTCCACGTCATTCAGGGATGACAACAAGACATCCCGGGACTGGTACGTTGACACGCTGCGGCTGTGGTCTCTTGCGACATCAACCAACGAAGCAGCAGATCGTGATGGCGTAGTTGCTGTTGCTGACTGTGTGGACTGATGCATACGAGCTTCGTGGCGCTGAAGGTGGTGCTTGCGTCGAAATACATATCCACACGTTGAACAGCGGAAACGTCCAGCAACGGTGTGTGCCCGGACATGAGCCCGACACATGACGTCGGTGCGGAACCGCCATCTGCAGCCAGAAACAGGACAGGCAAACGGCCGGTCAGTGTCATGCACACGCCGATGCTTGCTAAGAGCAGCACGATTGGAGTACGCGCGTCCACAGATCGCACACCTAACACTGCCGCTCGGCGCATGTACTTGTCGATGCGCGTGGATTGCGGCAATCACGTCCGTTGTGAAGTTGCATTCGGAGCAGGAAAAGCGTGGACGTGATGGTGCTGGTGTGGGGTCTACGGTGGGGTTAGCAGCAGCTGCTGCGGCTTTCTCATGACGCCGTCGGTGCAGGCGCAGGTACGCACGACTGCGGTAGTTTTTACCACAGACGTCACACGCATGAGCCGAGCCATGTGTTTCCGAGTGTTTGCGCAGGTAACGTCGACACCTGAAAATCTTGCCACAAACTGGGCACGGATAGACTGACACCACATTAGTCGGATGCCGGGCATGTTTTGCCACTACACTATCAACTGTCCGACGGGCACCAGAAGTACCGGCTAAGCCTCGAGGTCGTAGCAGTGACGACTTTGAACGACCTGAATGTACTTCTGAGGTTTTTGCTTCATCGCCACTACTGAAAGTCACTGGCTCAGTCGGAACGAGAATGACTCCTGATGTCTTAGCATGCACTGCTTCACTTCCATCGGACAATCGCACATACTGGATAACTGGAGAACTGAGCTTGTCGCCTTCACCAATAACACCATTAGCAGGTTTTGCTACATTCTTGGAATCATGTGCTTTATACGGCGTTTTCTGCTCATGTGTTGCAGCTGTGACGTCTGTGCTGAAGGCATCAAAGGATAGATTATGATGCGAAACATAATGTGCAGAAAGTTCGGCTTTCGTTGGCAAAAAGTTGCTACACAGTTCACATAGATACAGCTGGTGTCCAAGAGCATCTGCACAGCAAAACAAAATACAAAACATACACATAAACAATGTATCAGCAGTAATGTTCCATATACATTATAGATAATAATTAGTTTCTGCTGTCGTTCATTTCTCACAAAATTGCAAACACCCATGTGAATCTACATACACGTAAAACATACACGTAAACAATGTATCAGCAGTAATGTTCCATATACATTATAGATAATAATTAGTTTCTGCTGTCGTTCATTTCTCACAAAATTGTAAACACCCATGTGAATCTGTGATGCATGATTAAATCATATTAATAAGCAAATTTCACACACTCCATACTTTGTATGGTCTTACAGTCAGTGTGCATATACTGTCTCCTAAAAAATGACATAACAGGGGCTATCAAAGGTTGTCACAAGTCATCATAATTTTTTTAATTTATGCAATATTCCATACAACAGCAGTGTATAACGATAATACTGTAATGTTACAATGCAGCATAACAGAAAAGCACTGTCTCACTCAAAAAGCTACCAGTTGTATCTAGTCACGAGAGTGAGTGAGTGTATTTAGTCAGAACTCAAACTGTAATGTCACCAAAACGAAAATGAAAACCAATACTGACATTTTGGAATCAAAATGAAACTAAAACGACACTTAGAACTGCACCTCTAACTTGCCACAACTGATTATTATGGCGACATCTGAAATACTGACTTACTAGTATCCAAACTAATCTAGTGACTTTCATATTCGGTCAGGATTGGCCTACCATGTGCTATTAGTGTCAGATCAGATGAATTAAAAAACAAAAACAGTTTGTGCAAAACAAGCATGTTATATGGCTGTAGCAGTTATTCTGTGCATGCTGCTGTGGAGAAGAGCTGTACAGTGTACATTGTACTGGGTACTAGTACCTAACAGTAACAAAAAAATTAGTTTTAAAAATCAACATGCTGCAGCAAAATAAGATGACAAGATGTAAAAAGAAAAGATGCAAACAAATTGGCTGAAGCATGGATTACTTAGTTTAAACTGTTAAACAGAAGAAGGAGACAAGATTTTGAGAAAGTAGGCAATAGTTGGTAATTAACAGAAAGATTATAGGGCTGAGAGTGATGAAGGCTGAAACACCCAGGCAGAGCCTGTTACCCAAAAAACCAGATAGTTTTTTTTTGAATAAACCCACCTGAAAACACTAAAACCCACCCCAAACTTAATCGAGTTTGCAATTTTAGTTTGAAATATTTTATTATGGCTAACTTTTTGAAACATTTAAACCTACTAATTTGCAAATATTGGTATATTCTATGCTGTTGGGAGCAAACAGAAATTCATATGAATCAACCAAAGAACCTTTCAGCTAAGCTTTTAAACAGTGCTCAGTCTAATGAATGAAAAACTGAAGAAATACTAAAACACATCAAATTTGTTTTGTCTACAAAATTAGTTTAATCTAAAAACCTAATAAACATCCAAGAAAACCCCCAAAAACTCACCAGATTGGGCTTTAAAAAACTTATTTTGCAACTCTGGATGTAGGGTTGTAGGCCTACAGTTCTCAGAATAGTACTTAAAAGATATTACAATTGTACGTACGTTCAAGTTTATGATGCAGAAACCTGAGAACATCGACAAAATACTTATGACAAACACCACACGTGTGAATGTCTTCAGACAAAACAAATACAGGAAGATCAGCTAGAAAAAAACACACAAACATAACAATAAGCTTGCTTTCACTCATAGCTAGTGTCAAGATTTGCAACAAACTCTGCTTAGATCAAGAAAGTACCACAAGCTCCTAATATAACTGGGTGTCTAAACTCAATATCAGCCAGAAGGTTTGTTTTACTGTAATAAGTTCAGTTTCTAATAAAACCCAGTCTCCAGTACAACCCTGGTGTGCACCCAGCAACAACTTACCAGGTATCAGCGGCATCGTGGGTTAAAAAAAGTACGCAGGGCAGGAAGTTGCAATTTTCCGACAATCACTGCCAATTTCCAATAAAATTTCAGCAGACAGTTGCAAATTTCTGACGGTGTAGATTACAGGTGCTCAAAATTTCAATTTTTGTCTCTAAATACCCCAAGATGGGGGTTTTCAACTCCAACTTTTTCATTTAGGACGAAAATTTTCAGACAAAAAATATTTTCTAACAATTTTCCAACAGCCAAAGTTGAAAGCTGTGCAGTTGTTCAATAAAAATGCAAAGCCAGCCAGTGATGAATGGTATACTGTGTCTACCGTAAATATTATTTTCACATTTCACTGAAACTGAATGTTAAACGTTGTCAATTTCTTTGCATTATGGCAGTTTTACACTTCCCATTTCATGTGATCCTACAATGAAAATAATAAGTCACATTATTACTGACATGCCAGAATAACGAAAGATAAAGCAAGGTGTTATCCGCCGTGAAAATTCACGGAAAATAAGTAAGCGTTTTCGCTATCTGCCGTGAATACTCCGTCTAGACGGACTATAGCCAGTAAACTAGAGGTCCGTCTACATGATTGTGGCCCGCCATAGCCAAGGGTTGTCGCCATAGCCAAAGCCGCCGCGGCGGCGGCTTTTGCTATGGCGACAACCGCGACTGACGACCTCGGCTGTAGCTTCACGGATCGCCAGTCCACCAACTAACTCCTCAGATCTAAGTAGACCATCACGGGCAGCCGTTGGCAATTTTTTTTGTAGGCACTAGCACCGCCGTCGAACTTATAACGTATACTGTACACTAATTTATGGTGTGCATTATTGTCACATAAATCTTTCGAAAATGCTAAACCTAACCCGATCGCTAACCCTAACCCTAAACCTTATCCCTAACCTTTATCTGTGTAAGCGAAAATCGTACTATATTGCACATGAAATTGTTGCCCCCTGGTGAATGTAAATGTAAATGTCTCTCGACGTCAATTTTAGTACAAACTTAGCTATGGCGGCCTGTTGTAAACGATGAAAGCATGCTGAATAAGCGATAAAATAACACAGTAATAATTTACAGTATTAACTGAAAAAAAGAAAAAAAGTATACAGTTGCAATTTT
>Ga0209367_1013080_pt1 | contig 10746 bp, 8 predicted proteins | sample WorMetLIZISLAND2_FD_187412 | JGI IMG/M metagenome (GOLD analysis project Ga0209367, IMG submission 187412) | Marine gutless worms symbiont microbial communities from Max Planck institute for Marine Microbiology, Germany - Olavius geniculatus... ... | reverse complement strand
AGGTTTTCCACCGCAATAGTCTCAAAAACGTAGGACGCCGTGTTAGTCAGCATACTTATCAGCCTTTCTGTCAGCTGCCTGGTTGGCCACCAGTCCCGCACCCGTGGCAGCAATATCTGCATATGATGCAGCCAATGTACTGGCAACTATGACATCCCATATAAGAGGTTTTCCACCTTGCCATGGGATTAGAGTCAGCCCATCTAGACACTTGCCATCCTGCCTGTTTAAGCCTGATGGCTCCTTGGTTGCAAATATTCCAGCCGCATTGAGGGCCCGCCAGATAACATCGTTAAGCACCTGGTGTCTAGCAATCTTACCAGGAGCTTCCTTGCAGACCATGGCGTGATAACCTTGGGCGTCTACGTCGGACCCACACTGGCGTCTGTGGGAAACGCACAAGTCGAGTCCCAGTCGCATGCCAATGGCTACCCGCACAGCCTCGTCCTTTAGCCTCAGTCCGCAGTTAGCGATGGGCAAAGCTAGCAACCAGTCACCACTATGTGGCGCCCCTGAAGCTAAATACCATGCCATCTGCAACGGCGCAACCATGGATGCTTCAATGACTGAGTGGTCGGCTTATAGGCTTGGTCGTTCCCAGAAAAACTGTTATTATTATTATTATTAACGAAAAGATTAGCGGGACATTTAGTCTAAGATAAACTACAAAATTACAATAGTCAACATGTTCGGCAAACAGAAGACAAGTAGACAGCTGGAATCAGTGTCGCTAATGCGATGTTGCATATAAATACGTCTTCAAATGACGCTTGAAAGTTGACAGTGATGACGATGATGTAACAAACGACGGTAGGCTGTTCCATGCACGAGCAGTGGCAACCGGGAATGCCGGGAAAGCGTGATCCCCGATCATGCTGCAATGAGTCACTGGAACAACGACCACTGTTAATGAGCTGGAACGCAGACTCCGCCTCGTGGTGACATCAGTTGCGCGGTTGATGCTGTCGGCGAGGTACACAGGCGCTGTGCTGTTGAGAGACCAGAAGACAAGGCATGACAGCTTGAAGGTGATCTGCTCGGGAATCCGAAGCCAACGAAGTTCACAGAGCAGTGGTGTCACGTGATCGAACTTCCAGGGACTGAATACAATCCGTACGGACTGCAGCTGACCAAGTTGAAAAGCAGGTAGCCCCGCAAGCGTCGCATTGCCATAATCAACACGTGACAAAACAAGCGCTGTGAAAAGCTATAGTAAAACCGCCTTGAAGGGGGACAGAAACTGTACCTTAGTAATAAATTATTCAGACTGCACAGCCTTAATGAGACGAACTACTTTAGTGCACACGAGATATCATTGCGCTTCGATACAGTGAATCATGGCAGATTTTGACAACTTTCGATCTAAAATTTTAATCGTTGTATGACAAATTCAGTTTAAAAAAACAAGTGGCATATGTTTCTTTCAGGTTTGTTAATCACAATGCCGTATTCTGTCAGTTATTTAGCGTTTGCAATCACTGCAAAAACCTGACTGCAAACCATCCATAGTAATGAATAGGTCCTGTGTTCTTCACTCGTCTCCTGCACTGTTGCGTAGAACACTTGAATATCTAAATCCACTCCAAAAAATCAGGTTTCCCCAATAAAAATTGGTTTGAGACATCTGTGTAATTATGAACTCGCAGCAGCGTAGAAATAATGCTATTACTGTTATATTACAGGCTGCAGTTCAAGTTGTTATAAGATTTTAAAAATATAAACCAAATTGTAAATTTAAAAAAAAAACTGAAGAATCAGTGTAGTTCTACACATGTAGGAGAGGTAGCAGGCGCAATCGCATTTTCCCCAGAGAGCGTTTTCGCATACCTAGGGTCAGTTAGGGTTAGGGATAGGGTCTGCGGTTAGGGTTTATGCCAGTGTTCATTTATGAAAAATTGTACGAAATTGTTCGGTAAAGGTAGGTATTCTAGGTATGCGAAAATACTCTCCGGTGAAAAAATGCGGTTGCATCCACTTAACATAAAAAGCTCAGCCTATGATCATAACTGTACGTTATGTTTTATGTTATGTCATTCGCCAACTATAGGAACTTACATCCGAGACGGGAAAATGTTAATTCTGTCCGACATCTTGACGACTAGATACACCAGCAGCAAATGTCGAAAACGTACTAATCCTACAGTGCTTAGTTCACGCCTGCTATACGAATACGATATATTTGTGACGAATTCTGACGATTTTGCAACAGTGTTTACGTTATGTAGGATACGCCCCCATATAATCTGCTTATCGCACCACTATTCAGTGCCAATGTTGAGGCGCGGTGATGCAGTCTACGGAATAATAAAATTTCAGCTTAGTAAGTAAGCAAGTAAATAGATAAATCAATAAGTATCTATGGATGACGTCAGTTTGACGTCAGCTTCCCTTAATACACTGCGGGTTTGCGGCATTGAGCGTTTATTTTTCGGTATTCGCGTAAAGTAAAGGTCAATTTAGCTTACATCGACCTCTAAATTTGGATCTGATCTGTCGGCCAGCAACATCGGCTGCTTGATTAATCGGTAACAGCTTTTTTTAGAAAGACGCTATGTGCGCAGTGTTGATAAGTAGCCTAGCAACGAGACAACGATCAGCTGATCGTAACTTACAAAAGTGACGGCGTTTTTTTCTCATGAGCTAATGTCAAGTCAATGTCAAGTAGGCCTAGCCTACGCAGGTAAGGTAGGCATGTGTAATTGTGTATGGTTATCAGAGGTCAGTATCACCATGAAAATTTTTGCCTGGGAGTCAGGCGGGGGGAGTAAGGGCAGCACGAAAAGTCACCTGCCCCCTTCTGGCGCCGCCCATGCTATATCACTTAATTCAAAAAACGTGCCACCCGATCCTCCACCTCGAATGGAAACCGAAGTCCGTTTTTAATAGTAGGCCTACAATGAAGTGCTTTTAGTAGCAAGCACCCGGGATCGTGGGTGCTACCAAGGTTTTAGGTGAAAATGGGACCCCTTATGCGAAGTCCTGCTTAAGACGCTTGTGATAGTGAAGAATAGAAATAACTCAAGGCCTTGGCAGAAACTTAGTACAGTGGTCAGCTAGCGTATGTCTTACTCGAGGGTATTGGGAGAATTGAGATTGATAGGGGAACAGTGAGAGGGGGGAGGGTGGTTGTGTAGGCGGATCCAGAGGGCCAAAGGGGTTATGCCCCGCCCACCTCCCCCCCAAGATGCCAAAAAGAAGAGATGGAACCTGAACTGAACGCACCAAACTCGAACCCTGTTTTTCATCAAAACGAACCGAACTGAACGAACTGAAATTGTTTGATTAACCAAACCGAACCGGAACTCATCACCATGGGTTTGGTCCAGAGTTCGGTCTCTACAGTCATACATAGTATTTGCACTGTGGAGTTAAATGTACTTTATTTATCTTATATACTAGTAATACAGTGCTGTATCTACCGTTGCTATCAGCAGTATCACTACTACTAATGCAGGCACAGAAATTGGCCAAAAATGGTCAAAATGGTCTCACTTAAAATGCCATATACCTACTGATGTAAACAGCTCCTTTGAACATAGATGTTGAAATGTGAGACACCCATCCTTGATGTTCTCAACAATAATAATTCTTGTGTTACAAATTAGTCTTCAGTCAGTCAGTCAAAACACATAATAGCTGTTGTACAATGACATCGTACATTGAAAAGTATAGATGAGCCAGGAAGTGTCAATTTTTCGACAAACAATGCAAATTTGCGACATAATTCTGACACACAGCTAGAAATTTGCAAGAGAAGAGATTATGGGTGCTTTAACTTTTAATTTGGCAACCCAAAATGAGAATTTTCAGACCAGAATTTTGCACTTTAAAAAAAATTTTTTAAACAAAAAGACTGACCGAACCAAACCGAATCCAAACTGTAACATCAAGCAAACCTGAACCAAACTGAACTTTGATAGTAACCGAACCGAACAGAACCCGAACTTAAATTTTTGTGGGTTCGATTCCCATCTCTATGCCAAAGTCACCCTTTTTTGATTTGCATATGCAATGCGTATATTGAGTATAAATTTTTTTAGTTTTACTGCACAAATTTGTGCAGTAAAACTAAAAAAATTTATACTCAATATATGCATTTTAGGGGGTTTTCATGCCCCAAAAAGCGTTTGCTTCCAGTGCTGCGCCCCAGCGACCGGCCCTAACCAAGAAGTTCACCTTTGTTCTCGGCTTTTGGCCTCAATTTTTGGCCTTGGGTCTAGTTCGTCTGTTGTGACTCCAATTTCTGGCTACGCCTACGTAAGAGTAAGCAACAATAAACAATAAATAACGCCAGAGGCGTCTACAACATGCAAATGCTCCAAGAAAAAAATAAAGGGGAGGTTTTTGGGGAAATTAATGGGAAAGTTGAATATTATAAATGTTCTGCATTTCTGATATATTTATGATATCTTGCAAGCAGAAGTGTTCTGTGATGCTTAGAACGCACCAAATTCGTTTTTCGCCGGGGCTCTGCCTCGGACCCCGCTGGGGGAGCTCACGACGCTCCCCCATACCTTTAGTCAACTAGGGAGGGGAATACCATCTCCCCATTCCTCACCCTGTTGACACCTGCGGCGCTTCACCTTGAGTTAGAGGAAAACTTGCTCCAAGGAAGGACTTAGAGGGATACACACCCCTGAGTAATGCTCTTTATCGCATGCAAGTCAATCTCCATGGCAGTCCTTGTATTCTAGGTGTATTTCTATACTGTTTTAATCACAGAAGATAAACGAAATTTAGCACTAAGAATCCACGAAAATACGCCATTTGACCCCAAAATCTCAAAAAAAATTCTGGGGAGGGGGCACTGCTCCCTCCCTAGACCCTTCCCCCTGAGGGGAGGGAACACCCCTCCCTCACGTCCCACTCCCCTTGGCGCCTTCGGCGCCTCGACTTGGCTCGCGCCTTCGGCGCTCGATTTTGGCCCCCAGCTTCAACTCCTGGATCCGCCTATGGGTGGTCGACCACCGTAGGCGCTGAGAAGGTTACGGTGTATGGAAGGAACTGGAGGGGGGTAAGCTGGCCGGACATTTTTTGAATTTTTGATCTCGAAGTGGTGTACTTTTCATTGTTGAATACCTTATGCTGTATTTTGTCCGATCTCATGGACTTGAATTGTCTCTGCGCCAGGTTTGCTGCTGGTTTGACATTTGTGACTGTGAACGTGAATCTGCAGCATGGACTTCTGACTCAAAAATTTTAGAAGGGATTTAGACTTTTAGGGGAATCTTTCCTAAAATAAATTTGTCTAGATAAATTCTTTTTGCTGCGGGGGTGGGCATGCGTAAACATCGGACATGTTTGAAGGTTCATAACTTTGCGACGGTTAGTGGTGGAAGAAAGCATGTGTCCAGTTCTTTGGCCCACCCTGTATTCGTGTGACAAAAGAGTGGTGTTTGTCGGCTGTGCATAGAATAACATCAGGCGACTACCGATAGCAACATCTTAACATCGTCCATATCGCACGGAATCTGCTGGGTCTCAACGTCATTCTACCGCGCCCGCCTAGCGACGCTCTACCAACAACTGCAACGCTCGTTCCGTCACCGTTGTCGCTGTCCCGGGACCTGTACATAAACTACATACCTAGCTACCTACGCTGAAGTTCTACACTGTATATCCACCGTTTTGGAACCATATGTCTGAGGTCGTTCAACATGTATAGCTTTGTTGTCACGTGCATGAATCGCTCTTATTAGTACACATTTTTTTCGTGCCTATCGTCTGTCTATCGTTTGTCAAAATCGTGCACCCCGCTAAGCCGCTTGACAGCAACATTTTATGAAATTTGAGCTAGGGCTTATGGACCTCTCAAGGATTTATGATCTTAATTTTTTTCCTGTAAATTATATTTTTGATTAAATGTAAAAGAGTTTTACTGCTGTAAGAACAATACGTTATGTATTTTGTTTAACATCAGACAAAAGTAATGCAGGTAATTAATTGGACACTTCATCGTTTGAAAGCGTGTGGCAGTGAAAAGAGTGACGAAAATTCATGAAGTCTGTCCTTCTGTCACCCTCGTGAATCCGGCTGCGTAAACGACTGACGACAAAATTTTGGTCCCCAATTGACTTTTGTGGTATGAACTGCACGAAATTTGGTCAGTTCATTCTCTGGAAAATCATTCAAATTGTTGCCACCTGCAGATGTCACATTTTAACACTGAAATGCACCAAATTCTATTTCGGCTGGGGTTCTGCCCCAGACCATGTTGGGGGATCTTACAACGCTCCTACAGATCCTCTAGCTGATAGAGCTGAATTTATGGGTTTACTTCTAAGAAGAGAAGAGAGGACGAGAGCATTTTCTTGTTTCGCAATTGCCAGTGTAAACATTATCATTCGTTAATTTTTGTGGAGTTAAATATTAAAGGAATGTGTAGTCGTTGCCATGCATCAGCAGTCAGCACTGGAGCGTTTCATTTCATTTAAGCGCTGCTATGTATTGCGCAACGGCGGTGGTCTGGCTTAGTTGGTAAAGTCGCTGGTCGCATGAACAAAGTTAATCAGCGCCGGGCTTGGTTCGTAGGTTAGGTGGATAGGTGACTGTCGGCAGGCAGGTAAACCATCTCGGTATGTAACCAGCCACCCACGTCAACTCAGCCTGGCCATACCTACGTGTATAGGCGCGATGAGTACCGGCGAAAGCTGGGACGTAAACAGACACACTGCGCGATGCACTGGTTCTGTATCCGTGGTCCAGTAGTGTAAACTGGTGTCTGGCTGAGGGCTAACGAAACGGAGATCAGCGTCGCCATGGGCCTCATAGCTCCGGAAGGACTTTACGTTTACGTTCATATTGTGCAGGGGGGTTTCGTTGACGCCGGACGCCGTTCGTCGGCCGTTGCTACGGTAGGACGTATCATCCCTGCGGCTGACCGTGCGTCCATGACGCCGGCAGGTCATCACCGCTCCCGACCTACGGCTACACCTGCCGACTGCAGCGTCGGGCCTGCAGGCACGCGCAGTCGCAGCTGTTCCACCATCGGCTCGAACCAACCACTCGTTACTGACAGATCTTCCATGAAGGTTGGCGCACGGGAAAAGCTAGGTTTTTTTGGGTGGGAAGGAAACTGCTAGACCTACTATTACTGCTACTATATACTACTATTAAGCTTAAGTACTGCTGTTTTTCGTTACGCGCTGATTGTCTTTACGGCAGCCGTACAACCATACGGCAGTCATAGATTCGATTATATTCGATAGGCGGCGGCACTATCGTGACTGACGTTGCTCGATAGCGTTAACGTTATTGGTAATGTAGTGGAATTAAGGTTAATATTAGGCTCAGAGCAGAGATGGACACGGATCGGGTCCATCCGCGGATCTGGTCGGGTCGGGTCGCGGGTCAGACTTACATTTTACCGCACATTTTTGTGCATTATTTTTCATCATTCGTATTCTTACTGTTGTCACTTAGTTGGCCAGAACAGCACCGACCAGTGTGTAATTCAAGATCAGATAACCAGCGATGGTTACAAGTAATTTTATGAGTAGTTTTACGACGTGACAGTGGGCAGCAGAAAACTGAGCGACGACAATTAGTTGCGCCGAGTTGCGGAAGACTTTTACTGCATGAGATCAGTCGCAGCCGCAGTTTGCAACGTTAACAACAGGCCAGCCGACAGCATGACACCAATGTCAGGGAACCCGGAAAACACCCAGCAGGAGACCGATTCGTTGCACTATAGCTCTGCCAGCCAGACGATTATATAGTGATTCTTAGACCTTATACCGCGCGTTTGAAGTGTGAATAGACAACTGATAGACGCCAGACTAAAGCAGCAGAAAACGAACTAAACGAACTATTTGAAAACTTGGTCATATTCAAGAAGAAGTCGTTGAAGCCTTTGTACTGTAGAAAAAATTTGACTTATGACTGTATTTTGTGGTAAACGTTAAGCAAAGTTGTTTCAGCCATGCGACGGATAAAGTTGTCACAATGACGTTAACAATTAAATATTGAACTTCTGATAAAACATTACTTTTGGTGAGGTTATCATGGTTATGCTTTGGCTACGTACTTCAATTTGCCATCATCTGTCGAATTGGCGCCATTGCTCGAAATTTTTAGACAACGCCTCAAAACTGAAATCTTTTTTAGTTTCATGTTTTTCAATTTAGACGCAAACATTCTGTTTAATTTTCCATTTCGTCCACTGTGTTAAGTGCCTTTGCAGTTAGCCTACGTTGTAACTTTACGACACCTAAAAATAAATCGTACAATAAAATAGATTTAATAATACCTGGGATAAAAAAATAATACCCGTTGTTATTGAAGAACTGCGTATTTATTTTGTACTTTAACTTTTTAGCCGACCACACTTAAGTAACTGTCGAGCTACTGGCATGGTTGTCGTCCTTCTGTCTGTCTGTCTGTAACGGATGTATTGTAGCTAAGCTTTAAGTCGTAGAGGAAAACTTTTTACACGAATAATTAGCCATGTGTGTTCAACTTAGGCATGCAAAATTTCTGCGATTGGCAAAAACTGTTACCTTTCCTTAAGTACTCATGTTCAGTATTTCGCACAGTGCTGCTTTTTTATTGTAAAAATATAGTCTGTAATGAAACGCATTGCATTTGCATGGAGTCGGGTCAGGTCGGGTCGCGGGTCAGATTGTAGACAATTTTGGCGGGTCGGGTCGGGTCACGGGTCGGACGCTTGTGGGTCGGGTCGGATCCGGGTCCAAAAAAGTGACCCATGTTCATCTCTGGCTCAGAGTTTAGGGTTAGAATTAAGTTAGGGTTAAGATTAGCATATTTCAGAGAATTATGTGACGATAGATGGACATTGGACAACCAAACTAAGGCTGTAACATTGGTCACGAATTGCAGTGTTCTGTAGGCAACCATTACACTTGCCTACTGGGCGCAACCCGTGATACCCTAGCTGCTAGGGTTGAGGTCGTCAGTTGGCCGGCTGTCGTGAGGGCATGTCTATGTGGCGGTACGACGTGCACCCGAGGGTCGTACCGCCGCAGAGACACGGCCTTAGCCGTTACGGTGATCGTACCTTTCGGCTATAGCCGTCCAAGATGGCTGCCGGATAAATGACCAGCCCTTGTAGGACCGGATGTCTATTCGACAACCGTATTAATAGCCACTAGGCTAATGATTCGACTGCCTAAAAATATCCTGTGTCTTTTCTTTAATCGATTATTTTTTTGTAGTTACTCCGAGTGACGGTGGGTCACCAGAAGTGAACTTGGAAAACGTTTCGATACACTCGGTAACAAGAAACCCAGCTGTCGCTAGGATGGACCACCGTACTGGTTGTCACTGACCTTGAAGGTTATCCCAGGTTGATGATTTTTATGTCATCCGAAAGGGCGTAACCTTGGCCCTATCTCGCACCGTTTAGCCACAATACGTCCGTGGCGGACGACCGACGGACGACGGACGACAACCATGACAAAGGGCCGACCTTAAGCTTAGCGGTCGGCCCAAAAAACTGTAATAACATTAACACACGTTAAAGGCCTACCGTGTAGTTTGTTTTGAGTAATTCACGAAGCGAGAATCGCTTTTTTTGTGTAGCAGCTGAGCACTTTGTTATTACATTTCAAAACAAATGTACCGGGAAAACTCAAACGAAAAATAATGTACGTTATGAACGATGTTGTACATATACTACTAGGCCCTATAGTAAATATTGGCTGTTCCTATTGTGAAAAAAAGCGTTCAAACTTTGGAACTTTGGAGCTTGTTTATTTCATTCTCTGGTTTAGTGAATGGAATACAATGCTAGATTATCTGCGAGAGATTCAATTCTTTCCATTGACACTTTTGAACGCTATTTAAATCACTTCCTTTTTTGCTCTTTACTAATCTCGACGGTGCTACAGCACATTATTACAAACTTTTTGTGCCTCTGCGCTTTAGGCCTATGCAAATTAATTGGGTACTTTTTTGTATTGAACCGTTCAGACTCTGGCTGCTATTGCAGGCGAGGAAGGTTACGTTCTACAGGAATGGCGACCAGTTCTTCAAGGGTTTGGTGTACGCGGTCAAGCCCATGCAGCGAAAGATGGAGCCGTACGAAGCCTTTGAACGCCTCCTAGCAGATGTATGTCAGCTCATTCTCTGTATATACGTTCCGTTTTGTTTGTTTTATGGTAGTTTACTGACCAGTTTGATCAATTAACTTCTAGAAATTAACTGTAGATTAAATGATCGATTGTAATCCGATACTTTAGGCCTAGTCCTTGTCACGTTTAGTGCTTGACCGTTTTGCTGCTGCTGAAAGTTAATTTGCAGAGTCAATTTACGTAGGCATTGAAAATTTGAATGTACGTTTATATCATTAACATTATGGCTGCTGTTAACATGCAACAGATTCACACGTACATGCAAAATTAAATGGCATTTTGTTTTCCCGCGGTAAAGTAACTACACTAAATAGGTTTGGTGAGCCTGATAACATGAATGTGTAGCAAATTTTTTTCAGCTGCATTTTTGCTAAATATTATTGGCTAAAGTTTGGTCAGCATTTGGCGAAGGTATTCCCAAAATAAAAAGGGTGTCATTTTTATGGTTCACACTTAGTGATTGCAGTTAAGTATTCTATGGTAAACAAAATGTCGCAGTTTTTTTTTAGAAATTAGTATAAAACTATTAATACGTCAGTTATTGAATGAACATTGCTGCGATTATTGCTACAATATGAGGTGTGAAGGCAGACCGGCTGCTGGAGGAATATCAGTCTGCCCGGACGATGTTAACGACGATACAGTTAAGTTGACC
>Ga0209367_1013079_pt1 | contig 10746 bp, 5 predicted proteins | sample WorMetLIZISLAND2_FD_187412 | JGI IMG/M metagenome (GOLD analysis project Ga0209367, IMG submission 187412) | Marine gutless worms symbiont microbial communities from Max Planck institute for Marine Microbiology, Germany - Olavius geniculatus... ... | reverse complement strand
TATATATATAAACTTACCAGGTTACAACTGTGTGTAAGGATAATGTCATCTAAGGTTACCCAAATGATTTTTGCTGTTTTAGACGACTGATATCATTACATCGTCCTTACACACAGTTGCAAACTGTTAAGTTTTTTTTTTACATATATTTTGATATAAGGGTTAGTACACCTATAGTTCTGTTATTGACGTTGATTTTTGTCAGGCAGACAGACAGATAGCAAATTACATAGACCTAAGTTTCGAATGCACGTACCGCGGTGATTTGTAGCTATGCCATTGATTCAGAAATTAGAGTGTGTTGATGCAAATAGAGATTTTAAAAAGCTGGGATCGCATTAATCTAATATTATGTACATTTGCTCATGCGTTCGCCTGCATCGTTTACAGGTCTTCGTGCACAGTCACCTGATCTCTGCATAGCACCGCCACTGCCCACTGCCTGTAGCTAGTTGATGTGAAAGAAAAGTGCTGTCGGGCTGTGTCGGTGGAAGTGGCAGCGTGACGATCAAACTGTCACATGGGGCTGATTTACCGCCACGCTACCATTACTCGCCAAGTCATTAATCTTGTAGTTTGCCGACCGCGACTCGGCTTCCTAGAAGTCTGTTACAAATGGACAGGATCAGAGACTGTTATAGACAGTAAGAGACCGATCTGCGTTGGCTTATGCCATAGGCCCTACATTACCGTTGCCGACATTAGGGTAACCAAGCAGTCGAGAATTTTGTTTTTGCTTTACGAGTTAAGCCGTCATCACACTAAAAACAAAAACATTTTAAAATGTATGTTTATTTCGAACTGTTTCGTGTTTTGTACACTTGACCACACGCAGAACATTTTAGCCGACCGTACTTTAGTAACAGTCGAGCTTTTGTCATGGTTGTCATCCGTTTGTCCGTCTGTCTGTTTGTCTGTCTGTCACGCATTTACTGTAGCTAAACGGTGCAAGATAGGAAGTGGTCGTTATTGATCACTAACAAAAAGTCGCATACTGGCTTCTAAATGTCATACGTATAAATCAGTGATCTTGGATGACCTTGAAAGGTTATAACGCACTATGGAATCTAATGTTTCAAGCTATAAGTGGCCATATCTCGAAAACGGTGCGAGGTACGGCCTAGGTTACTATTAAGCACTAATAGGACGTCGCATACGCCCGTTTCCCAGACTCTTGAGCTCAATGAAGGGAAAAAAGGGAAAACAGTGGATGCCTGAAACGTTTGGTCTTTTCGACATAGAGATCTTACAGCGCTTCTCAAACTCCCCAGCTGAATAGTAGGCCTGAAAGAAATAAAAAAAGAGAGAAAGACAGAGGGGCGTGTCTGTGCAGCTCGATTTGTCGTCGAGTTCACAGTGCACAGGCACACTGCAGTCGAGACAAGTCGCTGACACAAGCCCGGTATATAATTCTATTTACGTAGCTTATGAGCTTTTAATTATTGAAGCCTTTACACAGCGGCCGCTAATCATCTTTAGCGGTGCGCCGACAGCAGTGGAGCTGATTTTTTTCCTTTTTCTCTTTGTTTCTGACTTACATAAAGTTTAAAACTCGTTTTAATAATGTTTTTTCGCCTTCAATTAGCTTTAAATTTAACTTTCCAAGTTTTACGTCTGTCGCTTGTATAGCGCTGCCTTTCTGTTGATTTTTTTGAGTAGTATTTAATATATTGCAACGTATGTTCCATAAAAAGGCACTTTTTTGTTTCTTCTATAACTCAGTCGAATGGTGATCAATTTGCATGAAATTTTTACCAAATGTAGCTTAAAAAATAGAAATTCAGATTATCTCAACAAAATATAACCGTTAGTTAGCTATTTTTTTGCTAGTTGTAATGTAATGCTGACGTCATAATGTGTCGTGAGTACAAACTGGCTTGTCTCAACTTGTTCTGTCAGTAGCTACCCTGCTTCGATGGTGAACTTTATCTGGTTTATTGATGAAAATGTTCATCGTGTCAGCACTTAGCAACATGAAAGCATAAAGTCAGGTGTCTCGCAATCCAAAAACTCATCCATCTCGTAGGCGGAGTGTGCTGGTGCACTGTCTTGCTGAAAGGTGCAAATGCATTTTTGCGGCTACAGAGTTAAAGCTTCAACAGTTTGTCATCAACAAATTAAATTAAGTTCGCCATCGATGAAGGGCTAGACCTGTAAGCGAGAGCGAGAACGAACGAGATTTTTCCCGTCAGCGAGCGACAATACATAGCGCGTCGAAGCGAGCGAAATTAAAGCGGCACATGATTCTTACGCGCGGCAGCATGTAATGCTTCACGCATCTTAGCTATCGTCGAAGCGTCTGTCTGTCTGTCCGTCAGTCACACTCTGCGAATGTGTCAAAACGGTGCAAGCTAAAATCACAAAATCTTTATTGTTGGCTGCCACAAATTAGCCTCTACTTCTAGGATCCGTAAAGCTTTTCCAGAAATTCGACTAGGATTACCCCGATCCAGGGCGCTAAATAAAAAGGGTACGAAACATTGGCGATTTTGAGCCAAATATAAGTCGCCTTATCTCAGTGATCAACAGTAAACACGGACTCATCTTGCACACCGTTTCTAAGAAGTCCCATAAGCCCTTTCGATTTACATCAAAATCAATGACCTTGAACGACTTTGAAGCCCGAAAATAGGAAGTTTAAAGTCAATTGTTTTCCATGCCTAAAGGTTGACTCGTGGGTTTGCTAACCAGAAATTAACTTAAACTCTCGGGTTAGCCTCGCGCACATTGTTCCAAGCCAAATTCTGGCGTGAAACAACGCACTACAACTTCCACAAGTAAACCCGGATAACCCTAACCCGAGCATGGAACATTCGACTTTTTGTGATTTTCTGCTTTTTTAGGTTGCGACACACATTTCAAAAGTGATTTGCGTCGCAGACAACATGCACATGAAATTTTCAGCATCAAACGTAAATTTAGCAGTTCAAATAGTTTCGACCCCCTATGTTCATGGAGACCTCCATTATCTCCACGTTCGGTATCACACAACTAAGGCTAAGCCAACTATGGAAATGGAATCGACGTTAACGTGATTTAATGGGAATCTCATCTAGGCCTACTGCAGGAAACTATAAAATGAAAAAACTACATAATCTACAGGGTGCGGCAAAATTTTAAGCAATTACATTAAAATTGTTTTATAGAACTTCGCATTTTCTCGTTTTTTTTCGCTGAGCGAGAAAAAGCGAGCGAGATTTACCTAACGAGCGAGCGAAAAAAACGGCTGATGAGCTGCTTACGGGTCTAGGCAGGGCAGCTATTCAGCAAGTCCGTCAGCACCGGTTGCAATAAGCCAGTTTGTACTGCAGCACACTATAACGTCAGCATTACGTCACGACTAGCAAAGAATATTTAACTATCAGCCATCTTTTGTTTAAATAATTTGAATTAGTATTTTTTCAGCTACGTCTGGTAAAAAATTTCGTATAAACTGATCATCATTTGACTGAATTATGAAAGAAAGAAAAAGGGTGCCTTTTTATAAAACACCGCGTCTACACGGTGTTTCATAAAAAGGCGCCCTTTTTATTTTTTTATTTTTTTATAATTTACTTAAATGATAATCAAATTACACCTAATTTTTACCAGATATAGCTAAAAAACTAATTAAAAATATTGACAAAATATGGTCGTTAATTAAATATGCTTTGTTAGTCGTGATGTAATGTCGACGTTATAATCTGCCGTGAGTACAAGCTGGTGCTATTAGTTGCTGCCCTGTTTGGTTGGTAAACTTTATCTAGTTCACTGATGAAAATGTTCATCGTATTTCTTGCTCGTTGTCTGTTTTTGTGTTTTTTCTTTGCTGTCATTGAATGACGAATAAAGTTGTATATATTAGCACTAAGCAACATGGGGCCATAAAATCAGGTGTGTTGCGATCCAAAAACTCAACCATCTCGCAAGCGATGTGTGCTGGTGCACTGTCTTGCTATTCTCACAAGTGTGAGAAAGTGATCGTTTTAGTCATTTTTGTGGCTGCCATGATAAAAATTCAACAGTTTGTCATCAGTCAACCAGATGAAGTTCACCGTCAACGAAGAGCAGCTATTCAGCAACTGTCAAAACCGATTGCAACAAGCCAGTTTGTACTCGTGGCACACTATGACGTCAGCATTATATCGTGACTAGCAAAAAAATATTTAATTTACATTTATATTTTATTCAAATATTTTGAATTCGCATATCTTCAGCTACATGTGGTAAAATATTATGTAAATTGATTATCGTTTGAGTGAATTATAAAAGAAAGAAAAAGGGCGCCTTTTTATGCAACACCAAGTAAAATGGGAGGGTTTGGTTGGCGCCAGGGTCTGGAAACTAAGTCTCCAAAACTGATTAACTCATACACAAATGGCGTGCCATGACAGGTTACCCCTTCCGTTACATATGCCAATCGTTGCACTAGAGAGACTTCTGGTTTGAAAATTTTTGTATGTATTGTAGGTAAACCATATTTAGCAGGTACTACTGCTATAGCGCGTCTTAGCCATCGCAATTCTGTCTGTCTGTCCGTCTGTCTGTCCGTCCATCCGTCCGTCACACGGGTAAACCAGTCAAAAACGGTGCAAGCTAGAATCATTAAGTTTTCACTGTTGCTTGCCTGAAACCCATAGGATCCATAAAGCTTCTACATAAATTCAAAACGGATCACCCCGAGCGAGGGCGCTAAATGAAAGGAGAGAAGAAAAGATTTGTGATTTATCTCTGAAGTGGTGCATGATAGGGCCTAGCTTACTAATGACCTTGGATGCTCTTAACTACTAAAATAAAAATGTTATGAATTTTTTTTGACGATTTTGGGCTGCGACACATTTTCCAAGATCGAATTGCGCCGATATCGCTAAAGATAGACTACGACAACCGGCGTATGAAATTTTTAGCATTAGACGTAGATTTCAGTGGTCCAAGTCGCGATCCCCTATGTTCAAGGAGGAGAGCATCAAAGAAAGGTACCTCTTCAAAATGTGACTTTCTGGCCAGTTAAATGGTAGTTGATGCGCGATATCGGTTACGCACTCTAGCAAATGTCGATGCACAACTATAAATAGCCTTCATATCATCATCGTGTCGAATGTCGATTGTTAGGATCGGTGAGCTTAGATTGGTTCACAGTCACGTGTGGGCCTTCATACATGCATCGCTGTCGCGCGTTCCCTGGGCCTTCTTGTTTTTGCTGGGTTCAACTGTCAATAATGTTTATCGTTCACAAGCAAAACGTCCCGGACAATCGCGCTCGGTCGCACTCGGGCTTAACTCTCACCTTCGCTGATGCATGATTCTAATCCGATTTTTAGTCCGCCGAAAAGCGCATTTGCGTGACTGTAAGCTATTAGCATCGCCTTGCATTACCGGTGCGATATGACAACAACTTTCAGCCAGTGATGCTGCTAATATCCAGCCACTCTTGTAAATGATCATTACTTTTAAATTCTCGGCACGCAATATTACCTGTTTGCATAGCTGCCAAGACCCGGAAAATAAAATGCGTGAGATCGAATCTAGTCCTCTCCCTGCCTTTCTTTCCTTTACTTCACTTTTTTCTCGTATTTTTTCTTGCCGCTTTCACTCCGTTGTTTTTTCTCGTTTTTTGCCCTTTCCTATCCTTTGCTTTAAAATCTCGCTCGGGGCTTTGAGAAGGCCTTTAAGCTCCAGAGGCGTCTATCCGCGGCCCTTAAGTCCTTAAAGCATGTCCCCTACTCAAGGTGAGGTGCCGCAGACGCCGTGAACGAGGCACTGTAAGCGTCAAGAGGGTGAGGAATGGGGAGGGGTATTTTCCTCTCCAGCCGATTAGGAGCTCCCCCAGCGGGGTCCGTGGCAAGGCCCCCTTGACAGATGAATTTGGTACATTCTAAGCGTCACAGCACACTTCTGGTGGAAGATGCCGTAAATCAATAAGAACAGTGTCTTACAAAGGTGCAGTATGCCATAAAAACTGGGCAGCAGATTCGAGCATTGGTTGTACAGTAAGAATTAACATGCGCTGTCAGTCAATAACATTCGTGATATCTCAAGGATCAACCGAACAGTAACAGCGTCATTAGCGAAATCCGGGCGGAGGTCTGGCGAAAAAAAATTTTTGGTGCATTCTATGCAATCACAAAACATTTCTGGTTGCAAGATAATTGTAAATCATGACGTAGAGCATCTTACAAATTGAGGTGCAATATGCCACGAATATTAACTCCTTTTTCTTAATTTCTGCAAAAAAAACCTTTCCCAATTTTTTCTTGGAGCATTTGCTCCAATCTCCAAAATTAATGGACGTCCCTACTCAGCTCTGTCAGCAAGGTCTAAGCGAAGAACCCGGCAACTGAGACATTTGGGTATTTTTTGGCTTTAAAATTGCGCCTAATAAAACAATTTTTCTCGCTTCGAAGTAGTGTTAGTAACTTGTGCCAAAAAATAAAAATGCGTCAGATAAAACTTTAGCGGGTGGAGAAGTGTGAGTTAACTGCAAATGCGTGAGACTCACGCGAGATGCGTGAGACTTGGCAGGGCTGTGTTTGTCAGCAGATAAAAAAAATACAAACAAGAAATTTTTAGCTTATGCTCATGAGAAGCGCAGCGTAGGTTCTCCCCGTCTATGACAGGCTGAACGGACGTAGTCCAAGTTTTGTGTTAACGGCGAATTGTTTTTCCTATCGGAAAGCCACAAATTCGACCCCAGAGACATTCGACACGATGATGATATGAAGGCTATTTATAGTTATGCATCCGATTCAGTTAGAATTTGGCACGTTTGATTATGTCCGCGAGGCGACGCCAGCTGTCAAATTTCATGGGCATTCGTTTAAGAAAGCTTCTGCGCAAATGGGTGAAATATACGCAAATTGTTTTACGTATACCTTTTTAGAAATTCTCCTACTGGCCAGAATTTTTGGCGGATTTTTGTGTGTGATGGCTCAAACGACGCGGTCTCACACAAGGGTGTGATTTGCGGAGTTAAAAGATTCAAACTTAATATTTAACTTCTATAAAAAATTCCTTCAAAGTGGAAAATAAGGCAAAAAGTGGACTATACTTTTTGGCAAAAACGCTCCTATATAAAATTTTTACCTATAAACGGTCCTTAGTCGTCATCGTAGCCCCATAAAAGTTGTATAATATTGACATCATCTCTGCCACGTTGTTGCTTTGGCGCCTCTAGATCTTAGCTCAGCTTTCGATACCGTAGATCACACGCTGTTGCATTCCATACAGGTTTTCTGTTACTGGTTTATCATTGAAATGGCTCCGTTCTTACGTAACAGATCGCACTGAAATATTTACTACTGGCTCAACTTCTACATCTCTTCTCTTTCTAGTTTACAATGTATCACAAGGTTCTGGTTTGGGCCCAGTTGAATATATCGCCTACACTAAATCCACCACCGACATGTACTCCAAACACAATATTCTGTACCAACTAATTGCTAATGACACACAATTTTACGACCACTGTTGTCACTGATGTCGCAGCTATGTTATTTCGCTTGTCGGCTTGTGTCGACGACTTGAATAAGTTCTACACTCTATGCTTCATTTTGTCTGCAGCTGAACCCAGCAAAAACTTAATTCATCTGGTTTGTTTCTAGATTCCACCTGGCCAAAATCTCTACTGAATACTGTTTCCTTACCGAAACATCTTCATCCATTCGTTGTGTCCACACTGTGCGCAAACTTGGTGTCATATTTGACTCATAACTACAAATAGGGCCTCTCATGACGTCACAGATCAATAAAACTGCAAGTGCTTGTTTTCCACCTGAGAAGGTTGCGAAAACTGCGAGATGTATTTAGTGATGAAGTCATGAAACAGTTAGTGAAGACACTGGTTCTCAACAGATTAAACTAACGGGTATTGTAACCTTGCGGCTGCTGTATTGGCTTTCATAATCCACTCCGGATCACCGGGTACATCAAGCCTGCGCTACAGAGTCTTTACTAGTTGCTTGCGAACAGTATTTGAATTGCCGGAGGATTGGGGGTTTAACCCCCCCCCAACTGTTTTCTCAACCCCATAACACACTGTCAAATTATGTATTGGCGGGTAAGCTAGATGCTATATACACCGTGTCTCAAAAACAGTCAAAATTGTTTTTGGCATAACTTTATCAAATTTTTACCAACTTTGATAATTTTTTGGCAAAAAGATGGCCAAGACGATATTATTATGTATGCCATTGTGTGATGCACTCATTTACCATCTCAGCTAATTTGTGTCAACGCACTACCGTGTGAAACACAGATGCTCCAAATTGTTACATTACGCAGTGATTATTTGTATCAGATGGCTCACCTTTGCATCATCAATTCGACAGAAGATGCGACGTGGTTCAATAATTTTGAGGTATTAAATATTTTATGGTAAAAACAACAGACAACAAAATAGCTAGCTGATGAGCTCAAAACACGTTTAATCGATGAGTAAATGCATTTGATCAGTCAAACGTTGATTTTGCTATCAGCCATTGACGTTGCATCTAAGCCATTGCGTCTTTGTATGCGAAGCACACTTTGGCATAAATTTTAATTTGCAAGCGAGTTGTTATAAAAGCTTATAATTCTGTAAAATTATTTACATTTTATTGCATTTTGTGCTTAATTAACTCGTTACAGCGTTTACTTGAGACAACAACTCAACATTATGCAACAATTTGGAGCATCTATGTTTCACATCGTAGTGCATTGACAAAAATTAGGTGAGGTGGAAAATGAGTGTTGTCTTGGCCATTAATTTGCCTAATATTATTAAAGTTAGTAAAAATATTACAAAATTATGACAAAAACAAGTTTGACTGTTTTTGAGACACGGTGTACATACGATTTCCATCACAATTTTGATCCGGTTCCGACCGTCGAAAACTTTAACCTCTTCCAGCTAAGTTTTCACAATTCAAACACTGCCTGTAGAGGCACGAATTGAGTTTAAAATTGCCACTATAATGCACGCCATATTTTATAAACTCCGCCTGGCATATTTCAGCAACATAGTTCACTAACAGTGAAGAATCTGGACGTCAACGTCTGCGTTTTTTACAACTAACGCAGCTGTTGTTGTAAGGACACGGACCCAGTCCGGGAAGCGCGCCTTCTGAGATCCAAAAGTTTGAAACCGAATTCCTCCCCAACATCAGAAACATTGACTTTACTCCGGCTTTTCACAAAATCCTTGAGACTCACCTGTTTGCTACCTGACATTGTAATGCACTGTCGGCACAACAACATTGATTGATTGATTGATTGATTTTTGCGCTTCAGGGTCGTTTAAGATCATTGTTGGTACCTCAAAAATGCCTGTAAACAGTGCTTGTTATGATAAACAGCAATTACGTGTAGACCTATATGCAACTGTTTTTACGCTATACCAGGCAATAGCGGTAAAATAACAACTTTTAAGGGATACGCTTTTTGACGCCCCTCGATCTAAGTAAGCCACTTATCTAGTTGTACGAAATTTTCCGCAAAATCTAATCTTTGTGGCAGCCCGTAGTAAAACTTTTGTGATTCTAACTTGCACCGTTTTCATCGGGCTGCACGATGTTATCGAACAGACTAACGGAAGAACAGACAGACAGACAGACAGACGCCTCTACGCGAGCTAAGACTCGCTTAGGATAGCTGTTGCGCGTAAAAACGCAAAAAAAAATAAAATTTGTGTAAACGTTCTCCAAGACATAGACCAAATTACCTGATCTAACAATTTTTAGCTTGAAAGGTTTAGCGGACAGCCGCACCGTATGCCGACACTGCGTTTTCTAGTTCGACCGCGGTTGCGATGTTAAGAAGTTCGCGTTTCGTTTGCGTTTCAGACGATGAACATTTTGATCGTGAATCAGAGCATCATAGACGTGTGTGCTTCATCGTTCACGCTACTGACGGCTGCAGTCGAGGTGGACGGCTCGCATATGTCACGTGACAGCTCCTATGATCTGCTCGTCTGTCGGTTCTGGCTCACAAGAAGTCCGCTCTGGAGCGGCCTATTCACGTCCAGCTACGGCATTCTGCTAATGACTCTGGATCGTTATATCGCCGTCATTTACGCAGTTTGGTACAACAACAACGTATGTTTTCACATGTTTGCATATCAGCAAAAGCTGCCGACTTTCTCGGGTTTTTGTCTTGCGCCTACGATTCGAACTTCTGTTTTCTGAACTTCTGCTACATACCCGCACCTGTATATTAACCGCTAAGGGTTAGCATTATCGTTATAGCGTTAACAATGATAATTCGGGTGCGGGTAAATTAACGGACAAGTTTTCAGCTAGTCATATTTGACGCCGATCATGATTGTAGGCCTATCAGCGTGCAATTACGGCGTATACACTGCCACAGCAAAGCTCTCGCTATTGTTTGTACCACTACCACCGTGCTGTCCTGCTAATACACGGTGTTCATATACGTCGCAAAAGGCACCGTTTTACGCGCGAGAGCTAGCATAGCTAGCTATAGCGCGTATTACCTATGGTAATTTTGTCTTTGTGTCCATCTGTCACGTTCAGGTTCAGGTACCGATCAGAGCCCAGGTAAGATAGAGACTTCGGGTTTTTACCGTAGCCTATGATAGCGTAGAGTTTCTAGTATTTTATGACAAAATTTTATGCCCCTGGGTGAACGGTGTTCCCTTAGAACATAAGGGAGAAAAAGGGGGACGGTAATTATTTACATTAGGTCCGCCAGCTTAAATGGTTGTGTGCAGATAGGATTTTGATGTATATCGATAGAATGACTTTTGTTATACATGTTAATATGGTGCTATTT
>Ga0209367_1013078_pt1 | contig 10747 bp, 8 predicted proteins | sample WorMetLIZISLAND2_FD_187412 | JGI IMG/M metagenome (GOLD analysis project Ga0209367, IMG submission 187412) | Marine gutless worms symbiont microbial communities from Max Planck institute for Marine Microbiology, Germany - Olavius geniculatus... ... | reverse complement strand
GTTCAGGGCTTTTTGGTTGGCTGAGGGTCAAAGTTTGCATTTTCCCATATACTTTGAAGGTCGTCCTTACAACACTCACACTACCGTGTGAGTGTGATAAACAAAAATGTAAAACAAATGGCGTAAACGTTTCCCCGGTCACGAGAACCGGTACGCAGTCAGAAAAATTAAGAAAAAAAACAGTCAGACAGACAGACAGACAGAAGGTCAAACGAACCTGTATAATAACACCGAAGCAAGACTGGCACATCATGACTAGTATCGCTTCAGGACAGTCCGGGTTTGTCCGGCGACTGCCGAAGCCAATTGTTTGCTGAGTCTCGATAGAAAACAACAAGGCCGTCGTGAAGTCATATACCTGCACCCAGTATTTACAGTGCTGTTTGTAGTGTCTACATCTGTTCAGTCAAGCCGCGTGGTAAAGCCCAAATTCCATTACGCCGACTTTGCGACAAAGTCCGGGACCAGTTTCCGACAAAGTGAAAGTCGGCGTAATGAAATTTGGGCTTAACACATTTTGTAACAAGACGACTAGGACAGGGGCAGATCAAAAAATTTTTGGAGTAAAACAAACAAGAGGTCCAAGGATTACTACTGAACTGAAACTGTTTTATGCCAATCGGCGAGTACAGTTCTGTCAGTGTTTGTAACGTATAAACTGACAGCAGCGATGTAAAATTGAAGCCAAATGTGACAAAAGAAAACTACCTAGAATGTCCGCTTAACGTCACTTGATGCTGACGAAAAAACGCATCCTTTCACGGTTCACCACTTTGAATAATAATTGTCCGCCACTCCGTAATTGTTCCTGTCTATGTAATTATTTACATTATGAATACGGGGTATGCTAAAAATCATTCCGTCAGTCGCGACACCATAGCTAGTTGTGCGATCAGTTTCCAGTTTCACTGTTTTTTCGCGACATTCTTTAATGTCAAAAAATACGATATCTGATATAATGTTTTGCAAGCGATCCGTACTAATATTAGACTGATATTAAGGGCAGTTTATGCAAATATACCACCCTTTGCATTACCACCACCACCGCCACTATGCTACATACTATAGACCTCTCAAAATAAGGACCGATGGCGGCCATGCTCGGGTCCGCAAACTTGGGTCCATCGGTATTTTTTAGTTTTTTACTATAACTTTGTCAACCGTGATCCGTTTGCTACAAACTTTTGTACCATTTAGTGTCACAGACAAGATAAACAAATGCTGCAAATTTAGTGACTGTGTGATGTTTACGTTCTCGAGCGTTCATATATTGTGGCTAAACAGTACGTCGGTAAGTACGATTTAGCCACAATATATACACACACGAGAAAATACAAATCATACAGTAGCTAAATCTGCAGCATTTTTTCAGGTTGTCTGATTCACATTCTGATTTTACAAAATTTTGTAGCAAACGGACCATGTTTAACAAAAGTACAGTAAAAAAAACTAAAAATACCCATGGACCCAAGTTCGCGGACCCGGGAACGACCGCCGCCAGTCCTTATTTTGAGAGCTCTATGCTACATTAATATCATTGTTACCTATTTCAAATGTAGACAGTTTGACTGGAAATTGTTGCGTTTGCATATAAACGACTTTACGCGACTTTCTAAAATCATATTTACTAAAGTTGGAAAGCCAGCGTACCTCTTCCACACACGGCTTCCAGTCCTTTCTGACCTTCCGCGAACCAACAGTTCCAGGCGGAACGTAGTGTTCAAAGTCGCCGTGAGAGAAACAGATGAGCCACCAGGCCAGCGCGAAAATCAACCAACTAAGCATAAAGGCAAGGACAAAGTTCAACAAGTTCCAGCGCCATTTGATGTCGACCAAAGTCGTGAAAATGTCGGCCATGTAGCGCTGACGACGTTTCTTGATGTTGGCGCGCGTGACGTTACACTCGCCGTTCTTAAAGACAAGACGCTCGTGCGGTCGTCGGACACCCGTTGCGTCGTAGCTGCTACCGCGCTCCTTGAGCTGTCGCAGTCGCCGCAGGTCGCCGGTACCGTCCAACATACCGTCCGTGATCGGTGTCCGGCGCTTGTAGCGTGACGGCAAGAAGTCGGACGGCATGGTAGCGACCACAGCGGCCGCGCTGGCCGTCTGAGGGGCAGCGAAGGGCGCCAGGACTCGCCGAGGACCGCTGACGATGACTGACGACGGCGAACCGTCGAGGAGTAGATCTTCCGCAGCGCCACGACCACGTGACATGAGGTGCTGCAGCGACGAAGCGTTCGCCCTGACTGTGACAGCGCCCTTGACAATACCCAGCGAACCCAGGCGCATCATAGACCTTACCTGCCTACAGGCCGACGATCACGTTGCAGCAGCCCTTCTGATCTCTCACCTTAGTGTCATGTTTTCTCATACGACGATATACTAGAACATGATCACGTTGCACCGGTCCTGCAACGATCTTCGCCCGGCAACATTGAGTTTTTCACGTTGACGACGAACCAAGACTTCATCCGCTCTGCAGTGACGGCGCAGCCGCAGCAGCTACAACAGAAGAAAAAGGAGAAAGTTTATTTGCCATACTGATTCACACATCAGATTATACTAGCACATATGCTAAAAGCGAGCTGCCAAAAACACAGTTTCATAAACAATTCGCCACACAATATTAATGAAGATTTTCTTATGCCCACGTAGTATCTATCGTTTTCGACTGTTTAAAGAAATTAATAGCCTATGTTTGCACGGGCTAGGCCTACATTTTGTCTGAAACGAATCCGTTCGAAACATGAACAATAGAACGAGGCCCAAATAATGAAACGGAAAAGCGTGTTTAGGTTTAAGCAACCTATTCAGGTGTATAAATATAGGGTTAAAATGCATAACAAGTTGTTTGCCTTCTTTCTCTTGTTATCGTTTTTTGGCAAACTAAAGGTTGTCAGCGTTTCATACCGTAAATATTTATCCCAAAGTAAACCACAAATGTGTTCGAGTACTGCAGTTTACCAGACAAACGGAAGTGATGCAAAAGTTATAACTGTGAAATAATTCTGTCCATGCTAACTAGTCAGATTACCCGCCGATCTGTAGAAACGATCAGTTAGGCATAGATTTGTGGATCCTAGGTTGCGCCATTGCAGTCACTTTTCGCTCAGTCCGCTGACGAATGCGCGCCTAATAACTAGTGCAAACGACGATGCTATTCTTCAAGAATGATTCCTGCAGACAGACAGTGTTACTGACGCTGCTAGACTTTTGCTTCTTAAACCACTATACATAACTTATGTGAGTGTTGTGGTGATTTAGAGCGGCGATTCTTGCGTATTCTCAAGCCGACCGTATATTGTACTAAGCCGTCCACAAAGCCAACAAGCTCCATCGTAGCATCATTAGCGGTAGCAGCAGCAGCAACCTTTCAGGATGGTCTCAGCTCCTTGCCCCAGCTGGTCAATAAAATGCGTCCATATTGCGCTGCGTCTATCAAGGCTTATCGGTCTTATCGTCGCTGGAATGAGTTCACTCGCTCACTCCACGCTCCACTAAAACCCGGATCGACCACATCGCACCGCCCTGTACAGCAGCGTCTAATGCACGTCAGATTCCGCCGACCGCGACGCTAAAAGCATGGCTTACCTGCCTGTAATGTAACGCAATACGTCGATCTATGTATCGCATCCCTGAAAAAACGGCAAAATGACAACGGTGACTTCGGCAACCGCTGTGGCGTACTTGCATTACTTGGTAGGAATATTTAGGAATGAAAACTACAAAAAGTTCAGAAAAAGCAATGGCAAAAAACCTAAGAAATTAACGTCTGTAAAAATACACCCTGTCTAAAATATCGATTATAAAATGCACCAAAATCAAAAAATGAATATTAAAAATCAATCAAAATAGACATACTGCTAGGCTAAAATCGGAGTCTACGAGTTTGAGTCTGAAATTCGAGTGCGCGGTCATCAAAGCATAAAGACAGTACTGAGTACGTAAACTGTGGCACAAACGCTGAGTCGAGACTGTTATTTTATGTGCTGCATTAATTAGTTTTACGACGGCAGTGTTGTGCCAATAAAACGAAGAATTCTTTGCCATTAGACAAGAGATTGATTCGTATTCGTGATGCCTACGCAAACAAGCACGCAGTAAGTACACTACGCACGCTTAGCCCAGTTACGATTGGACATAAATCTATCGGTCGTCTGCCTGTAATATTGCTGGATAGCACGTAATCGACTTTCTGTGGACGTACCGCAACCTATGCCTATTGCACGGTGTGATATTCTTCAGCCAAAAGTGTTACAAAATACTTACAAATATCTGTAAATACAGAACTCAAACAACATAAAATAGAAGAGCTCTTAATAGACGTTAGCGCTACGTAGTGCTTTCATAACTCGACATTCATAAATGTGAATGTCATTCTCAATGTCAGCATAAAATTTATATAGCGCCATATCCTGAAGCATCTCTAATGCGATGAGTACTATAGTATTTCGCAAAAAAGTAACGTAGGCCTATAGCCCAAAGCTACTGCTGCAGAGCGATGGATCGCGGAGATTACCAGGTAATGAGTTCTATGCCATCGGACCCCCAACAGCGAAGGCCCGACGGCCGAACGTGTTTCATCGAAACCGCGGAACAGTAAGGAAGCATCGACTCAGATGTTGTCGACTGGCGACATCGGAGACTGGGATGCAGTGGTCGACCAGGTATTTCGGCGCTTGATCTTGAAGGCATCGGTGAACCGTAACTGCCAGCTTGTACTGCACTCGCTCATTCGAACGTTGAGCCAGTGCAGTTCGTCACGAAGAAGACGCGATAGACCTTGATCGAACTTGCGCGTGCCAGAGACGAGACGAGCCGTGGCATTTAGCACACGTCGAAGCGTGTAGGTTAAGTGAGAGTGTAGTTTCTGTGCTGCACGTCGGCAAGTAAAATGCCATTTTGTGCCATAACGATGGTAATAACAGTCACAAAATTATGCAAGCTATAGAGCGGATTGTTAGCACGGCGGGTGGCCATGCTGTTGCTCACTTAAAAATCTGATCTATCTATAGAGCATAAACTAAGCTAAACTTTATTAGTGAATAAAGATTGATAGCATAGCCTGCAAACAGATGGTTCTAAGCCTTGAAAATTTGAGGTATGTCAAAAGTTCGTTGCATAAATGACGCAAGCAGCATGACGACATCCGGCATTCAGCGGTATTTGCAAGACGATCGAACGCGGGTTCAGGCACGATGTATTTATTATCAGTGTATGCATCACTAACTTATAGTTATTAAAACATTTCTGCGAAGTGCTGCTTTTACTTAAAAATAACAATAGCACTCCATCTGATTTTGCAATGAATCGACCGCTTGATTTACGTCAAGCACGCATGTTCCACTTATAAGTAAACCTCATTACTGTCACGGCGTAGATGATCCTTGATTACAGACGATGATAATCTGTGTAAATTCTACGTTGTCATCGTAGCAAGTCAATCGTCAGCGGCGCTCGCGGCGTATTCGTGTGTAGTTAAGCGTCACTGCAGACGTCGATTATACAGTATAGGTGCGTAGGTGTCAGCTGACGACCACAGTAATGATCACAGTAATGCCCTCCCGGCGTCATCGTCATCGTCATCATCATCATCATCATCATCATCATCAGTAGCAGCAGCAGCAGCAGCAGCAGTGACAGCAACGGTTAGTTGGCTCAGACGTCTGACACCCATCTTACGTCTCAACTCGTTATACCTAGTGTAAGCCTATCTATTTTTATGCGCTTTTTAGTTTCAACCAGTTGACTCTGTTTGCGTAGTTTCATACAGTTTTTTCTAGGCATCACGTTAATGGTTAATCCCTGTGATATCCCGCAGCCTTGGCTAACACTGCACATATAGTTGGCGACGTGTTGTTTGTCTGCAAATAACCGAAGTAAATTAAAACGAGCCAATGAACAGTTAATCAAAAAAAATTTAAACTGGTCTTACGTAAATGCAAAATTGGCTGTATAATTTCTGACAGATTTAGCTACCGAACACTATAGCTTTGAAGTAATCGATTACGACAAGCATAAACATTGCATAGCATACCTGAAGCGAGCAGATCGAGATAACATGAAAACACTTGCACGCACGCTATGCCTCGAAATAAGAATTCCGCTTGTTTGTCGGTTACTTTTGTTTTGCTACCGGTATCGTTTTTGCTATATAGAAGCGGCAGTTTTATAGCGATGTTGTAAGTAAGCTTCAAAGCCGCACGACACCTACTGTGGTCCGGAGGCGGACATTAAAAGGTGTGGCTCTCGCGACCACTCGGCACTTGTCACAAACGCGTTGTATCACAATCTTACAACTGGTCGCGACGCTGCAGCGACTTGACGGTCATCAGACGTTAGCACGCTGCTGCTGCTGCTGCTGCTGCTGTTAGTAGCGACGCCTGGGTGTGACGCAGCTCACGTGACACTTGGGGTCCGCAATCAAACGCTGACTTGACGTTGTGCGACTGTAAGTAGTAAGTAAGTGCGTAAAGCGTAAATTAATGTATAGCATCAGCGCCAAAAAATGTTCGTAATGCGCTCTATTAAGAAAAATGTTTTCTTAACTAATTGTCCACAGACATATGAACACTGAACAGAATCACACAGATGTCTCGGTAATGAGTTTCTCGTCAGCGGGCCGGCGACCGAAAAAACCGATGTCCATATAAAATTAGTCAGTAAAATAGCCATTGATATTAGCGATTCTGTGGAGCGATGTCAAGGGAGTTTGAAATATTATAGACAGGCGAAGATGTCGGCTCAGTGCCGGCATAATATGCAGCTGTCTGCTTATCTGTGCAGTGAACTGTGCAACTATCACTATAGGCACACCAATAATTTTGCTCTAGAAAACGAGCACGCTGATTTAGTTTTTTTTTTACTTTTTTGTATTTGACAGACAAAGGAACAAGCAGACAGACAGACAGACGGAAGTTGAAAAAATGCAGTAATGTGAGAATTTTTTTGAGTAAAATGTCATTGTTGGAAAAGGTATACGTCGATCTTTTGTCCGTACAGTCATAGTTTAGTAAACTGTTGTCGCACAATAACCATGATGTCGTAGTTGACGATGTCATGCGATCGTGGCTGTAAACTTGTTCGTGTGCTATTTCTGGCGTATAAATATACACACGCCAGTAAGTGTGCGTAACATCAAACGACGCTCAAAATCTTATAGCCAGCTATATGCGGAATAATGGTTATCGTGAACGCCAGATATGTGTATCGCTTGTCGGTATTTGACACAGGGAGAGAGACATAGGCGGCGACGTTATGGGGCTTTTATCCAATCTGGATTCATGGTAAGTTACGTTTGGGCTCACGGTTCTGTATTGTGTTTTTTACTAGCAAAATTTTTATAGTTACATAATATAAATACAAAATAAAAAATCAATATTAAAAGATGCCATTAATTTTTGGTTTACAGTTACGGTACCGTATCCGTAATGCAAACCATTTGACAATTTTGAAAACTAATGCATTCGTAGCCAAGCCAAAAAGCCAAAAAAGCCAAATTTTGTAACCCGTAGCCTAAAGCTTATAAAAAAGCATAAAGGCGTACATGGAACGTAATTCATTATTAAAATGGGTATAAGAAGTGTGTTTTCGCTTTCGCAGTTTACTGCCTATTTAACGAGTTGTGTCGATAATGTCTTCATTACTGTCACTCAGAGTGACCACAGGCTTCGATCCCGTGTCCGATGCTATCGATTCTAGCAGTGCGCGTCCAACATCCGCAGTGGCTCTGTTATAGGGTGTTTACACGATCCAGCAAACGTCCAGCATTAGCACGTGTATTTTGAATACATTTGCTGGAAGTTTTCTGGACGTTTGCTGGATCATGTAAACACCCCATTAATGGGTCTGAGCAGAAACGAAAGCGAGAACCCCAAATCTTTCATTTTTTCTCGTGGGGCGCTGTGGTCTCGCTCCTACGCAATGTTACTTGGGTGAAAGCGCACTAGTGCAGACAAACACAGCGTCCTGTACAGAAGGACGGACAGACAGACCACGTTACGCTAACATCTATCGCAATAGACGGTATATAGTTGATACTGTTGATACTTTTTTCGCATCATCACCATCGACAAGATAACAGAAGAACGCTAAATTTTAATGTTTTACTTTTTACGTTACGCAGTGTAAGATAAACTGAATAGAATATGAAACAAAAACGTTGGTTAGATCATTCGTTTAAAATATGATATAAGCTTTGACAAAAATCTACTGCGAGCAAAGGAGGTTGGTAGGCTACCCATAGTGACGCATAAAAGTGGAACATAGGCCTACGCGCATTATGTCAATCGAGCAATCGCTGAGTTTCGGAAACGTTTAGCCTCTCTAAATCATTGCGTTGGAGGCTCTGCGGTAATGACAAAAACTTTTTGGATAAGTAAGTATTTATCGATATGTTACATAGCTTTTCACATTGTATGTAAAATATAAATGATGAAAATAAAGTTTTTTTGTATTCTGCGCCACCCTGTAGTGTCGTCACTGTCTTGGTTGCTGCGGTCGCATCTGATTTTTGCGTCGTCTGTATGAAATAATGTCATTAGCACCAGCTGCATCAAGCTGGTTCCGGGCAGATAATCATGCTTTATTCCACCAGTGACAATAGATTGTCTGCCTTGATGATATAAGACGGCTGAACAGCCCACCGTATTTTACTACGTTCCAGCTATTAAATAGTCTCGATATTATAAGTTTCACATATGCTAACCAACGTATAGCAAAACTTTAAAAAAACACTCTTTGATCTAAAGTAAAAAAACCCGGTATACAAATTTAACCGCATTTCGTACAGCAAAAAAGTAGTAATTATCTATACCAATTTTTATTGACAAAGTTTGCGGTTTAAAATTTGGCATCTTACAGCATTATTACATTGCCGTCTTTTCTGGTTGCGGTAGTCGAAAGCAAAGCTAAAATATAAAGTTTACTTTTTTCCAATAAACTAACCAATTTTAACAACAAACGCAACATACTTTGCTAATGGTGATAAAAGTAAAATACAAATTTTCCCACCGTCCAATCCATCACTTAATTTATATCTTGCCATCTGGTTTCGAATCCACGTTTTTTTGCAATTTGTGACACTAACTATAGACCACCCGTCATCGGTTTTCGTGGTCAGTTCTTCGGCCAAAACGAAGTTTAACGGCGTTGAGAAATCAGTATCTACGACTTACGACCGATCCATTACGTCATTGAATTCAGCAATAGCGTAATTGCTTGGGACCATTGTCACGCGATGCATACATGACATTGTGCCATTCGGAACTGGTAGTCGCCCGGCAGGCTATTTTCGCCATCATTTCGTTACATTATTTTGCTTTCATGCTGAGCGAAAATTGACTCAATAGCCCAACAGTGGGTGGGGCCAACTGATAGAATATGCGAATTCCATGTGACTCGTTACATAAACTTTATTTCACATCAAGGACAACCAACGCGACAAAAACAGGTAGCAGTGCAACTATTTTATTTTTATCTACTTCCGTCGAATAAAGACATACGCTATGTTTTTTGGGTCGTCCATTTGTGTGCAAAATAGCCTAGCTTAAATTATCAATGGGTTTTGGTGCAATTTTGGGAAAACGCTCAAATCGTAAATATGGTAGAACAATATCCACGGAATAGTCATTTTATGTAACTGTGTATGTAAATATTTTTTGTTTTTTTTCATAAAGTTACCATTTAATGTGTTGTTATTGTTTTCGCCGTTTTGCGTTTGGTGTCATTGTACTCGTATTCTGTTTTTTTATTTAAGCAACTGCAAGACTCCAGTAGTATAATTATGCCTGGTTGGTGGCGTGGTGTAGTGGTAACGCGTTTGATTCGATCAACGAAGTTACTGTACGCCGGGTCCGGTTAATACTGCGATGGGTGACTACCTGTGGGCACGTAAACCATCTCGGTATGTAACCAGCCGCCTAGGTCAACTTAGCCTTTCATCCTTCCAGGGTAGGTAAATCGAGTACCAGCCTATCTGGCTGGAGTTAAGGCGGAGCGAGTTCACATGTGTCGGGTGGCAGGTAACATTGTGTGATCCAATACGGCAGGTGACGCTCCGTAGCTCTGAGATGGGCGTCCCATTAAGAGCTATATCACAACCTTTAATTTTTTTACCTTTTACTTTTGCCGCATTACCCATTTTGATGTTATTTGTACACTGCCTTGGCGAACTATGTGATGATGTTGATGATGATGTTGCATTGTAAAAAAGTAAAATTCATCCAGTCAGATAGCATTGATAGCATTGGCAGTGTTTGCTGACAATGTGCACGAAGAGTTGCTGCATGCATTCTACCAAGAAATATGTTATAAACTTTAATTTATACGGTTACGTGCGCTGTTGAGTGCATGTTGTGTTTCTGAATTGGCTGCTTTTCTCGCAAAATAAAGATGCATAATTATAATTGTATACACAAAACTTCAAACACTCACGTTCGCCAAACTGAACAGGCGCACTTGAGCTTGAATAAATTTAGGGTAGTCCAACGGATTCTGTATGTGTGACATTAGCTCTAGCTTCGGTGTAATTTTATTGCTGTCGAAGTTGCAGATTGCTGACCGTCCGTCTTCTGCAGACAATTACTGCAGGCTGACATTAAATTTAATGTAGTGTCATCTGTCGCCGCCATACATCTCGACGCGAGGCCAAGCTGCACTGGTGCGTCGCTGAGAGCAACAAAAACAACTCATATAATATTTATACGGCCGGACGACGAAGACGACGACTTTGGGTTGTTGCTTCTGT
>Ga0209367_1013077_pt1 | contig 10748 bp, 7 predicted proteins | sample WorMetLIZISLAND2_FD_187412 | JGI IMG/M metagenome (GOLD analysis project Ga0209367, IMG submission 187412) | Marine gutless worms symbiont microbial communities from Max Planck institute for Marine Microbiology, Germany - Olavius geniculatus... ... | reverse complement strand
GTTAAGCCACGCTGCCCTAGATAGGCAGCGGTGGGCAGCGATAGTAAGAATGGCGTCAGACACCAACGGGCATTGAGCCCACGGTTGTCGATGATGATGATGATGATGTGTTAGCATTAAAACAGTTCAGTCTTTTGAATCGATTAATTGTGACCATTTTTGTTTCAGTACGAGATGTGATGGAATATCTGGGTTTTATAGTCAGTTATGATGATGAACAAGACAGGTAAAGTTTTGCTAACAGCTTTGAAACTGTGTTGCTATTTGGTGTTACTTCTATCATTGCTGCTGCAAGCAATAATGATAATTAGAAGCGCTCAGAGGGCACAAACCTCCACTGAGACTAATGCTGCCACCAAGTGAATAAAACTGAATTAGCACAATTTCGGCTGTTCTTCAAAAATTCCTGGATTTGTATCTTAACTCAGACCATGTTTTTAGTTTGATCACTTGGATCACTGCTTAGTCCATGCTAGCGCCCACCCCTACGCATTTTTTTCAAAATCCGTTGATAAATTTTGGATTAATCTACTAGACAGCCATAATCTTTGACAATGAATATTGAGGCTAATAATAATAGTAGTAATAAAGGAATTTTCTGTGCCAGCTAACAAAGCTTCTGGCAAATCAATTAAAATTTTAATTTGATAATTCTAATCTAAAAATTGTAATACTTAACTTTGCAGAAATTAACAATTAAACAAAGGCCAGTTTTTGCAGTAATTGATAACTAGTTAAAATATAAGTTTGTATAATTATACTACAGTGTCTGCGCTGATCATGTAGCTTTCTTGTCTGGACTGACGCAACGCCATCAAACGAGAAAATCTCAGAACTGAAGCCTTACCAGCGCATTAATCATTTTCCAGGCATGGGTGAAATCTGCCGCAAAGATTCGCTGGCACGAAATATGACCAAGTTAGATTACTTGCATTATTATTTTAGACTGTTTTAGTTCTGTTAAAGTTAAACAGGGAGAGTTGTTGGCGCCAAATGTGGACATGATAGGCGGCTGTCCATCCTACAGCGTCTCAGGCATTGACAGTGAATTGGGTTGCCGCAGAAGCCGTGAATGTGTCAGATGTGTGTCACTCTCATGAGATTTTTGACGTTCGGTAACCTTGGTCTTTGACCTTTGAACTGAAAATTGACACACCAGTCGATTTTTTTCAGCCACGTCGAACGTTTGCATCAATTTTGGTTTTTAACGTCGTTTTGTTTTCACGTTAGAAGTCGGTACGGAACAGATGGACTGGCAGGCAAGATGTGCGATGCTGGACGACTGCATGATTAAATATTAATTGTTTGTTTGCTAAGAGTAAACGTCTGGTCGTTTGTTTTATTGATGTTTATGTCTTAGACTCGTGAGTGGAAGCACTTGAAATTGGCAGATGGTTGAATTGAGCTTGAGTTAATAATAATACTAGCACCAAGTAGGCCTATCGTTTAGCTATCCAATGCCTACACTAATTGGCAGATAAGCCCATCGTTTAGTTTACCCGTATCACTTCCTGAATCATTCACATTATCTCTACTCTAGGGGCCCTAATGTAGGTAACCTGTAAGCTGCTACCACTGAGGGTAGGAGGCTGAGTTGACCTGAGCACACAGTAGGTTAGCAGGTTGTTTAAGGTCGCTTGGAGATAAACTGAATAAGCATCAAATTTGCATTGTTTCTTATTGTATGTGTCCGTTTTGTAGTATGAACAATTGCAGTTAAAGTAGTTGTTTGTGCTTATGATTTTCATCAGTTGCTCCAATATAATAGTAATTTAGCTTTTATTTTGTGGTGCACAATCAGGATGGCAAAAGTATTTCCATCCGAATTTAACTTTGTACCAAAGACATGGATTTTGCCGTCAGAATATACTGCACTCCATACATATGGCCTGGATAGTAAAAGGCGGAGGAAAAAGGGCAAAACTTTCATTGTCAAACCTACTAATGGGGCAATGGGAAATGGGTAAGTACTCTTTTTAATATTTTTTCGTGCTTTAAATTACAGTTTTACCTTAAGCCTACTATAGCATATTAGTAGCTATTAGCTGCAGCCAATCTTTTTGTCCATATGCCACACACTAAGATTGTTTCTATAGAACTATATTTAGCAGGCTAAAGTTACCACTAACTGCTAGCCCTGGGAACTTGTTTTCCAGGAGTGTTTTTGGACTTCCTAAGGTTATCTGCAAATGGAACACATCATGAAGGCTTAAATTGGGGTTTTTTGACAAATTGTTAGTTTCCAGCAGGATACATGTGATTATTAATAATAATTGCTATTCGCTAATGATAAATCAGAGGTGTCTCTCAGTTTTTTGGCCCATCTTGCCACATTGCTTTTCCTTTCCAGTCCGGCTCATTTTGACTACGTTTATTTCACAATTTACTGCCTTGGCTTATTTTCCTGCCGAAATTCCATGCTTTGCCTGTCCATTTTGCCAACTTTGCTGTCTGACCAGTTTATTTTTTTAATTCCCGAAATCAGATATTGATTAGGAAATGTTAACATTTATGTTCTGTGTCATACTCTGCATAGTGCATACAAGAGACTCCAATTTGTTTTCTGTCCCTCATGTCTTCATGTGTTTCGGTTCTCATAGTTTTGCAGTAACCACTCTTGCCATTAGGAACACCTTTCATCTCCACATTCACAATCTCTCCGTGTTGCTGTTTTCATTCAATGGCAACTCAAAACATTTTCCTACAACCTACCTTTAGGCCATTTTAGTGTTCTAGCCCACCCTTTGCGCCTCAGATTCGCGCGTTTCTCGCCGACGTTGTGCAATATACAAATTTTCTTACTTGACTTATTACTTAAGGAACATAGTTACAAAGCATCAGAACTGAAATGGAACAAAGAAAAATAAAATGAACCGGAATGATACCCACTCAGTGTGTAGATTTTGTTCTCTCCGAGTGCTTTTAGCAGTAGCACTAGCAGTGATGTGTGCAGTATACAGTTGGTGCGCTATCCGGAGCGGATCCCATCGCACGAGCACTTGATCGTGCAGGAGTACATTGACAGGCCGCTGGTTGTCGACGGATTCAAGTGTGACCTGCGTATCTACGTCCTCATCACCTCCTGCAGTCCACTCCGTGTATTCCTGTTCAACGATGGTCTACTGCGAATGAGCACCGAACGCTATGTTACCCCGTCCGAAAGCAACTTGGTCTGTAGTTTCTTATATTCGCTGCTGTGTGAACTTTTTGGTAATTTATAGGACCAGCCAAAAATGAAAAAAATTGATCAGCTTCTGGTCGACTAACAAAAAACGTTGATGCAGTGCTTATTCGCCAAAATCAACACTGCACATGCAGCATAGGCTAATGCTATCGGTAGAAGCGTAATTTTACACCTCTTAATCGTCTCCATAGTCCATAGTGGGTGTAGGGCGCTGGACGGCCTCGTGCTAGGCTATGTCCTGAATTTATACTCACTTGTTTGTTACTGTACCTTTCCTGTTCAGTGATTTGCCGGTATATTCCCAGCGATGAAGGAAAGTTAAAGGGCAAAGGTCTAGCACTTTCTATAAGCTTAGCGCTTTTTACATGAGTCGCGACTAAATGCGTTTTACAATCTCGAAAGTGGCAGTTGATTGGCATGAGCTAGTAATGCCGCAGCACAGCATGCGGCCATCCGTTGCCCACATCAGCGAACAGTTAGACCCGTGGTTTGCAGCTACCAGACATACTACCGTCCCAGTCAGCCACACTAGGCCTTCACCCCGTAGCCCGTGAGTCACTACTTATTCCCCATCCCGCTGAGGATAGTAGGCTGAGTACTGAGTCAGGTCACTGATACCGTGTGTGTGTAGGATCACCTGTATATGCATCTGACGAACTACTCAATCAACAAACACTCGGAGAACTATCGCAAGGATGTGGGTGGATTGACAGGCAGCAAGCGTTCACTGCGACACTTCAACGAGTATCTCCGGCGAGCAGACTACAACGTCGCCGCCATCTGGACCGCGGTCTGTTGAACTTGACTTGTGGTCTAAATTATGTTGATTGACTGCCTAAACAGTAGGCCTTCAACACTCGTAATGCAGACTAAGATACTAACAGTGATAGATCATATTAACGTTTTGTGATATATAATACATGGTGTTTCATGAAAAAGCCTTTTTCTTTTTTTGTAAATTCATTCAAATGATGATCAATTTGCACGAAATTTTTACCAGTTGTAGCTGGAAAACTATCAGTATAATTTTCGTGTAAATTGATCATTATTTGAGTGAATTATGAAGGGAAAAAAATGGGGGTCCTTTTTATAACACACCATGTATGTTGACATATACACAAAATCATACGTTTGCTGTATTCAATCGAGCATAGACTAATGGGGTGTTTACACAATCCAGCAAACATTCAGCAAACTTCCAGCAAATGTATTCAGAATACGTGTGCTAATGCTGGACATTTGCTAGATCGTGTAAACACTATAACGCATCGTTAAACTACCACCGGTACAGTGTATTTTGTTTTTATTAGGCGTCTCCTACGCCAGCCGTGCTACAGACATGGCTAACGGTTAGAAATATCAGTTGTGCATCTCTGCGCTTCGTTGTGATAGGTGACGGATCTGATCATAAAGACAATGATAGTGGCGCACCCGCACGTTTTCCATGCCTATCGCATGTGTCGACCTGCCCAGCCGCCAGGCGCTGAGAGCGCTTGCTTTGAGATACTCGGCTTTGACGTCATACTCGACCGCAAACTCAGACCATGGCTGCTTGAGGTATAAAAGGTGCCGCCTGCACGTGTAGCCTAAAACTAAAATTTATAACTGCGTAGGTAAATGTACAGGTCCATTATGTGTTATAGCGCCAAACGCTTCTTACATGAGTCAGACTCGTGACGAGAAGCACTTTAGCATCACAGCAGCGGCAGCTGATTGGTATGATCTAATGATACCGACATTCATTGCCTGCATGCAGCCAGCAGTCATACCACCCGCCCCAGTCATCCACAGCCCACAGCCCATAAGCTGTTACCCATTTTCGATCCCCCTGATGGCTGAGTGACCTGAGACGTAGGCGCCCTAGCCTGAATTGCAACTCAACCGATTTACTGAACGATATCGTTGTGATAGTTTAAAATATTTTTTTTTAAAAACTTGTATTAACTTTTTTTTAAATTTTCGAACGTTTTTACCGGGAGTGATCCTGGAAACGTTGGTCAGTTAAGTGAACGTGCCGTATGCATGTATGCAGGTTAATCGTTCTCCAAGCTTTGGGACAGATGAACAGTTGGACTACGACATAAAGTCTGCGGTCATTGAAGACGCCGTCAGGATGCTTAACATTAAGTATGCGATCACTGTGATCATTGGAGTGCACTGCCTGGCTATATCTGACTCTCTGTTGACACTTTAACCAATTTTTTGGAACAGTCTGTTTGCTCTTTACTAACTTCTTCTTCCCCTACTAAACTTTTTGTGCTTTGCGCTGTATGAAGTATGGTGTGTAAATGGAGGGAAGCTAATTTAACGAATAGCTAATTGGTTGCTGTTATTGTAGGAAACGTATTATCAAAGGTCGTTTGGTGCTGAATGTTGGGTATAGCGAGGCGTCCTGGCTGATGGGACGTCAGCTACTTAAGAAAAATATCAACGTTGGGTTTTCCATAGGTGTCTGAGCTTTGCTAAGGTAAAGGTCATGGCTAAACTTAGTTCCTGGGTGGTAGCCTGGGGAAGAAATTGAATATTAAGTAGCAGTAGACTAAGGCTACGAACGGTATCGTCGTAGCTCCTTAAAAGGCTTCCTCTGAGGCTCGTGTTGGCCTGGAGGTGGAGCCTAAGAGGGTGTTTACATTTTTGTGGCTACAGCCTGTAGCCAGGTAATCGCTATGACCTAAGTTTAGTTACGCCCGAGAAATTCCACGCCTCTTGACGTCACTTCTAGGCTACTAGGCTTTTTGACAGTTGATTGACGTACTTCTTTTCCTGAGCTCTGTTCGGATAATATCGCTGTAATAAAATCGAGGAAAATTCTACAGAAATCGTCTTATAATTGTCTACAGAAGCCGTCTTACATGAAAGTGTACGTAGGCCTATTGTATCAGTGTACGTGTACATGCTGATGAACTGGATGCAATTCACTGGCAGAGCTTTGGATTGTTGACAACCAAGCTATTCCGCATTCGCCACAGGGCACATGTTTTTCATTTCATGATCTGTTAAAAGTGAAAAAGGAATGTACATATCGTCATTATGTTTGTGCATGTGTTTTCTACAAGATGGCAGAAATAAGTAATTGCACGATTAACGCGATTTTAAAAAGAACATTAATAATCGCCGATAATCGGACGACTGTAATTGGGAGGAAATTAGCGGCACGGTTGCGTGAAGTAGAGCGGGTGGGGTGATGGCGTGGTTTCAGAGCGCGGGATAAGAAGAAGAACATTGCGGACGAGAAGGCGCAGTCACAGCGCCGTCTGCTGCGAACCACTAAACGTCACGAGGCCGAGAAGACCGAGCGACAGAGACAGAAGGAGATGCTCGACAGGCGCAAAGAAGAACTGGTTGGTTGTTGCAGCCGGCCTTTCATGCACTCTATACTATACTATACTAATCATATTTATATAGCGCCAATATATGCGGAGCTACAGAGGCTCCTGGCAGAGTTCGATATAGAACCCTTAAAGGTTCAATGCCTTGGTATATATTTGGAACCTTTTTGGCGTTGTATATGGAATCTTTTAGCGCAGCCAATTATTATGGAACCTTTTAAAGAACCTTGCATAATTCATGCAGGGACTGTAAATGGCCGGTGCGTTCCTGTAAAGTTTGAAATATGTAATATCTTATGAACTCGGAGTATAAAAACACTGAATTAATTAATTTTATGTGATTAAAATACTATATTCAAACCGCTGCTAAATTGTGGCAGCTGGGTTTAAAATCATAGTTAATTGTGATAACTGCATTTGACTATCGAGGTATGAATTTGACGCCATCACGCATTTCATTTTTTAACTTGCTTATTTTTCTAGAGTTAATAGTACATTGCAGATTATTTGCAGGTTTGCAGTACTTTTTACAGGCTTGATGCAAGTCTTGTGGTTATATGAAGTAAGAAGTTCCTAGGGTCTTTAAAATGACTTTTCGGGTGTTTTCATGGCGGCAGTACGCCCTGCTGGAGAGGATACAGCGGGAGGAGGAACGAGAAGAGCACGAGAATCGACACACTGGTCGCTACCGGCGGATCTTCCCGCCGGTGGATCGACTAACGCGGATCCGTTACGCCAACCTGCTGGCCAATGCTTACCGCATCTTCCTGGCCGGCCGACAAGCACAGAGCCTCGACCTCGAGATTCAGCGCCTCTATAGCTCCGATCTCAAGGTACAACTAGCTTAATTTGATCGTTTCATTAAATTAGTTTTGATTAATTGAATAATTTCGAGCGGTTTCTGTAGTCAGTCGGAACGACCATGAAAACTAGAACTTAACTACTAGTAGTTCTTAAGTTATCTGTCCTAAACTAAAGAAAAGCAGGGAAAGTAAAAACGCTCAGTCAACCAAACACGCAGCCAAGCCAGTGCGGTTACTTTTTCTGTCCGAGGGTCGGCAGAAATGCGCAGATTGGTTATGCTGCAATTGCTGCTAATGTTAAGAAGTCCAACGTTTTGTTGATATCTTAATCGGCTAAAGAAATAAATTGAACAATTCAGCGATAATCCGTCTATTAGTTAATCGTTAACTATCGCAGTGCTAATTATTTCGTTTGACAGGAGTACGAGGTGCGTGAGCTGCTAGCGCAGTGTGAAGCGAGTGAAGTGGATCTACAGCAGCAGCAGCAGCAGCATCGCCAGTTGCCTTCCATGCCATCTTTGATTCCATCGCCCGCTGTGCCTGCTAGCCTTGCACCCGATAACGTCACCTCTCGACGCACGAAGGTCTGCGCTGCAGCAGCTTCAAATGCATGCGTGAATGATTGCATGTTTCGCCGTTCACTAGTTCCATATTCAATCACTTTGGCTGTACTCAATTGTTTTTTTCTGATAAAAATAGAATTACAGATTTCATGGTATTCCAACGCTTTTATGTAATATTATCGTCTTTAGTTTTTCCAATTTTTTGTGCATTTTGATGTGCTTTAATTTGTTATTTTCTGTTCACTTGCACGTAAGCAACACTGAGCACAGTCTGTAAAAGTTGCATGCTTTTGCCTAACAACTTTGGGAAATGTGATCCAGCTTCAGATGAACAGAGTAAAACAGAGGAAAACCTTCCAGCTTAACCCCAGATCTGCAGCCGCACTTCCTTGCGAAATTTGAGTCCATCCGCATTTTTCCAAAACAGTAAAGTTTTCACAATGTTACGGAGTGGGAGTGTAACTGACTAACTGTATGCGTTATACCTGGTCTGTGTTGCATGTTTTAGTGGTCTTCCTCTACAGTCCGATGGCAGCCCGAAGCCAACCGTTCAAAGACTCAGTTTTTAAACGATCACGCCACTTCGGCCACAGGCATTAGCCGATCAGGAGCAAATTCTCGATTGCGTTTTACATAAATGAGGCACAAAACGGACGGTTTATTTTTTAAAGAATTTACTCTGATTTTATTTTCAATGTCGTTATCGTATTTTTGAAGCTTGTTTGTTTGTTTTGTTGCTCGTTATTATGCCGTGACGATGTGCCCATGATTCCTGCTATTTGTTTTCAATTTAAACTGGATTATGGTATAAGAACTGTATACAAAACTCGAGCAATTTTTGTTTACTATAATATTTGGGAAATGTGACACAGACGTTCATTGTCGTTTCTTTGTTTCACTTTTATGTTTCGAGCACTGCTTGTTTTAAAGAAACAAGAGTCTACGTCGGCCCAGGTGAAGAAACGGGCAGAATAAGGAAACCCTTGGAAAGTAATGTACCAAATGCAGCTGTTTAACTGGTTTCTTGCCGCAGAAGAAAATACAACTTGGATGAGCAGCTGCTTTTTTGAATGCTAGTTGATGTGGGATTAGGCCTAAGTACCAAAACTTGCAATGCAATAACCTGCAGGTCGATCTAGGCCTTATAATGAGAATCAGAGCAAAAAACTTTACAAAGCTATGTAAGGGCGATATGAGTCAAAAAGTTGAAAACAGCAAAAAATGGTTTTGGAGCGATATTATCGCATGTTGAATTCCAGACTGGCCCTTTAAAGACTAGCCATTCTAAATACTTGAAAAATATTATACTGTAGGCCTATATCCTAAACAAAATTTCGTTGTAGATACTTTTACTAGGTGCCAAGCTAAGCTATAAGGTGAAAGCCGTTTTCGAGTGTTGACTCATATCGCCCTTAGACTACGTAGCATTGTAAACTAACTGGTGAAGTTTTTTCCTCTGATTTTTGCTGTTTTTTAGTCGAATTTTGTCCAAATTTTTGATATTTGATTTTATGACAATAAATTTATTTACTGTTTTCAGAATACCTCCTGGCGGGTAAAGGAAGTTGGTGCAAGGAAAAAGTTATGTGTGATGTAACAATGTCTGTTGCAGCCAATCTTATCTTTAAATAAGAACGGTTAGTTGCCATGGCAACATCGTCATGGGACAAATTTAAATGCCACTATCGGATAGCCCAGACCCAGAAATAGGGGGGTGCAAATAGCGCGCAATGATCTTTTACGGGTGCCGAGTTATAGTCAATTTTCTCCCAAAATTCGTTGCCATGGCAACGGGGGTCGGCAGGGGAGAAATTTAAATGACACCATCGGATAGCATGGAGCCAAAAATAAGGAGGTCGGTGCAAACAGCGCGCAATTATCTCTTACGCCGTACGGGGACCGAGTTATACCGCTTTGAACTCTCCATTGGCAGTAATGCAAAATTTTGCAACTTTTGAATGGTGCTATTTTAATCGAAAACATACAAGGAATGTGTCCGGCGTCAGGACGCTTCGTTTGAGCCATTAGCAGCGTCGGTCGGTGCAACGGGCTGGTCTGTAGCCGTGCGCAAGGAAAAAAAGACGCCTAACGGCAAATTTCGCGCATGCGCAGCCACGCCCCTTTGAACCGATTGTAACCAAATTTTGCCTGTGGTGTCGGCTGTCGGGTGGGCGATGTGATCACTGATGTCAAGTTTTATGGAAATCGGTTAAGGGGTTTCGGAGTTACAGGACCCCCCCCCCAAACGCCATTTCCTATACTTAACGTTCATCGCCCTTACAACAGTGTCAGCACTAGGCCTACCGTGCTGCACTGTGATAAGTGATCGAAGCTAATACCAACCAAACCATAGTGATTTAAAGTCTGTAATAAACAAAGGATCATAGAATTTTTTATTTTTGTAGTCACGAAGTCTGTCGATAATTCATTATGTCCGCAGTTTGTTGTGGAAAGTTATATGCCTACATGCTTAGGCCTTAGAGAAGTTGAAGCTCATCGGTGGCAATAGTATGCCGAGCTAGGCCCAAATTAAGCCTATGCCAATTACCTACTTGAAATAAATTATACTTCAAAAATTAATTGACAGCATATATACTCCAGTAAAATTGTAAATATTTGATTCACTAGAGAAAGAAGAGAAAAGTTCTTATCTCAGTAGATAATAGCTAGATAGGCTTATAGCCCCCCCCTCAGAAAGAGTATTTTTCGTCGGGGCTGTAGCAGTGTTGTAGGTTATATAGTTTATTTAGGCCTACCGCAGTAATCAGGCGTTAAATTATGAGGAAAACTAGAAATTTGGGGCAAAGCCCAACGTGAGTCCGCCCGGCGCCCTAAGTCCGATTGGGGGAAATTAGGGGGGGAAGGGGTA
>Ga0209367_1013076_pt1 | contig 10748 bp, 7 predicted proteins | sample WorMetLIZISLAND2_FD_187412 | JGI IMG/M metagenome (GOLD analysis project Ga0209367, IMG submission 187412) | Marine gutless worms symbiont microbial communities from Max Planck institute for Marine Microbiology, Germany - Olavius geniculatus... ... | reverse complement strand
ACATCCCTGGCAATGTTTAAAGCTCGACTAAACGATTTTGACTTGGCTCGGTTTACAGTTAGGTTTTAACTTGGTTTTATTGTGTTGTCTTATTTGTATGTTTTTTGGGGGGTTCATGTAAGAGGCTCTTGCAGTCCTTTGTGCCCTTGTTCAAGCTCTTTCATTATTCATTTTGTCAATGCCTTTGTATTTGCTTGACTAAATAAATGATTTGATTTGATTTGATACGTCAAGCATTTGCGACACAGTGTACAAGTGTGACAAACGAACGTACGGACAGAATTGCCGGTGCGCACTGCGTATAGTGCTTGAATAGCGTCGAGTGGCGAAAACCGTCGACGTAACAGTAGCCCACGTGCTGCCCTCTCCACTCCAGAGTTAACGTAACAGCAAGCCGCAGCAGCAGCAGCAGCAGCAGCAGATGCAGACTAACGATGCTCTTCAACGTTCGTTTGCAGTCACATTCATATTCGACGACTTGGCTCAGCTAGCCACGTCCTCTCCTCTCTCCATTTGTCTCCCTCCTCTTCCACAGAGTCCTCCATCGACGTATGGTGGAGTTAGAAACATGTCGGTCCTCGCTGAGATGCATGTACGCGATCAACAGCAGCGTCTTTTTAAAGGCGTTCGTCATAGAGATTAGAGTTCTCAAGCTTAACCGACTGTTCTATTTTAAAATGATTCTTAAAAATAGTCAACTACAAATAATTATTTGTTAACTCATTTTGCTCATAAAAGAAAGTTGGACATAAAGCAATATATGACGATGTGAATAATATCCAATATCCCGTTTAGCTCACTTGGATTAAGAATGGTGCAATCGGTTAATCTTAGTTAAAACTTTAGTGTCCGGTCCAACCAAGATTAGTCTACACGAGTATACACACATAGCCTACGCCTGAAAGCTGACAGCGTCCGATTTAATATCCTTAAATTAATGGCTACTTGTCACTATTTTAAACGTTCTAATCCTTACCATCATGGCCGTAGTCGGCGGTGTTATAAGGTTTTTTCGTGACTTTTAATCTAACCGTAGAATATTTTTTTTGTTAAAGTACATCAAGACTGTACAACTTTCGTGCATTAAAATAGGACAGCATCCTTATTGAAAAAAAAAACTTTTGTTATGCATACCATCATACAAACATACAAACCAACATACAAATAAGACAACACAATAAAACCAAGTTAAAACCTAACTGTAAACCGAACTGTAAACAAAACTTTTGTTATGCTAATTAGCGTTTACTGTTTACCCTACTTCAAACTGCATGTTGCGAGAAATAATGCCGACATCTATTTTTCACGAGTTTTGTCTGCCAAAAAACAATTTGCCAAAAACTGCATTGCGATACGTGCAAAGAGCCAAGTTTTTCACAATAACGTTAACAAATATGGCTCAATTTTAATAGGCCTAATATTATTCGCTGAAGAATTCATAAACAAACTGCGAAATTTTAAACCGTAAGAATACGGTACCTCACGCATCTGCCTTTACGGATTTTGTGGCTGTTTTCAGCATTCCAACAGAAAGGTGGCACATTTCAATAAATTTTCCGCGTACGTTTTTCTTCTGTCTGGCACGGTCATAAAGCGAGATTTTCTGCGTCTTCTCATTAGCTGGCTATACTGCTCTAAGGAGGGGCGGTCGGACTGGCAGAACAAACGCGAGATCTCTGTCGCCGCTCTATTCCGTCATCCACTGCAGGCATGCAGCAGGCATTATTGCTGTCGCCGACGTCGACGCCGCCCGCCATTCAATATGGCGGCCGCCCGTCACCGGAAGTCCGGCCGTCGATCGCTCCAGGTCTAGGCGGAGCGGATGTGACGCAAGAGTCGGGCAGTGAGAGAGAACGGAGAGCGGACGAGTGGAGAAAGACACATCGCGGCATCACGCTATGCTATACGTGACGCGTTGTGGCGCCGGTGTCACATTAAAATGTCTCCCCACGAAAAATCCGCCCGGGGAGAGTAATCACGGATTTGATATCTTTTCCACTTAATAAAATATTGCCGGTCCCATAAAAAGTCTCCCCGCTAGAGGATCTTTTCCATAACAGTTTCCCCTGGCCGACAATTTACCGGTAAAAATCCGTTTCGCCCTTTTGATGGTAAATTGTCGGCCGATGAAGCCTTTTCTGGGGGCGATCATACGACGTATAATGGTACACCAGCTTGCTGGGTGGTATAACAATAAATACAGACATGTGTTCGTTCAATAACTGCTGTAAAGAAAATACGCTTTCTGTAAATGTTTTTGAATGCAGAGTATCCGTTCCGTCTTCCGCCGTCGGTAGCTTAATTAACCAACTTCGGCTAAGTTACGTTAGCAGATTAACCGCAAAACCGCAGACCTCCCTGCAAAGACTGTTCGGTAGAATGGAAAAATTACTAAAATCGGTCCGAATTTGCCACAATTATTGTTGTAAAACTGGAATGTTGACGCGTTACAGCTATGATATAGAGCGTCTATGGCACGATGTGTCGTCTGTAGCCTGTCGTCTGTTGTTGTCGTCGAATGCATTGTGGCTAAATAGCGAGACAAGGCTTAGGTTGCTATTGATCACTAATAAGAAGTCGCATATTAACTTTTTAATGACATGAAAATCATTAAAATTGGGTGACCTTGAAGGATCATAACGCATTATATTATACCAATCGTGCGGTATTGTGGCTAAACGGTAAGTCGTAGGAGTCAGCGACGGTACCATATGGGGTAGGACGCTGGCGAATTTCAATAGACTGTCAATAGTAACCATGTGTCTATCTGCAGCGATTTGGCCGCAATTTTCAACGAAAAGTTTCAAGTTATAATTGGTCATATCTCAAAAACTGTGAGAGATAGGACCAAAATTTCTATTAATCACTAATAGGAAATCGCATACACCCCTTTAGATAAAATGAAAATTATCGACCTTAGATGACCTTAAAGGTCAGTACTTCGACAGAAACTGTATAGGCTGTAAAACGTCTTCTCTAGCGACAGCTGAGCTTTCTTGATATAGGTTACGGTGTATAGGTAATACAAACATACTATACCAGAGTCCTGTAGCATCTGCGTAAAGTCACGGCACAAGTGAAAACCCAGCGAATGTATTAGCTAAATTAGTCAGCATAGTTGCATGCAGCTATTCTACGTAGTAATTTGGATGCAAGTCTGTTCGTGCGGCGTGTATATTATGGCATCAGTCTCTGGCCGCGCGGTCAATCATGATTTTCATCTGCATGGACGTCGTCAGTCGATTTTCCGGTGATTACGCTAATCGCCACGCGACGAACTCGGTCAGCCTGAGCTGTCACGGCGTGTAGTCGCGCAGTCGTCGCTAACCCATCGTTCGTCCGTCCGTCGTACTCTCTGGACAAATCTTTGTCATCGGAGAACGGACCACTTCGTACGATATGATACAGCCTGTAACCTGTATATTTAAACGCATTCGTCATCACTAGTTAATTTTAGCATACCTTCCGACAGTGTTTGAAACTCTGAGTTTTCAGATTATTAATAAAATGAACTTTGGACGTTTATCGAACCGGATTTTCTGGCGAAAGCGCATACGCGGTTGAATTTAGAGTGAACCGGCGTCTTGGCCCCACAATTTCATACGAAGTTCAGTCAATCACGCCAGCATTTGCAGCGGGTCGTGGACAGAGAGTGTGCAGACTGAGTTTGGGGAGAAAGTTTAACGTCGGGGTGGTTTATTAGAGGCGATGGGAATCTAGGCAACGTACGCGAATTCATCGCGGATTGTTCGTCGGTCGATTCGCGGCGTATGTAACATTTAATGGGTCCGGTCCGCTGTAATTTCGGTTCTCTCCGGTCGTTCGGCAAATCATCGGTTGTCGGGCACGGCGAGGCGGTGAGAGTAGTAATTCATGTGTCATTCGCCAGGGGCGCAACAGCCAGCGACACCGACGACGACGACGACGAATTTATATCGTCGTATGCTGGGGCGACGGGCCGACAGGTGACCCATATACGATCGCACCCAGGAAAGTCTCCCTCCGGCCGACAATTTACCGGTAAAAAATCCGCCCTGCTCTGCGGCCGCCCGAGCGGGGCGAATTTTACCGGTAAATTGTCGGCCGGGGAGAGACATTTCTGGGGGAGGGGGGCGATCCTATAATAGGAAGACTGCGGTGATATTTTAATAGAGGGGAGACGTACATATCAATTCCGTGATTATCTCTGAGCGGGCGGATTTTTCATGGGAAGACATTTTAATGTGACACCGGCCGGGCGGGCGGAGATGTTTCGATGCGGTGGTCGATGGCAGCGGCCTGGCTGACCGACAATTTGCGCCCGCATCTCGACGACAAGTCGTAACTCGACCAACGAGCCGCCGCCCGTCGCCGTGAAAGCACCAAAGTCGTCATCACTCATGCCATTCAGCGCCGCACGGCGCAACGCAGCACCGTGCTCGGCAAATCGCTTTCACTCCACGAGACGTTGCCGACAGCTGCCCCATTATAGGATCGCCTCCCCCCTAGAAAAGTCTTGCCCCGGCCGACAATTTACCGGCAAAAATCCGCCCCGCTTGGCGGCCTCCCAGGCGGGTCGAATTTTTACCGGTAAATTGTCGGCCGGGAAAAAACTTTTTTTGGAGGAGCGATCTTATAATGGGGATACCTTTTTATGGTTGGCAATTTTAGTGAGGGGAAGACATATGAATTTCGTAATTATCTCTTTCCAGACGGATTTTTCATGGGACAGACATTTTAATGTGACACCGTCACTGTAAGTCGCAATTATCCAGTGCCGACATTGTCGACTTAGCATCAGACGATATTTGCGCCATTCACCCAGCGCGCCTTTCTCCCTCGGCGTCGTTACCATCTAGTATATAGCGTGATCTCTTTATCGTTTTCAATAGAGTCCGCTTTTTATTCTCTTTCACGCGACTTCAAATCGAAAAGAACTGTATTCAGTGTTTGAATTGCCGAAGGGGTGGGGGTTTAACTGTTTTCTTGATCCCCCTATCACACTGTCAAATTATGGACAGGGGGTCAGCTATATACTATATACATACGATTTACATTACAAATTTGGTCAGTCTCCGACCATCGAACAGTATAATCCCCAGCTATTTTTTCACAATTCAAACATTGACTGTAAGCTACTGGAGTACTGGGCAAAGTGTACATCTCTGTCAACGGCGCATAAAATTCGTTAAAATGATTGGTCGAAAATGCTGTGTTAACTGAACTGCTGTAATGAGCTGGAAAGTTGTTCTTCCTTTTGCAAAAATCATCGATAGTGTCTGTACATGGACGTACACATGCGTTTTCCATTTTTTGGTTTGGGAGTCAGAAGATGACGTTGTTTACAGCTACTGTTAATTACTCGCTTAACAGACAATACTAATATGCTATTTTGTTCCCTTCGTGTAAAAAATAGGTGAATTTATGCGTGGTGTTATCATCTGCAGCTAATGGTGGCTTTGTAGTTTCCTGAGTTTGGCGGTAAATCCTGTGAAGTTCAGAATGAGGCTACGGTAGAGGCGCGAGCGACGATGGAAAAGCTTCGCGGGTGTTGATTTTTGTTGGCGCTATAGACTCCGACGTGACGTCAGTCGACGACAGTGTGAAAATGTGGAAAAAAGATGCTGCATGCTTTTGCTGCTGCTGCTGGTAATAATGATGGTGGTGATGATGACGATGTCGATGATGGAAATACGCTAACTTGTGCTCAAAAATGCGAAGACTTAAACGCCGCTGGTATACAAGTTGTGAAAGCGTAAGATTTCTCGTTGCGCTGGCGTCGGTGTGTTTGCTAGTTGTGTCTGATGAAACTACGAGTAGTTTAGCCGTTGCTGTCACCTTCTCGTTTGACTGACTCTGCGACATACAGGTGGCTTTCGCAATAGCGCTGACGAGTGACGAACAGAAAGAGCTGTGTTGCGTCTTCCGGTCTTTTCGACCTTGTCTCCTCTCATCTTTTCTTTTATCCACGCTCATTCAGCATTTCAGATACAGATGCCGCCGAACTCTGCGTAGCATTATGATAGGCTTTATTATTGTGTCTACGAAAACGCCTAAATTAGCCTATCTACGTTTGCAATTTTAACATCATGATTTTGACAATATTTCGCAATTGTGCTACAGAAAATTAGCACAAAGGTTACGTCTGCGAGTTTATTTATACAAAAACGACAGTCATTTCACACTAACCTTTTTACAGTGTAACGTTTATGATAAACTTTAATTCACCGATCACGGTAGAAAAACACAGAAAATAACAACACAGAAAAAAGAAGAAAATGGCCCTAAAACAATATGACAATACCCGAAATAAAACCAAAATTAAAATTTCAATTTCTATTATTGTTCGGGAAAAGTTTAAAATGCGTGTTGTCGCAAACAGAATAGAAGAAAAACATTTATAAACGTTTATTGCAGCTATGGCATCGGTTGCATCCGATCGTTTCAGTAGATGGGTGAGGTCAAGCTACAAAGCGGCCTACGTGTTGGGTTGTAGATCGCTGATTGCGCGGCAAAAGGCGGGTCGTTGGAGCAGAAGGAACGCGCACGAGCTGGGTGGTCCCGGGCTGTCAGGCGCAGCTGACGCCGTGCAGCCAAGACGTCGAAGCCTTGCGGGTGAACAGTCGAACGTTGCATGATGCGAGGCCGCTGTCACATTAAAATGTCTTCCCCATGAAAAAAAAACCGCCCGGAAGAGATAACCACGGAATTGATCCCTTTTATTAAAATATTGCCGACCATAAAAAGGTCTCCCCATTATAGGATCGGCCCCAGAAAATCTCCCCCGGCCTACCACTTACCGGTAAAAATTAGACCCGCCCGGGCGGCCGCCGGGCGAGGCGAATTTTTGCCGGTAGATTGTCGGCCGGGGGAGACTTTTCTGGGGGACGATCCTATAATCCGGCACCGCCTCTCGATCAACACTCACCTCGACCTGTCTGAGAGGGTCTGCGGCACGGGCTGACCCGGTACGACGTAAAGACGCAAAGGGGCTCGACCCTGCTTCGGACAACAACCGATCCATTAGCCTAACGAGACCGGACGGAATGCTTAGCTTTTCCATAACTGACACGGCGCTTGTCGATTCATTTGCGTCCAAGCAGGTTTATTCGTCAAAAAGACAGGTGAAAGTGGCAGACTGACAAACGACATCCACAACCGAACTTACTGCACAGGCTTGCTGAAAGTCTAAACCCTGTTTGAATTGGTTCGGTTGATTACGGACAATTTTGTTCGTATGAATTATACAAATCTTAACCATTCAGAACTGCCACGCATGAGAAATGACAGAAACACGCCATACATGGTATAAACACACTGTTTTCTCTGGCGAACAAATGGTTGTTAAAATTATTTTTCCCAATCATAATGCTGTGAATAATTAAAGCGGCCAAACCAAATTAAAACGAAACTGATTGTCATTTGCTAATACTAAAACAGCATTCGGATTACACTATTATGCAACTTTTTTATCATATTGTACAAAAAAAAACAGTAACACAGCATCATTCTGTAGCATTGCGCGAGCCAGCTCTGTTTTCCGCTCTATAAAATTGCAAGCGAAAACATTGCGTGAGCGCACGTGCAACAAACAGATGGATCTTTAGTTTAAAGAGATATTTTGTGTATAAAGCGTGCGAGATTCAGTGTAATAACAGCAGGTCGCTAATTGGACACAGGTTAGAAAAAACTCAGCTTAGCTAGGCGTATAGCCTCATTGAACATACCTGTGGTATGCCGTGCTCAGGTGATCACAGACTCATTAAGCCAGACTCCAGAGTAAATGCATGAACAATTTGCGTCTGTTTCCTGCACGGACACCTGTCTACACTACAGATTTCACACCTGAATTTGATTAAACCCTCTCTGCTGATTTTTCTCGGCGACTTTAAAAATCGGTAAATTACATTTTTTAAAAAGTGTAACAACAGTTAGTAACCGTTTCTTAAAACAAGTTTTATCTAGCTGGCATTTTTGCTTAGTTATTTTCTTTTTAATTATGTCAGGTTTGCTGATAAGCGAACGACTAAATATGTTTGTATAGAAGTGCAAACATTATACTGTCTTTATATGTTTTCAGTTTCAAGAAACTTACAACTTTTCTTTTGTCATGTAAATTTAAACTTTGACCTGTTCTAATATCTGTACATAAAATATAAAACATAATAAGTTTTAGGCCCTATAGCTAGCCTATGTGTAAAATACTGTCAACTCCGGATCTATATCACTGCATGTTTACAGTTTGTTCACTAGCTCATGGGATATAAGTAGCCACGTTTTTTCAGCAGCTTGAAAATTGCGCATTTGGTTCGGCACGCGTTTATTTACCGCAACGAAATGGTATTTATACACATTGGACGCGTTTTTCGGGCTTTCAATGCGTCCAAAATGCATTTGCGGTTGGGGCTTTGCCCTGCTCCTCTCCCCTCGAAAACACCTTGTCCGCTTTCGGCCTTTGGAGTCGAATTTTAGCCTATATCTGGTCTTAGAAGTGCGCTTCCAAAGACAAATTCCTGCCCACGTCCCGGTGTTTTCTTTGTCCGTTCTGTATGTTCTCATTTTTTGTGTTTCAGCCGAGTGTGCTGCGTTCGAGGCCATATTGGGCTAACTGAGCTGAATAAATAAATACTTAGCCTTAGATGTGCCGATCAAAGCAAAAAATCAAATCATAATATGTTTCTCGGTAATCATATCACTTACAATAATATTTCAACATTTAACAGTAGATGACATGTACTAAGATATTTTATGAAACGCAGTGGCGACGATCTGTGCATGTGTGGTGCTATTGTAGTTTTCGAGCAATACGTCATTATGTCGCCGGCGGTTATTCGACGAATGACGAATTGCGGGCGATTTGATATATTGTAATAACGTGAAAATGATGCTGCTGCTGAAAACAAATTGGGCCTCCATGCACGTCATGTGGTAAAATGACGCTTCGTACACTCGTGCTTATCCCGTCGTCATTGCGTTTTGCGACAAAAAAATCGCCCACGGGCCGCGTTCGCCGTCGATCGTCAATGATGTGTTCGCTGCCAACGCAAATCGACGATTGCTGGACGAATGAATGGTACCTTACGCCTGGCCCCCATCGATACGTCTTGGTATAACAATACGTGATCGCTTCGTTCACCATTTGTCCCACTCCTGCAAAGTGCAAACACTGTTCAGCGCAGGACATCGGTTCGGCAAACGGGTGTTGATTTTGTTGGATGATGCAGAATTACTTTAGTGCCATCAATACATTTCGACGCTTTATATACACCGCCTAGCTTAATTTGCTAAGTCGACAGAGTGAAGTAGTTTGTGGCATTATTCGAGGGTCGGCTGAAGAGCGACATTCTTGAGACTTCTGAGTAGACTACCTACGTGATTGAAGGGTTCAGTAGAATCAGAACATCATAACTCTGACAAGAAGCCCAGCTATCGCTAGGATAGCCGACCGTACTGGTTGTTAGTGACCTTTGAGGTCATCCAAGGTCGATAATTTTCATGTCATTTGAAAAGCCAATATGCGACTTCTTATCAATGATCAATAGCAACCTAGGCCCTATCTTGCATTGTTTAGCCGCAATAGCGCGTAACGGCCTTTAAGGTCATCTAAAGTCAATAATTACCATTTAATCTGACAGAGCGTATTAAGTACGGTCGGCTAAAAATTGCAGTTTTTCTGCACGGGTAAACCCAAATGACTGATCAAGCATACACAGCAAAAAATGAGCCAGATAAGATAATAACATGAATTCTGTAGTGCAAAAAAACGCGCGACTCACGTTAGAACTGCTGAGGTCGAGCTACCGTAACTTTTGTGCTGTATACTTTCACGTCAGCGTCGGCTGAATTACATTTAATTGCGTTTTTGACTTGCTTAAAGTCAAAAACAGTGCAAATCCTGCAGTGTTCATAAGTTATGCGGTTTTGCCACTGAACCGTTCATTTCACAAGTTACGGGGCAAGTTAACTTGCAATCGACGTGAAAACAGCTCAACTTGGGTGGCGTCGTATAGGTTACCAAGTTGCATTGATGTGGTCTCGGTCGCGACGTTTCGGTCTCGAGACCGTCTCGAGACGTACTAACGTCTCGTCTTGGTCTCGGCTTAAAAGGTGTCGTACATATTGCTGCCAAGTTGTCGCAGTCTGTGACCACCGGCAAGACACCATGTGGCGGCGGCTTGCTAGTGACTGATAGAAGGCTGTAGCTCGCAGGACATTCTTGCAAGTTTCTGCTATGTATAGCCAAGACGGACGCAGCTCGCAGCTGACCAAGTCGACATCACTGAGAGGTCTTTCTCTCTCTCTTTCAGTGAAGTGTTGGTTGTCGCTGGCGGGCTGGCGGTAATTGGAATGTCTCACACAGATCGGCTGACATTTTGCTAATTATAAGCGCCCAGCTGGAGTAAACAGAATAGCACTAGACTCACAGCACTCAATGAAGACCTGGAGTCTGGCTGATTACATGGCGGAGTTTGCTGTCGGTCATTCACTGGAGTGCAGTTGTTCACTTGTTCTGCTTTTTAGTCGTACTATGTTAAGAACTGCATATCGTAACATAATAAGTTACAATAACAAGAAATTTGAGCAAAGCTCACGAGACGCGCGAAAGCCTATAGCATTTCCAGTTCAGTAGTTATAGTTTCGAAAATTGCACATCACTTGGACTCGGCCCATCGGGACCCTAATACACATCAGCCATAGGCGCGTGTGGCGTTGGCGACGGTGGCGCCTCCTTGTGAATGATAAAGACTTGCGCAGCCTCATATCGCGAA
>Ga0209367_1013074_pt1 | contig 10749 bp, 8 predicted proteins | sample WorMetLIZISLAND2_FD_187412 | JGI IMG/M metagenome (GOLD analysis project Ga0209367, IMG submission 187412) | Marine gutless worms symbiont microbial communities from Max Planck institute for Marine Microbiology, Germany - Olavius geniculatus... ... | reverse complement strand
GAAAACAGCAAAAATTACAAAAGGTGATATTATTCAGCAGCACATTGACACACAGTCAGTGTGATGCGGGCAATATCACCTTTTGTAATTTTTGCTGTTTTCGATGTGCAAGTGCTTAAATGTTGCCGTTAACAAGTGTATAAACTGATGTTTTGTACATTTTTTAATTTAACCGCATGGTGGTAAGATCAAGTGTCAGTGGGCTAACAACAATATACACTATTTATTCCTTTCTGTGGTTTCAAATGCGCTTTCTCGACGTTCTTAGTGAAATTTTTAATGAACGTTTTTTAAAAATAAAAAACGTTGAAGAAATAAAACAAAACGTTAAAAGGGGGAAAAGCGGAAGGTATAAAAACGTTAAAACGTTTATTACATCTACGGTTAAACAAAAGTGCATTAAAACCGAGTCTTGTGTACAGGATGCGTCGAAAACTGGTGACGCTCGAACAGCAGAACGTCTGCAACTTGCAGCGGACAAGCGGCAACAAGCTGCAAAACTGCGTCAAGACAAGGAGGCCCAGAAACGACTCCAGAAAACGAACGAAAACATAGGATAACGAGGAAAGTTGAAAAAAGAGGTTCAGAAACGACTAAAGAAAGAGGAAGAATTAAGACTAGAAGAAGAGAAAAGAGAACGAGAAGAGCTCCGGCTCGAAGACGAAGAACTTCAGAGGTTTTTAAATAATGTTTTACAATTAATATACGTTAAAATTATAACAAATAATGCATAAGCACAATATTACCAATTAACTAAAAATAATGTTATATGCGTCAGCATCACATGCATTTAAAATAAAATAAAAGTTTACAATTTGCAAGAAATAATTTTTCAACGTAACAATTAGGGAAATGATACTCGCAGTTGGATAATTGATTTATATTCTGCTAAACACAATGGGGGGGTTACCGAGCAGGGTCAGAATTTACCTCCTTTCTGTATGTCTATGGATTTCATGAAGGGGTCAGCAGTTTTGTACAGGGGATCAGACCCGCGACATTTTTATCAAGCACACTGCTGGTTAACACCAAAAATTTTTTGCAACGCTTTTCTTCTACACGGTTACCACTTCCGTCTCAAAACGTTTCTATTGTTGATGTATAGGCTGGAGAAAGGGAGGCTAGCAGAAGAACAACGTCTAAAAGTGGAGCGGGAGTTAGAACTGGAACAGAAAGATGCAGCCAAACAGGAAGCGAACAAAGTTGCAAAAGAAGAGGAAAATAGAAGACTGGAATTACTGAAACATGAACAGGACCAACAAGACAAACTCAGACAAGGTTTACTGCAGTTTTACTTAAATGTTTATAATTCTTCACCTTTTCATAATAGCTATAATATCGTTTGTACGGTAATCACCTTTTTCACCAAAAACATTTAACGTTTTGAAAGTCATTCTTTTACAAGTTTTTCTTGTTTTATAAACGGTGAACGGTCGACCAAAAAATGACGATAATTTACAATATGTATTAGCTGATATATCTTTTTAAAGTGAAGTGTTACTGATAACACAATAACGGATTCTGTTTTCAAAATTACTTAAATCGATTTATGTACTATGACAAAAACTGTGAGTAGAGAAGACAATACACCGAGAACGTGTTTAGTCAATTACACCTCACCGAGGCTCTTGTTTGTCGTCCTTTATTCAGTGTTTAGTTTGTTCACGTTTTTACGTGTTTCTTTCATAAAAGCTCATTCTAAACTATTTTAAAATCAAAAACATTTAGTACATTACGTTTTCGTTTGCGTGCAGAGATGGCTGATCGGCTTCTGATGCTAGAGCAACAAAGACGTCAGGAGGAGGCCAGACGACAGGCGGACAGACAGACAGGCGGACAAAAAAACAAGATCCATAATGCGGCCAGGCGACAGGCGGGCCTTGAAGATACGGAAAGACTAGAACAGGAAAAACAACGACTGCTGGAGCAGGCGAGGGAGAACGAGCGTATTTACCACGAAGAACTACAGAGGTATTAACTCAGTTTTATTTTCTTAAGTATTGGCAAGACGATAGGGGCTACCGGGCAATCTATTCTATCGCGTTATATTATGACTTTTCTATTCTCGACCAGTTCGGACATGCAATAGTTACTGCCCAACGATTGCTACTTTTGTTCGTATTATTTATAACATAATAGTTGTAGTATTGAAATATTGTAATACTGCAATATGTAATATTTCCGGCGAAAAAATTTATTTTAGCTTGCATTCAGGTTTTTAATCTTGGTCTTGAAAATTAAATCATTTTCATTTTATTCTTATTCAGTTCTGATCGGCCGCTTTATGGGTCTTTACTTTTGTCCGTCCGTTCGTCCGTCTGTCTGTTCGCTGTCTGTTCGTCTGTCCCATATACATGTACGAGCTGCTAACTTGAGAACAGTCGTGCAAAAACACAATTCGTTCGAACGTTTTTCAGCTGCAGGAGTAATTGGTGTGTTAAGTTTTAGCGTAAGTGGCTAAAAATCATAATCATGGGAAGTGAAAGCTCTTGCGAGAATGACACATATCTTGCGTAATCACGACTTGTACGGTGACATACTTTATAGGGTGTTTACACGATGGAGCAAACATGCAGCAAACATGAAGCAAATGTATTGTATATGAATGTGCACGACGTGTGCTCTAAGTTTGCTTCATGTTTGCTTCATCATGTAAACACTCCATTACTGTCAACGCCTGAGACGCTCGGCGACTGCAGGGTGCACACATGTGACGTCGGCATTCGGCGCTGACAATTTTACGTCTTATTTTCGTTCTCGTTCTCGTTCTCGTTCTGCGGAGTAACACTGCCGGTGTTGATGCGCAGAATGCGAGAAGACGAAGAGCAACGATTGGCGGAAGAAGCGGTGCGCAATGCCAGTAAGTTAGCGGAGGAAGCCGAAAGACAGAGAAAACGTCAGGAGTTCAACCGGGCGCTACACATGGAACTGTTCAACACATGAAGACATTTATCACATGGCAGAGTTCAACACACATGGTCGAATTTACCACATAGAAAAGTCCACACATGGCGTAATTCAACACGTGGTACAGTTTACCACATGGCACATGGAAAAGTGCATCACATGGTAGAGTTCAACACTTGGAGACATTAAACATACGGCAGAGTTCAGCACGTGGTAAAGTTTGCCACATGCAGACACTTAACACATAGCAGATTTTAGCACTTCGTAGAGTTCAACACATGGTAGAGTTCGCCACAAGGTGGGGTTTAGCGTGTGATGAAGACATTGAACCGGGCGCTACACATGGAAGCAGCACAGCTCAAGTTCAGCCACGAGATAACCGACGCATGGACCTTCTCATACATGCAACTGACTACTACGACAACTACGACAACGACAACTACAACGACAACGACAACAGCATTTATCATCTCATACATGCAACTGATGCACACGCTCGGTCTGAAAGCATCGGCGATGAAACCGCACGAGAGCGAATCTAGGCTCTATCAGACTTAAGGCGCTTACAGATCGACGTAATTGAATTGAACTGAACTGACATGGTTTGGTTTTATCAAACTGACCAATGGGCAAGTAGTAATGCATTGCAGTATAGGCACCGTTTAATAATGACGTTAATGACACGTGACTACGGGCACGTAAGCGTCAACCGATTACCAGTAAACTCGATCTGCTCGCACGTTGGTCATTTCGTCAAGTACCAAACCGTGTCGGTTGAGTTGAGTTTAGTTTAGTTTAGATTAGTTACGTCGTTCTGTACTCCCCTTTAGATTTAATGGAGTCCACAGCCACAGAACTTAACGGAATGGCAAGGAGTTCAGTTCAGTTCAGTTCGTTCGTGTTTTGCCCCTTTCTTGTTACGAACGATATTGTGCCATGCTGCGTGTCCAAAAAGTTACTGGAATATTTGCGCTTGTTTCAACTTTCGATTTATTATTGCGCGATCGATACTGTGCAAGTATTTGTTACGATGCCGTCATAATAGGCCACATTACGTGTCCATCTGTCCGTTTGTCCGTCTCTTTGTCCGTTTGTCTGTCCCGTAATAAAACGGGCTTTTACTAAAAAATGAAGAATCGTGAAAAAACAAAATTTGTGTCATCGTTCCCTATAAGCATGAATAACCGGTGCGCCAACTTTCACCTTAGAAAAAACGGCCGCATGGGGCCTAACGTGTCGGCATTGAGCCGATATCTCTTTCTAGTCGTATCTGCTGTTGTATACGGACACGCTCTCAGATGCTGCTAAGAATAATGAATAACCGATTCGACGTTAAACACGAGGCATTTTTGAGGACATTTTCACTAGCTGCTACTGACCGTAGGCGGGGTGGGGTTTTAGGAAAACGAAAGAAAACGTGCATTCGTTTTTTGTACTTCGTTTTGTGTTATTAATTTGTCGTGCTTGTTGTGTCCGGTAACTTTTTATCCTGTTTAGCTTCTAATACTATGACAGAGGGCGTTAGAAGTTTTTTTCAGCTTAATTTTAAGATGCTATATATTTGTATCTTAAAATCAAGATGGAAAAAAAACTTTCTTAAGAAATCATGACACTTGTGCGGTGTTTATTTTTTACGCGCGAAAGCAGCCACTGCTTTCAGCGCGTCTTAGCCATCGCAATTCTGTCTGTCTGTCTGTCCGTCTGTCCGTCACACGGGTGGATCAGTCAAAAACGGTGCAAGATATGATCATCAAATCTTCACCGTCGGCTGCCTGGAAGACTTTTGTTTCAGAAACCGTAAAGCTTTTAACATAAATTCGAGGGGGTCACCCTGAACGAGGGCGCTAAATGAGAGAGGGGTAAGCAAAATTTGCGACTTGGGCCAATAAGTCGCTGTATCTCGATAACAGTGCGAGATAAGGCTTATAGGTTACTATTAATCACTAATAGGAAGTCGTACACTGGCTCTCGATTGGCGCCAAATTCAATGACCTTGAATGACCTTGAACGCCAAAATAGGGGGTTTTGTGAATTTTTTGACGATTTCGGGCTGCAACACCAGTCTATATCATTCACAAGGTGGCGCCACGGAACTATCATTATGCGTTCCAGATAGAGAATTTAATATTTGTATATTAACTTAACGTGAACACCCAAATTTTCAGCTAAACTACTGAACCGAAACTGCTGTAGGCTTTCGCGCGTCTCGTGAGCATAAGCTCAAATTTCTTGTAATTAATGCTGGCGGCGCTAAACCTATTAGAGTTCAGTACTGTTATTGTTGTCACAATATGTATATCGGCCTGCGTGCCAACGTTGATTCGTCGTGTTCTATTCTACAGTGCTAAATGCTGCATGCTTGCCAGTCTGTTAACAGCTTAATTTCTATAACTTCATTAAAATGCAACAATTTTTCTGCTAATTTGTCTTGTTGATGTTTTGTCAACCGTCGTCAGTGGCGTCGTGGCCGAGTGAGAAGGGAGGTAAAGGCAATTGCCTTTTCCCCTTAATTTTGGAACTAAACTTATCGGAAAATTGCTGCTTGCCGGAGAATTTTTGGCCAAGAAGTGCAAAATTTAAAGCTGACAGACTCCCATTAGTGGCAAAATTAAACATTTCGATCACTAAATAATTATTGTTCTGTCGGAATTTTGCAGCGTTTGTTGGAAAATTGCAATTTTCTGTTCCGCCTACCACGGACCGTCGTTAATACCAGTGATAGCCTACTATAGAAGACCGAGATGGACCTATGTAGACCCTATAACTGTGCTGCTTCTAGTCTAATGCTGATGACACACGTCAGAAATCGGCCTCGAAATCGGATCCAAAAGTCAATAAGTTGACTCTGTCATATCGAACGCTACAATCAACGCTATATGAAACGATATGTTCCTATAGTGTATCCACTGCGGTTTGGTCGCAATTTTAAATGCAAAGTTTTCGCTTGCAGCCATCATCCATGTGCGTCAAATTACCGTATCGTGTCATAGCGTTGATTGTAGCGTTCGATATGACAGTGTCAACTTGGTGTGTATGCATGCTTGTGTGGAACTGCAGTCACTTTAAGAAATCGCTTTTTTTCGGAAACGGAAGCCGAACGCTGGCCATTGGATATAGACGGTACGGTCGATCTAACCTAGAGACAGCTATATAATAGGCCTCGTAGGCGTCATTTAGGAGAAGGGGTAAAAGGGTCTACGGACCCCTCCCCCAAGAATTAACGATTTTATTTTGTTTCTGTAAATCGTACCTTTGAAACAGTGTTACTGCTACAGAAACAAAACAGGCATTACATAAACTGAGACCCCCAAATATTACTGAGACTCCCCAACTGATAGAGCCTAGTGATACGCCACAGATAGGCCTAAGTAAATTTGAGCAACAACAAATTAGCTTAGATTACGAAATCGAGTAATAACTGGCGATTTCATACCTAGTAAAGTGACAATTTCGTATCAGTGGAGCATTAGTTGATTAGGCTATGGTCACTATCGATGTCGAATCGAAATTGCAATTCTGATATTGACCCATCCCTAATGTTAACATGATGCATAGATATGCGTGGTAAGGTGGGTGTGTCTGTTTCTTTGGGCGTGTCAAGTTGATAAACTGTGTGTAATCGTGCTTTTTCGTCATTTTAATGAATTTGTCAATAATCAGAAGTCGTAATTCAAATGACGAAGCATTTAATAGACAACGTTGCGGTGGAATGGTTGAAAACATTGGTCCAGTCGTATGTTTACACTATGAAACAACTCGTGCAGAACACCTTCGTCGAGTTGTATCCGGAATCCTGGTCGTCCAGTTCGTCTGCTGCTTCTCTGACGTCGCAGGATATGCTGGTGCTGGCCACGGCGTGCTTTAATCTTTTTGGACTCGTGGTTTCGTTAGGTGTTATTTACACTATATGCAAAGTCGTCTGCTGGATCTGTACCGATCGGCCAACCACTCGTCATAGTGAGTGCGCTTTTGTCGTAATTTTGTCACTTTTTTATGTGTAATAAAGCCCAAATCTCATTACTTCAACTTTTATTGAAACTTTCTACCGAAACTTCTTCAAGGGAAAGTCGGTGAAAGTCACAGATGTGGACTATGAAACAGGGATGCCACAGCTAGGGAAGTTTCCGGATTTCAAGCCATCTTGACATGTCTTGACTTTGTCAAAATGTCATTGTTATGGAATTTGGTCATGAATGGGTTATTGAGCAACGGTTCTGATCAGCTTTAGTTTGCTTACTTGCATACATGCATGATAGGTTTTTCAGTACATGTACTTTGCAGTGCATTATAATGTGACTACTTCATGATCTCATATGACAGCTCTAAGATGGGGGTTTCCATGCAGAGCTATAGACATTTTAAATTTTTTTTTGTTTAGAGTATTTAATGATGATGCAGGTATCTTCTGATACTACCGTAAAACTGCTAATAGAAGCCCCTGGCTTCTATCAGAACATTTGACTTAGACCCCCGGCTTGTATTGGAGATGTGGTTTTTATTTCAGACTCGGCTTCTATTAAAACAGCCGTCTCAGACCCCCGGCTTGTATTAGAGACCTGGCTACTATATGAGACCCGTCTTGTATTGGCAGTTTTATGGTATGTATAATTTTGGTATGCAACAGAATGGCTTTGGCTGTCCAGTGGATCACAGGATCACAGCATATCTATGGTGGAGGCAAGACGCTGGTTCAAACAGGCTTGAAATGATCTTATTGCTGCTAGGAACGACTTTGAAGGTGATCAAGCAGCTCCCGAATGGGTCTGCTTCAAGTGTCAACAGGTTGGTTTCACCACATTGCTGCTCACTATGTTCACTATTGCACTATTGGTTGGGTTCTAAGTAAAAGCTCATATGATAACTTATTGCTATGAATTGATAATTTACAATTAATTTACAATCATGTCAACCGAAAGTGTTTAAAATAACAGCTGAGCTGGTTGCACAGTCCTTTGCGTCACATGTTAACAGTTTAAAAAAAAATTTTGCATTATGAAGTTGTACATGTTGAAGATAATAGCACATTAATTTAGCCGAATAAACTGAAAATGGTAACAGAAAGCACGGCCTGATAACACTTGGCTTGCTTCAGCATTGGCCTAATCCATAGTGTGACAGGTTTAATATACCAGTATGGTTCTAGAGCTATTGGACAGATGGTTGAATTGGTTGATTTCATCACTGATTAGTTAATTAATTAATTAAGTAGTTAGTTAGTTAGTTAATTAATTGATTGATTCATCTATCCACTCATTAATTTGTTTGTTTATTTATTGCACTGGCTGATTGATAAACCAATGCAGTTCTGTAATTGTGTTTTTGCACAGTCAATGGAGAAAGGTCTGAAGGCTCTGCTACTATCAAAGTGTGACACATCCTGCCATCCCCCAGCAGTCACCCGTGACATTTGTGAACTAGCTTCATTCACCAGCAATCCCCAGCTTATCACTGCAGCGCAGCAGCTGCAAGGCATTGTGGGTATGACTCCGCGCATGCGATATCCAGATTTTCTGCCATCGCCAAAAACCCCACGAGACATCTATTCACTCGATATGGCACTGAATGCTTATGGCATTGCGGACGAGGCTTTACAGCTTATACAACAGTCCATTCCACTGCTGCCTTTAGATAACAGTTTTGACTGATTGTGCTACTAATGAAACAAAGAGTAATCCATTGGTTTCATTTGGGTAGAGGGCAGAGGAGGGCATTTTCCCCTTAGATTTTAGCTTGGCAGAAATTCTTTTCTTATTCAAAAAAATTGCTTCTAAAAGCACAACACTTTGGTTTGGAAATCTCTCATTTTGGGGAATTTAGCAGCAGAGTTGAAATTTTGTGCACTGATCATCACTTCTGTTTTAATTTTGCATTAGAGATCTTTTTGAGTATGCGCTATATAAATTTACACTTTACTTTACTTTACTTTACTTTGTCAGAAAATAAAAATTTCCTGCTTTTTTCCTGCATTTTTAATTCATAAGGCCACTAGAGTGCCCTGTCAAAGTCAACATTGTGTGATGTGTTTATTTATCCTTACAATCATGTTTCTTGACGACATCACATATTTCCCTGATGAAAATAACTAGTCTCAGTTAAGAAACACAAGTGCCTGACTGTTGTAGCATATATCATGTGATTTGTCTAGTTTTGTTTACACTTTTGTTTTCCAGTCAGAGGCAGAGATGATCATAACATAACTGAATTTTTTTGCCATTTATATGGAAGTTGTAATATGAAATAAGTTCAATAATTTGTGAATAATTGTTATTCTTTTAGTCATAATCTCAGCTAATCATCTGCCAGTTACATGAAATTATTGTCTGTTCATGTTTTGTTTTTGTGTAGGCCTATGTATGTGTGAATGCTGTGGCTAGTATTATTGTCAATATATTTATGATGCATTCTTATTATGGTGCTAATGCACATACGACACGTTTACAACAATACAGGTTTATATGACAATAACATAGTAACATAATATGACCATCAAACATCAGATGAAATACGGTGCATACAAACTGCTAGTACTTGCTGGCAATGTGGCCGTGGCAGGAACACTGGCATAGCCATAGGGGGGGGGCTGAGGGGGGGCACTTGGGACATGTGCCTCCCCTAGGAGCCTATTCAACAGTGTTGGATAAAGTAGTCAAAAATTCTACTTGAGTAGAAGTAGAAGTAGTTACACCAAAAATCTGCTTAAGTAGAAGTAGAAATATATGCTGGATCTGGATGGATATGCCATCTGTCTTTTAAAAGGTTTTCTTTCTAGTCGCATATGTGTAAGTATAAAATTTTGTGGATGTAATAAATTTTTTTACATCTTTTCTTGGCATGTTTTTTATGTTTTAGCATTTTTTTCTTTCAATGTTTTTTTTTAAATTTGTAAAAAACTTGTTGAGAAATTTATCAATAATTTTGATAGGCACTTTTAAAACCACACAAATGAATTAATATAGGCCACAGTAGTGGTAGTTTACTTAGTCTGGTGATACTTGGTTTTATGACCACATGTTGAATTGAAATTGAATAAGTTCTTTTTCTTTTTAGTTTCAGCCATTCTGCACTTACAACATTGGCATTAGGTAGAGATTAAACAAATTAAAGCTAATGTTATTTATTCAATGTTCTAAAACGTTTAAAAAAAATTTTTTCTTGAACATTGTTACATCTCTGCTTATGATTTACCTAAAACACAATTTTACAGTTTCAGCAACATAAACTACAGTTTTTGTATCTAAAGAGATGAAAAAAGACTCAAATTAAGAAATAAAATAACTACAATTTTCCATTTAAAAACTCAAACTTTGCTCTACAGAATTTATGCAGCCAATAGAAAAATAAGATCAAACTTTAGTGTATAGTTTCAGTACTTATGTGCAAAATTCATATGATGGCGCTTAATGCTTAGCCTAAAAAGAACAGTAGAATGAGTGTTACAGTCTTGAATGTCAATATACTACAGAAGGGCAAAACGTTATGATACAACACCATCTTAAGTAGCTTGGTTACTACTACTATCAGTTGAAAATAAAATATTTTTTAAATGCCTTAACGTGTTTTTAGTTGTATTGCAGTAGTTGATGAGATAACTACATTGTGAGAAAAAAATCTACTTTTTGTAATGAAAAGTAGAAAGTAGCTCAAAAATCTACTTAAGCAGTTTTTGGTCAGGCTACTTAATTAAGTTGAGTAATGAAGTAGAACTACTTCGTTACTATCCAGCACTGCTACTCAAGTTACTCAAAATAGTGCCAAAAATGCACCAAAAACACGTCATTTTCACACCAAAAATCCACAAATTTTCGGGGCCGCGGGCACAGCCCCCTCCCCAACCCCTTCCCC
>Ga0209367_1013073_pt1 | contig 10749 bp, 8 predicted proteins | sample WorMetLIZISLAND2_FD_187412 | JGI IMG/M metagenome (GOLD analysis project Ga0209367, IMG submission 187412) | Marine gutless worms symbiont microbial communities from Max Planck institute for Marine Microbiology, Germany - Olavius geniculatus... ... | reverse complement strand
TCGGTGTTTATTCTGCCCATATCAAACGATTTATTTTAAAAATTATTACTGGTAAACAAAGTAAATAAACACAATATGACGTAACAATGACGTCACAAGGCACTACTGCGAATAAGTAAGTAAGCTTTTTTATGCTACGAAATTGATATCTTTATGTGCTGCCTGTTCTCCGAGACCAGTGTAGCTTTGACAGTGTTTGTTTTGCTAGGTAATGTGGTCACACAATAAAGGTGCGGTGGGTGAAAAAACTTCACATTTACGCGCCATAAATTTCTGCTTGTAACAGTGAAAGAATGGTTAAAATCGGTGCTGAATTACCGAAGTTATCCCAAAAATAAAACTAAGTATCCGTTTTTTTGGAACACCCTATACATTGCTATTCACTACAGAATAGCTTAAACTGTTATTGTGCAAACGTCTAACTTACAGGCTGCATCATGCGTCTACTATGTAGTTTGTACATTTTTCTGCCTATCTCTCTTGTATACTGGCTTATTACTTATGAACAAGAGAGCGTCTTTGATTCGTTTGCAGCATATGACGCTATACACGGTGTTTCATAAAAAGGCACCCTTTTTCTTTCTTTCATAATTCAGTCAAATGATGATCAGTTTACACGAAATTTTTACCACATGTAGCTAAAGAAACATTAATTCAAACTATTTAGACAAGATATGGCTGTTAATTGAATATTTTTGCTAGTCCTGACGTAATGCTGACGTCTTAGTGTGTCGCGAGTACAAACTGCATGGTTTGTCGCAACCGGTACTAACAGACTTGCTGCATAGCTGCCCTGCGTCGATGATGAACTTTGTCTGAGTGGCTGATGACAAACTGTTGAAGTTTTACCATTGCAGCCGCGATAACGCCCAAAACGATCACTTTCACACACTTGTGGGGATAGCTCGACTTTCATCTTCCAGCACGACAGTGCAACAGCACACATTGCTTGCGAGATGTTGAGTTTTTGGATTGCGATATGCCTGATTTTATGCCCCCATGTTACTTAATGCTAATACGATGAACATTTTTTATCAGCGAACAAAATAAAGTTCACCATCGACACATTGTGACGTCAGCATTACATCATAACTAGCAAAGTATATTTAACTAACGGCCACATTTTATTGAAATATTTTCAATTAGTATTTCCTTAGCTACATCTGGTAAAAATGTCATGCAAATTGATCACCATTCGACTAAGTTATAAAAGAAACAAAAAAGTGCCTTTTTACAAAACACCGTGTGCAAATGTGTTTTGGTAGATTGATTGATAGATGGGAAGATCAAAATTAACTAAAATGATGTAAACAGTTTTTATGGTAAAAAGCAACCGGGGTGCAAATTTTTACTATAGTTTAAAAGGTAAAATTTCACAATGCACCAGACGTCAAAAATGCATAAACAACGTAGGCCTACTGTAACATTAGTAATCATCAGATGGCGACACGTGTGACGTCTGCTGGTCATAGGTTGCAGAGCAGCTGATTAATCCGTTCGGTGATGACGACGACGACTTTGAGATCAACGGCATTCTTGACAGCAATCTCGAGGTGAGGTCATAGGCGGATTAGGGTGGGGGACAAAGGGGCCATGCCCCCCTAAGATGCCAAAGTCGTTTTTTTTGCCTAGCATATGCAGTGCATTTCTGCAGTAAAACTAATAAAATTTATACTCAATGTATGCATTTTAAGGGGTTTTCATGCCCAAAAAACCGTTTGCTTCTGAGGCTGCGCCCGGCGTCAGGCTTCTCTCCAAGAAGTCCACCTTTGTTTTCGGCTTTCGGCTTTAATTTTTTAAATTTTTTTGGCCCTTGGGGGCTAGTTCGTTTTTTGTGACTCTAATTTCTGGCTAAGTAACAATAAACGTAAAACGTCATAAGAGTAAGTAACAATAAACAATAATTAACGCCAAGGGAGTTGAAACCATATAAACCTAATCGAAGCAAACGCTACAAGAAAAACTAGAAAAGGTTTTTTGGAAAATCACGGAATGTTGAATATTATTATTATTTTACATTTTCATAATATTTACGATATCTTGCAACCAGAAGGGTTCTGTGACACTTACAATGCACCCAATTCATTTTTTGCCTCCCCACCCCGGACCCCGCTGTGGGAGCTCACGACGCTCCCCAGAGTCCCTAGTTGGCTGGAGACAGGGATATTTTCTCCTTATTTCCCTCCCCGTCGACGCCTGCGGCGCCTCACCTTGAGTTTGTGGGGATTGCACCAAGGACTTAGGAACATAGACGCCCTTGAATAACGCTTTTTATCTCATGCAAGTCAATCTCCATGGCAGTCTTTGTATTACTGCTGTATTTCTATACTGTTATAGTCATAGACAAAAAACAAAATTTAGCAGAGTCCACGAAAATACGCCATTTTGACCTTAAGATCTAAAAGATTTTTGGGGGGAGGGGGCACTGCCCCCTCTCCAGACCTCTTCCCCTGTGGGGAGGGGTCCCCCTCCACACCCTACCCCTCTTGGCGCCTTCGGCGCCTCGACGCGGCTCGCGCCTTCGGCGCTCGACCTTGGCTTCTTAACTTCAACTCCTGGATTCGCCTATGGGTGAGGTTGTTCGTAACTAGTAGTATCTCGCGTTACCCGTTCAGTTTTCTGCGTCATTATTTTATTGTGTTATATTGTGTTTTCGAAAACAAGAACTTTACGTTTTTGCATACTATGTCAGTAAAACGATGTTGAAAATCACGACAAAAATGGGTCGTAAAATACTTTATAAGTCATTTATTCTGAAGCTGAGTCTATTTTAAAGACACATACAATGTAGCGACGCAATTCTGAGTGTGTAAATTAGTTGTTGTTAAATTAATTGCAGGTTTACTGTAGAATATATTGATGATTGAATTTTGAAAGTAAAACACGCCAGTGTTCAGTACTGTTTCTTATTGTCTGTCTGTCAGATGCTGTTCTAGCCGACCAAGCATTACGATGCCGCGTGGATAATATAACTCCACATTTGATGCAATTATGACAAAATCATAAGGGCCTACTTTTTTGAGACACTTTATAGAAGAATATAAAGATTGTTTCAGTCAGTCTTAAGGTCGAAGACCGCGATCTTAATGGTAAAACCAATCTCAGACCGACCTCGGTATTGGTCTTGGGTCTTATATTCTTCGTCTTAACATTGGTCTTGCTTGCAACACAGCATCAGTAAAAAAGGTGGACGAATAAGTCAAGTCAAGTACTTTATCAGACTTAAGAAATGCTGCTTAAGCAGTCAGTCAGTGCATTTTGTCTATTTATTTGTTGCTTACTGCTAGTAGTATAGATGTAAAACGTTTTTTAATGTTTTTAAATAAAAGTATTAAAACATGTTTTATTTTTTAATTTTTTTTGTGTTTTTACTGTCGTGTTTTTGTTGTTGTTACAACGTAAACGTAGAAAATTATGCATTTCTCATAGACGAATTGAGTTTCGCGTCCATTTCTTGGACAGAGCCGATGTTTTGTAGCAGTATTATTGACTTTATTTGATTCGTATTGACGGTGCTTTTTACTTGAATGAATACTGTAGTTTAATGTTTTATGCATGTTTTGTAATGTTTTTTTGTAAAAATGAAAGAAACATGTTTTTATGTTTTTATTTGCAAATTAATGTTTTCAACGTCTATGGTTAGTAGCCTACATGAATATGTGCATCTGCATTTTTGCTACTGCTTAAGCTGTCTTGGTCTCAGTCGTAGTCTTATAGGTGTGGTTTTGTTCTTAGCCTTAGTCTCAACATGTTGGTTTTGTTTCCGTCACTGAATGTTCACCTGTGAATGATGACTGATGGCTGAACAGGTGACGTACCTGATCGTTGACGAGCTGCATCAGAACATCCCGGAGCTGACGAAGGACCAGTACTGGAACTCGACCGACTTCCACCTGCCGTACACCGAGGCCACCATTCGCTATCAGAAAGAAGCTGTCTTAGGCTCGGCCGCCGACATCGAGTACGTCGTGCCTCGTTTTCGCTCTCGGCGCCTCGTTTTGAACTCTTGCAGACTGCAGTGGGGAACCACGTTGACTCTTGTGAATCAGGGAATTATTAAAGAATTACAAACGTTTCGCCACTAGAACGTTTTGCTCATGGCCGCTGAACGTGCGTATGGCGAAAACGACGGACAAGGTGATAGGAAGAAATGGTCTTTTCAGTCGTTTTCGCCGTTCATCCGTCACACTCCGTCTTCGCCGTCCGTTCGCGTTTATTTTCGTCCTCAATTTTTAGTGAGCGAAACGTTCTGGGGGCGAAACGACAAAAAGTCGAAACGTCCTGATATCATATTTACTTTTTCTGTGCACGGGTATACAATAGACATTTCGGTAAAGATGTCGAAATTTCTTCTTCAACGAAACAATGGTTAAGGGAGTGTTTCGGGTGAAAGCAATGTGATTTATGCCTCATGCTTTAAACATTTGTGACTTCATCTGTTGCATACTATACAATTAGTGACTGACGTTGAAGTCATTATTAAAAAATTTTTCCCTAAGTTCGTAAAATATTGTAAATCGAACTAAGGCGAAAAATTTCAAGAATGAACGATGGCGCCAGTTGCTAGGCCTATATGTTTTGTTATACCTTAGTGCAAAATTTGTGTTTTATAGTCCGTTCGAATACCGACGTATACGGTTTAGCCACAATACAGCCAGCCAGCCATGTGTCGTTAATGTGGTCATGGACGTCTTGAATATTAATGATGCGTGACAAGTCAAAAATCACTTTAATATTGTCTTTAGAGCAATATTAAAGTAATTTTTGACGGTTGGTTGAGCGGTTGGTGAATGCGTATTTAAAAACGTTAAATGGTGCGATTCGGGCCAATCGCGTGCAGACATTTTGCGTTGAGGTATAACAAATAGGGTCTATAATTGTGAACTTATTGAATTATAAGCTTATGCAATATGCCGGTTTTTGCGATATCATTAGTTTCACTTACTTGTGTTATTGCTGTATTGGTTGTTTTGTAGTTTATTTTTCATTCACTAATGTTTCTTTTGCTAGCTGTATCATGCGGCAATGCGCATTAAAACCAATCAGTTTGTCTTGCTGCATGGCAAGCATCAAAGCTACTGTACTGCGGTGGTGAGTAGAGTCGTGACATATGACACAGAGGCAACTTTTTCTCCTAAAATTTTAGCCTGTAGCCTGTAGGAATTTTTTTCAGAATAACAAAACATAAAGAATGTGAAGCTGAAATATCTTTATTTTGGAGAAATTTAGTCATTTGGTGTAAAAAAAGGAATTTTCGGCAACTACAGTGTTTTCTATTGAAAATTGACAGTTCTCTGTCGCAAAATAGCAACTTCATGCTCTTACGTGTTCTAGCCTAAGACGCCGCTGACGATGAAATCACGATCCAGAAATACGACGCACCTATATGTTATAATTGCGGTAATATGATACATGGGTGACGTGGCGGTATGTTTGTGACGACGAAGTGTTCCCGAGCACAAACAGCGCTTCGTCAAGCCGAACGTATCGCAGATGAGCGTCATCGCGGAGGAACACAGCCAAATGTCCGCCTTTTCATCGCGCTCCATACTCCGATCGCGCGTCAGTATAAATGCTCTAATCTACTAGTTACTTAATTACTCGCACCTACTTAGGTCCTTTTGTTTTCGGCCGGAACATTGGGCGACGAGGGCCCTCAGCTTTTTCGGTCGCCAGCAGCTGTAAAATAGTACAAAAGCTAGTAAGTAAGTAAGTAAGTAAATAAGTAAAGTGTAAATTACTAAATTTATATAGCGCATACTCAAAAAGATCTCTAATGCGCTTAATACATTTTGTCATCAATATGTCGCAAAAATGTATGTCTTTAGGTGACGTTTGAAAGTATCGAGACTGTTCTTACAGGCTTACATCATCGCCCCATGAAAACGACCATCCTCACTTACTTACTTTCATATTTACTTAGCCTACTATTAACCTAATACCTACTTACTTATTTACTCGATTATTCACTTCGCCGTTCATACAACAAAGCCGACGAATATCTCTAAAAGTTTTATCGACAAAAACTAGAGCTCCTGGGCTACATTTTTAGCGGACATTATAGGTTAATCTTTTTTCCCCTTTACGTAGTTGCATTTGCATCCACGCAAACAAATCTAGTCAAATCGATGCCGCAGAGAACAGATTTTAGGATTAAAATGACACCTCAAGATCATTCAAGGTCAATAATTTTAGGGCCATTGTAAATAAATACACGATAATGTTCATAAGAACACGGAGTCTGTCCAATGCATTCCAATAGTTTACAGTATATGGCCGTATAAATATAATCAGTGAGCTGTTTAGACCGGTAGAAAAAAAATCAAACAGTTTAATTTCAAATTGTACAACAGCAATAACCTTTTCATCCTTCTCTATTATTTTAACTAAACAATAAACATTGTCAATCACGAGACTATTCGATTAGTCACCAGCGCTTTACTATAAGTGGTCCATCGTCACCATGAGTCTATCTTGCACCGTTATGGAGAGATGGCGCCTCAGAGATAATGGGGTCACGTGACGTCATCGGTCACGTGACCATTCGACTTCCGGGGGTCTATTTCCTATGGGTAGTCCACAGTGACCATGCGTCTATCTTGCACCGTTATGGAGATATGACGCCTCAAATATTGGACGCACAGACGTGGACACGGAAAGAAAAATGAAAAAAAGGAAAAAAAGGGGTAGGAAAGAAAAAAGAAAAGAAAAGGGGAAAAGGGGAAAAAAGGAAAGGGGAAGGAAAAGGAACGGAAAGTAAAGGGAAGGAAAATGGAAGGGGAAAGAAAAAGAAAAAAGGGTAGAGGAAAGGGTAAGGGAAAGGAGAAGGGGAAGGGGAAAAAAAGAAAAAATAAGAGAAAGAAAAGAAAAAGGGGGAAAAGAGAGAAAGTGGAAGGGGAAGAGAAAGAAAAAAAAGGAAAAAAGAAAAGGGCAAGGGGAAGGAGGAGGGAAAGGAAAAAGAGATAAAAAAAGGAGAAGAAAAAGGGAAGGGGAAAGGGAAAAGGGGAAAGTAAATAGAAAAGGGGGAAAGGAAAGAAAAAGAAAAAGAAAAAGAAAAAGGGGAGGAGAAGGGGAAGGGAAAAGGGGACGGGAAATGGAAAATTGAAGAAAGATAGCTTAAGAAAAGTTGGACGCACGACCGCACGCACGCACGAACACTCAAGTGATTTTATACTCTGTCCAATGCTATGCATTGCATTGGACAGACAATAATGGCCAAAATCCAGGTGTTTTTTAGCCTTGATGTTTGTTCTGCTGTCGTGTGTACTGCTGCAGGTGAGGCGTTTGTCGTCGTCATGAAAAGTTTGTCGAGTCAGAGGCTCACAGCAGCGTGAAACGACGTCACGTTCCGTGAGCTGACTTCATCGACCCAAGATATACCATTGCTACTGATGCTGATACTTCGCTACACTGACGGTGCTTAAAGTTTGTTAACAACTTGAGTTTTAAAAACTTCCTGTGCTCCCCGTTGCAGTCTGGCAAAAAGTAGGAGCTTGGATATTTTTTAAAAATTTTTATTTCACGAAATGTGGTGTTTACTGGTGTAATATAACAACTCATGGAAACAAACTGACATGATGAATAAATAATACCCAGGAAAACTAAAACAAAAAATTTTACAGCGTAACGGACTAGAAACGAGCGAGGTGCTTTGCAGTAAAACTTTGAGACAAAACAACATACTGCACCAATATTTTAAAGTCTGATAAAATTTTTAGTTTTTTAGGGACGGACGAAGATCGGAAGCATAGGAATTTTTACGTCGTAATTTTTTCTACACTTAACGTTTCGTGCAGTTTTTGGAAGCCGAAGGCGCCGATCTTTTTTTAGTCTAATCCGTGTGAAAATGTAGTAAAAGTAAAATAAATGTTGGAATAACAAATCTAGCCTAACATGCGCTTTATAACGAACGTCTGACAGACAGACTTAGTTCTTAATAGTTGGTTTTGATTCGTTTGCGAGGCACGGCGCAATAGGCCTATAGGTCTCTTGATTTATTTTGCTTTATTTGTGTCACAGATTAAATCAAATCGTAAATTCTATAGGGCTTATCACGAACATAACCAGGCCAATCTAAAGATAATAAAATGTAAAAAAAATCAGCGTAGAATTTTCGCGCCATTTGAGCGCACAATTTGAGCTGTATCTGAAACCCGTGTGTCAGAAGCTACGTCATTGTTATAACAATCAGTTAGCAACATGTTTACGTACAACGCCAAATCCGTTAACGTCGCCGAATTATAATGTATTGTGTACTTTGTAAACTGTTACTGTTAACATTACATGTCTACAGGAGTACAGTATTATTGTAGTCCAGTCAAGTCAAGCAGCATGTCGAATGCATTGCGTCTAATCAGAACAACGGAAGAGATTCAGTGCAGTTAAATAAGTTCACAGAGCAGACGAAGAAGCTTAATGGGTATGGTACAAAATAGTTTCAAGTCTAAAACTGGATCGACATGAAAAACCGTAAACGGATAACAGGACGCCGCATTTTTCTACAAGGTGGGCCAAAAATGCGACACCCTTTTCAACAACGTCAACATAATGCAACCGCAAAAATACCAGATATTTATACCATTTGACTGATATTGAAAATCTGTTATTAATTATTCGCAGTTAATATTTGCTCATTTATTTAAAAATACGCTCAAACGCAATTTTGTCGGAATCCCATTGTTTCTCTGCACGTCGCGTATTGTAAACCAAACTGCGTTTATCGTAGGTAAATGCAATGACTCTTAACGAAATTACAATTTGTTTGCAAAAGTCAAAAGAACAGAACGTGTTTACATTGGCAAACAAAAAAACGACACCGTTTTAATAAAAACGATGTACGAGTAAACAAAACTTGCGACTATGATTTATTTCACAAAAAAAGAAACATCAACAGAGTGTCACTTTTTTGGCCCACCCGGTACTTTTATACAGTTGCAGTAGAACTCAGTAAAATATTCAGAACTATATACACTATCACTCGATCGTCAGCAATACGAAACACTTTTTATGTACACAATACTAACAAGAAATTTGAGCTAACGCTCACGAAACGTGCGAAAGGCTATAACAGTTTTTGTTCGCAAACTGTCAGTCAATCATTTCGTCGCAGTCTATTCTTGGATTGTGCGCTGCAGCCGAAGATCGCAAAAATCAATAAACCCCCTTATTTTGGAAGTTCAGGGTCTTTCAAAATCATTGATGTTAATACGACTAAAAGCTCGTCTCTAGTGCTTGTTGTGATAAGCAGCATGCCCATGGTGATCTGCAGTCATTCTCACGACTGGTCAACAAAAAGGCAAAATAACGATTTTTACGGGGGGAGTACCGCTCGTTGATGCTTTAGTGCGCAGGTTTCCTTGAACCTAGAAAATCGAGACTTAAACTATCAAAATCTACGTTCAATGCTGAAAATTTCATATGCAGCTTGTTCATGTCTATCTTAATTGATTTCGGCGCAATTCGCTCTTGAAATGGTCTCGCAGCCCGAAATCGCAAAAAAAACAATAAAAATCCGTATTTTGGCGTTTAATGTCATCCACGGTCGTTGAATTCAGTGCCAATCGAAAGCCAGTGTGCGACTACTTTTTAGTAATTAATGGTAACATAGGTTCTATTTCGCACCGTTACTGAGATACAGCGACCTATTGGCCCAAAATCGCAAATTTTTGCCCACTTCTCTCATTTAGCGCCCTCGTTCGGGGTAACCTCCTTCGAATTTATGGAAAAGCTTTACGGTTCCTGAAACTAGAGTCTTTCCGGCAGCCGACGGTGAAGATTTGGTGATTCTAGCTTGCACCGCTTTTGACTGATCCACCCGTGTGACAGACAGACGGACAGACGGACAGACGGACGGACAGACGGACGGACAGAATTGCGATGGCTAAGACGCGCTAAAGCAGTAGCTACTTTCGCGCGTAAAAAGTGAAAAAAAATCACAAGGCACACGCACTCAGCAATGCTTAATATTATTCTTTGCTTTGGCACCGTTGATTACGCGACTGCAACGCATCCAGTTTGCAAAACTGGTACTGCTATCTCTTTTCGAGGCTTAACCTACGCCGGAGTAACTCCAAAAATATATACTGCAGCTTAACAAAAATCAAAGGCAGTAAGAATAGAAAGCAAGCGGTTTAAGGTTGTGTCTAAAAAGACTACATTTCCAACTGACATGCGGCTTTTAAACACGTCGTTTTTGTTGCTTAAATAAAACAAAAAAGTTTTTTTGTACACTTTTTATGAATTACATAAAACCGGTTGTGGAGACCGTAACAAAGCAACTGCTCACTTTCCGATTTCTAAATCCAGCAGTTAAGTGACTGGACGTCCGTACATCGGTCTAATCGTTCCGACTATAACGACGTACAAGTGAAGTACAGCAATGTGCGGTTTGGCCTATACAAGCGTCAGCAGCAGCAGCTTAAGAGTCAAGACAAGTAATGCCGAACCGTTCCGTGTTCCAGCGAATGTCAGCGTACTGCATTGTATTCGTAACGGGAAAAGCGCTCGAAGCAAACCGCTAAAACGCGTTCCAGACAACAAGCGCTTCAACAAGCGACAACTGACGTAACGTGTCTATGACTCCAGGCCAAGGAGGCCGGTAAACGGCGCCATAGATGTGATAAACGTTTACAACGTTTACAAAAAAATCTTTGTAAACGCGTTTATTATTTTGTCAACGTTTATCTCAATAAAAATCACATGAGCGAAACGAAGCAAAATTATGACGGGAAGCCAAGCTATAGTGCATTG
>Ga0209367_1013071_pt1 | contig 10750 bp, 9 predicted proteins | sample WorMetLIZISLAND2_FD_187412 | JGI IMG/M metagenome (GOLD analysis project Ga0209367, IMG submission 187412) | Marine gutless worms symbiont microbial communities from Max Planck institute for Marine Microbiology, Germany - Olavius geniculatus... ... | reverse complement strand
CCTTAACGCCCTTCTCCCTCCACTGCCATATCATCTGCCCAGCATTGCCGATCCTTCCTCAACTGCACTCGACACTTCTTAGTAAGGCTCTTGTAGTCCTCCGTGCGGCCCTGTAGTCTTGCTGACCTCTTTTCCTCAATTAACGACCATATACTGTCGGTGATCCAGTCCTTCTTCGGTTGGATTGCACGACCCAGACAGGTGGAAGCTGCACTGTTGATAGCGTTGCAGAAAGTGCTCCAGTCACTTGCTACCTCAGTATTCAGCAATGAAAAGCGATTCTGCACTTCCACGGAGTACTGCAGCTCCACTTCTGGGTCGGTCAGTTTCCTGATATTATAGCGTAGGTTTGGCGTACGAGTCGTGCTGCCCTTCTGTCTCAGTGCATGCTACAGCAGAAGTTTGCTATCTACTGTATTTGGACAGTTGCTTGCTTGCTGATGCCTGATACAGTAGCTGGATTTCGCAAATCTTTTTACATTATTACATAGTGACAGTTTGATTGCAATTTTTATATTACCAGTATATCATTACTTTTGTCAGAGATTGTCTTTTCAGGGCTGCTTTTCGTGGAGTCATAAAGTTTATGAGTTATTGTGCAGCTGTCCTAATAGGCTATATCATAGGTCTTTCTGGTCCATTTTCTGTCTGACTCTCTGTCTCATATGGGCCTGTAACTTGAAAACAGAGAGACCTCGGAGAACCAAATTTGGTGTGAATGTTTTCTGTGGTAGGTTGAGCCAGTTTTTAGTTCAGTGGGTCAGACACATTGTATATCAATGCAGACACCAGACAGTCAGTCACACAGTATGTTGGCAATTTGGTGACGTACTACATGTATTTCAGTTTTTCTACTTTTTTATATACACTTTAGTAATAAATGATGATATTGCCATACATACGTGGAGCAAGTGTGCATGGAATGTGCAGTGAGTACATGACGGCTGTGTCGGAAATTGAAAGTCAGTCTCAGTCCGAGCCAGCTCATCCTGCTGCTGCTGCCAGTCCGTCACCAGCATCACATGCTAGTCAGTCAACCAATGCTTCTTTGGCAGATAACATAGAAGATCGCTGTTTGCTCAATACGTCTACAGGTAGAGTCCACTCTGCTGCTACTGTTAATCAACCAGTCATTCAGTCAACATACATTTATTATATAGTGCCATGTGTTGCAAACGCATCAACGTTCGACTACACTGAGTGTTCACATTTCCTGTAGGCAATGTTAGCTTTCTGAACTATGCTGAAAGGTGCTGAGAAGTGTGGCAGCTTGGTGTTAACTACAGGGTGGGCCAGAAAAAACGTGCCACTTTACTTTTGTCCATATCTTCACCAGTTATTGACCGATTTACAAAAATCTTTCACTGGCATACTTCGCAGACAATTTGTGATAATGTGATTATCATAGATCCCACCACACAAATGCATCTCTACACTACCTGGTGAAATATCAATGAAATATGCATAGATAACGATAATAACAAACAAATGGTTTGGTAAAATTGAAAAAAGCACTTCAGACCAACATTGCAGTGAATGGTCTGTATGACATTAGACTCTGTGGGTATAACACAGTTCAGTTTCATACAAATCATTTATTGCAATGTTGATCTGAAATGAAGTGGCATGTTTTTTATTGTCCCATGGTGTATAGTGTTCACATGTCTGACATTTCCATGGCTCCACTTTTGTTCACAGTTACACCTGTTTGTAACAGTAGGTTAGTTTTGACAGTGTAGGTTGCCATATTGCTGCAATCAAAGCTGATACTGACAGAACATGTATAATCACATTATGTCGAGTGAGAAAGTTTTTTTATTGTGTAATTGCAAAAAAAGAAGCACTCACTCAGTGATGTTGGGCATTATATTTTGGGACTGGGAATGTCCATTTAGATTCATTTAAGGTTATAGATATGGATGGCTATTGAAATTTAAATTTAGTGATTATTTCATATTAGGCTGTGCCAGCTATCAGCCAGATATATTCAATGGTAGGATGAGGATGTTATTCACAGTGACAATGACATGTTGATTTTTTTCAGCTAAAAGTAGTCAACCAGCTTTGCTTCTTCACATGCTTTTTTGTTGGTGTATGTACATTTAAGCTAATGTTGTGTTATTTCGATCAGAATGTAGAGAACCCATAGTCGTGTAAGTACAGAAATTTTCTTCCAAATTCAGCCAGGTTTTTGCTCTATTTCAGGATGCAATTTCTGCCATGTTCATCTGTAGTTGAATTGCATACATCCCTACAAGTTAGTGCCTCAAGAGTCTTTACTTAGTCTTCACTGTTCTTCTGACTGTAGGAATGTTTGTTGTTTGTTAGTCATTGCGAGCGACTATCGTGACATTAAGCGCACACGTCTCCGGGATGTACTTGCACATCCGATGCCGTACAAGTTCCGAGTCTGTGCAGATGTCATCAAGTACAGCCCACGGGCAGAATGTCCACTGGACATTATTCAGCTCTACTGTCCCGAGTGCGAATTTCTGTGAGTATTAAGACATGACATTCATTGTAGCATTCTGTTATTTTACAGCAGAACATCAAACTTTTGTTCGTATCTTTGCTATATGTTGATCGATGACCAATGACCACAGTCATATTTTCACCATTGCTGTGCTTTAATCAGTGCCATTTTGACAACTGATAGTTTACAAGGTAGATTAGCAACACGTCTGAGGTACGATGGAATTATACTGCAAATTTTCTGCTGAGTTTACCAGAGAAAGAATTTTAAAAACTGGTTAATATCTGGCAAAGATATTTACAAGGGGGTCTGGTGTCTTGCGTGTCTGACTTATGGTGTAATGGTTATGCTGAGTGTTGAACCGGTTTTTTAGTTTATATTAGACTGTTACCATATCTGTTACTTGGCGCCATCTTGAGTGGTTCTGCAATGCTTATATGATTCCATTGTTGTGTGACCAGAGATAATGTTCTGCAGAATGAAGCCAGTTCCGTCTGAGTTATCTGTATGGATCTGCCAGTCCATCAGGAGATGCCTGATGTGCTATTGATCCATGAATGAGTTTTTGCAGGCCTGCTTTTTGATCAAGTAGACATTATTATTGTTTTACTCATCCGTAATGACACAGGGAAAAAGACAGATACCAATGATAGACTACTGGATAGAAAATAACATTTATAATATATAGTATTTAATTGCTGTTTTTTGACATGGCCCTTTACCGTGCGAGCGATTGCTTTCTGAACATTTTGCTGAAAACTGCATGACTCTGTGACATACAGTTGCAAAATTAAGGCACTCTGAACTTTGTGCTGTTATTTTCTGGAACACTCTGTGCGCGTGTATTTAAAGCTGTATTTGTTGCATATGATTTGCCAGATCTCCAGTTCCCTCTGATGTTTTCAGTGATGATAATGTTCAGCTTAATGCCAGGTATTGCTTAACGCAGTCTTTACTGGATGTTTAGGTTCTTTTATAATGTACGTGATATATGTTTTTCATTAGACCTGTCTTTGGAGCTTTTAGTGCTGAATAGAAGAAATTGTTGTGTTTATGGTAGCATATGTAAATTGTTAGCAGTCATCTGTTTTGCTGTCATACACTTTGTATTGACATATAGGTAAAGTAAAATGTTGTTTGCCAGTGTAAATTTGGTCTGTAGTTTTCCATGTAACGTATAAATTAAACTTGCACTGTTGAGATCAAATGATTTATCGCTCAAAGCTGACATGAAGCTTAGAAATGCTTTGTGGACAGCTGTATTGCCATTAAAATTATATGGTGTAAATTTCAATTGCATGATGCGATGAAATTACAATCGATTTAGTGCAGTTCTAAATTGAAAGCTTTTATCTGTTTGTACTAACTATAATAACAACACTGTATGTTCTGACAAGAAAGCTAGAACACTATTCTTATCTGTGTTAAAATTTATTTATTGCAATATTCTGCCGTTCGAACTTAACAGCAGAGCGTGAGCTTTAGACAGTTCAAGCGATTACTGAAGGCGTTTCTGTTTAGTTGAGACTGTGTCACTTGCTTAATTGTGCTGGTTATGAGCACACCTATTACTTGTTTACTTACAAACTACAGTATGAGTTGTCCATTGTTTGTATTGTTGTGTTATGTGTAATGGACACCAGACAGTTAATTGTTTTTTGTATTGAAGGCTGGCAGCTTATTTGCACCATGATGACAACGGTGTTTCATTATACACATGTCCAAGCTGCTGTCCGTCAACACAACCTAGCAGACAAAGTATCTGACTGTCTCTGCTTATCACTTTTCACTGCTTTGTTGCAATTAGTCTAGAGTATTGACTGAGCTTACTGTGTAACTGACTAGCTGTTTTTGCCTCTCGCATATTTGTCTGCAAGTTACCGAAACATTCTTGCATTATTTTAGTTGAAATCTTTAAATGTTGAATAATTTTAATCCTGCTAGATATTATAAGAACTGACTGAAACACATTTTATTATGTTGCCATCTGAATCAACTGCATTACAAAGCTTACCCAAAGCCCATCCAGTTGTCTGTCTTGATGATGCATCTGTGTGCCTGTGTGTCTGTTTGTCCTGTATGGGTTTTTAATTTGAAAACTACAAGTCGCAGAAAAACCAAGATTGGTGTGAATATTTCCCTCGGCTGGAGTAAGTGGTGTGCCAATTTTCTGTGCTTAAAGTCGATGATGAAAGTCACCAGATGTCACAAACGACTCGTATCTCGCTTAATGTTTACATAAGTTTTAGTAGTTTAGTGGCTGCACGACTGGCTTGTGACGCGCCAGGCCAGCCCAGACACTCCAGGTGGGGGTGCAGTGCAGACCTAGGTAGTATTATAGTGGGCTGAAATAAATGCTGTTTAACAAATAGACAGTGTTTGAAGCAGAATGTGCCGAATGATTTGATGTCTGTATTCAATTGCCTGTGCGTGTATAGGTGGCGTTTATTTGACGTATATCTACATGCTGCAGTTTGTGCTGGATGATGGCTCTGGGTGGCTGTCTGCTGGTCTCTGGAGAGAGGAAGCGGTGAGTTAGTTTTAGGGATGTTAAATTCGTTTTTTCCAAATTTGAATTTTGACCGCTAAAATTCGGGAACTTCGTTTATATATTTGTAAAAGAAAAAAGAAGTCTTCCAAGTTACCCGTAACCACACATTGTATTGCAATATACCCATTTAGTTAGACACTAACACATACCGAGCGACAAAGTCCAAATAACTATATAACGCTAACGCACAAATGCACAAAAGACAAATATAATGTCCACCAAGTGTCCTGATAACTTTTTTAAATAAAGAAATTGAAACAGAAATGCAATTTAATTGTTTGTTTACAGTCACATGTAAGCCTCCAAAGTCCAAAGAATAGTAAAGGCAAATGCTAGACACACGTATCGTAGTTAGTTACAGTTCTCTCTAAATAAACAACGCGGCAGTATGCAGGGAGGGGAGGGGTAAGCAAACACATGGCGGGTGTCGCTTGAATTGACGGCCGGCAGAGAACAAAGAAATCGTCACACAGTAACAGCGCTCCACTTCAAGACAAAACTGTCTGCGTCTAATTAGTGATGCTTGGATTCGAATATCGAAGGGCTGAAAAACGGATACGAATTTGAACTTGAAATTCGCAGTTTGCAAATCCGAACTTCATTTAACAACCCTAGTTAGTTTTGTACAACCTAATGCGTTGTCTAGTGGTTCACATGCTGCATTCAATCAACGTAGTTGCCCTATGCTAGACCTGCTTTGTAGTTGGATGGGTGACTGACTTTTGACAGGCAAACCATCTTGGTATATATCTCATCATGCAGGTTAACTTATCTGTCCATGGTATGTGTATGAGTTAACTCTCTATATAGCTTTCCTGTGCAGAATATTGTGAAGAGTTATACACATGCTTCAGTCTTTTAGTGCAATTGGAATAGCTAAAGTGAGTGTGGATTACTACAGCATCTCTGTCTTATATTCACTGTATCACAGCGTAATACTGTCTTAATAATTTTTGCACTGTAATGAATGTTATCGTAGAAGTACATGATGTTCCATTAGTACTTCGGTTGGGCACAGGAATGCCACACTGGATGCAGCCTGTGCAAACCTAGAGGAACTCCGGAAAAATAAGTTATGTAATAATAAAATCAAATGTAGCACATTAAATTCACATCTAATGGTCAAACGAGCTCTAATTCTGTTGATGGTTTTCTGTTGGTTGTTGCAAAACTTGTGTCACATATGTCTTAGGTGAAGTTCTTCCATGGCGTAGAGCCCATGGAGCTGATTCGACACAGGACCAAGTTTGGTGAAGTGCAACGACAGCTGAATGAAATGTGTAGTCAGTTTCAACCGTCAGAATCTGCGGCGGCTGGACGTCGAAAGATGGAATGCTGTCTGATGTCCTACAGCACTCGGTGTGGAAAAGCTTATCAGATTTTCGGCACAGAACTGTCACTTGGCTGACTTTGCTATTTGTTGCACTAACTGCGTCTTTACACACTTGTTGCATACTGACTGTTGCACTTGAGTTTTTTTGTGTTAAGTGGCAGTGCACATTCAAAGCACACAAAATGCTTGTATTGCAGCGTTCATGGTTGGCATTAGTTTCGCCAGTATTTAGTGTGGTTTCATCGACCAATGTTGTTTTCATGTAGCGTTGACCACTGTTTAATTTAGTACGCTGAAAGCTGGTGGTTTATAAAATTGGGCCGACCTGTGAATGTTTTAGTGATGGGGTGCATGAGATGAGGCATGGGCCTGGGGTGCTTGCTGACTGGGCCTGACCGAACAATTCAAGTCTCCTTCCCAGTTCTGCCTGCAGCGTACAAGAGAAATACTACAATTTGATTTTAATCTGTTATCTCTTCTTAGAAGCTGGACCAACCCTGTCCAATGTTAGGTGTACCAGCTGTTCTGCTTCATTTTAGATTAAAGTGGCAAGTAAGATTATTGCATCTGTGTGACACTGTGACACTTCCTGCTGTAGGTAGGTTTTTCCGATTTCTGGTGTTAAAACTTCATTGTCACACTTATGCAGTGGTTTTAAGACCAAGTTTAGTGGCCATGAACAGAGTTAATTTGTGTTCCTCTGTTAAAAACTTGTGAAACTGGGTTGATTTATTTTAATAGCTGCTCACATAAGCTTACCGGTATCATGTTTGTAGCCAGACTTTTCCAAATGGGGTTCAACTCGAACCCAAGTTAAAAAGCAGCCTTCTGTTAGTTCAGCTAGGGGTTCTGGGGGAGTGCTGCTGTAAGGTTCCCCAGTCATGTAAAGCATCGACCACAAATGCATTTTTGTGTTTATTAAGCTCGGAAATTACATCTGGTGGTGATATTTTTGGTTTCTTTATGCACTTTTTTCTAGTTCCAGCCAATGGGGGGACCCAGGAGAGTTTGATGGAACTCATTGAACTGACTGTCGACTAGGCGCCTACAAACCTGCATATGTCTGTCTGTCTGCTTACTGATGCCGAATTGCTAAGTTGGATGCACAGAACACATGAACAGCAACTTCCAGGGATGGCAGAACAATAACTGCGAGTTTTGAGTTGGATAATTTGAACGTTTCGTAATATGTTGTTGATTTTGCAGTGAATTATCATATGTTGAAATGTGCAACTTTTATACGTATCTTTGGCGTGGACTGCGTCGTTTAAGAAAGGAGTATTTTAATCATATTTGATCTCTTTTACTCCACAAAATATCCCATTATATCCACATATTTCAACTAAACATGATGACTCCAGTCGATAGATTATCTGCTCAGACGTATGTTTTTCATTTTGTTCTCATCTGTTTCATGTACTGTATGCATAAATTGTGTATCAGTTGATGTACTGATTCAGATAATTATTTCTTTGCAGTTAAATAATTTTACCCTGAGTGATTTGTGACATATTTTGTCATTGTGTTGTGTCATGGCATGTCAATAATGATAGCTAAGTTACGCTTGAATATCGTTTTTTTCCAGCTGTTTGGTTATTTGAAATATTCATGTTAAAGTATGTTGGATTTGAGTTTTAATCAATTGAATACCAGTAATTATGAAAATTATGATACAACAAGCTGATACAATAAAATCAATAGCAAAAGTTGCATTAATATAATTTTTAACTCGTTATAGGTTTTCAGCAATGTTTGACAGATTGTTGGATCACCAATTTTATTGACTGTAGGCCTAATAGTGGGATTAATTTTTAACCGACAGGTTGAACGGTAGGTCATAGCAGAAAATTTTTTACCCAAAGAATAAACCTAGACATGCAAAATTTCAGCAATCTAGTGCAAGGGGAACATTTTTAAATTTGGGTTGAATGGACGGGGGGTGGGTAGGAAAAATATGCGTTTCTCAACGGAAAATTGGCCAGATCTCGGAAATGGTGAGAGATACGACCAATTAAGGTTACTATTAATCACTAATAGGAAGTGCCATACACCCTGTCAGATAAGATGGAAATCATTGACCTTGAATGACTTTGAAAGTCACTGACAAGCAGTACTACGGTCGGCTATCCTAGTGACAGCTGAGTTTCTTGTTTATTGTTAATACCTCAACGAAAACTATCTGCACCTGAATGAAGAAATTCAAACTATCATAACTCAATAAATCAACATGTTAATAACAATTTTGCATTGAGGATAATGAAACAGACAAAAATGGCATCATTGGAAATTGCTTTCTCTTACTTGTGGAAATATTGCCCTCGGTCTATGAACTCGTGCAATATTTCAGGAGACAATTTTCAATAATGACCTCAACTCCGGTCACAAGTTAGTAAGTAACACCAAATATTGCATACCGTATGCAATTTTAGTACATTTTGTACAGTTTTCGTCGTCTGTCTGTTGTCGTCTGTCACGGATGTATTGTGGCTAAATGGTGCGAAATAGGGCATAAATTTGTATTGATCACTAATATTAAGTCACATATTGGCTTTCAAATGACATGAAAATTTTTGGATTATCTTCAAGGACCATAACGCGCTATGGTATGCCAACCAATCGTGCGGTATTGTGGCTAAATGGTAAGTCGTAGGGGGTCGGCGATAGTAACAACGGATAGGGCGCTGCATGGCAACTTCATATTGGCTGTCAATAGTGATCATGTCTCTAGCTGCAGCGGTTTGGCCGAAATTTTTAATGGAAAGTTTCAAGATATAAGTGACCGTATCTCGGAAATGGCATACGTCCTTTCAGATTACATGAAAATTATTGACCTTGGATGACCTAAAGATCACTACACCGACAACCAGTACTGCAATCGGCTATCCTAGCGACAGCTGGGTTTCGTGTTTGTAGTAGGCCTAGAAAACTAATCGCTGAATGGTAGCTGACAGTGAAGCTAATGCTTGTTTACTTGTCAAGTAAAGATATCATGTCATGTCGTGATATTTGGTTATTCGTATCGATATCGCATCGAATTGAAATTCTGATATTAACCCATGCCTAGGGGAGTGATAATCTAGGTCGGGTTACGGGGTCATGGGTCAACTGCTTCTGGTCTCGAGTCTAGCCATCTAGTCTAGCCCAAAAATGATGAAATTTTGATTGATACAGGTTTATCGTCCATTAATCGTGCGATTCTAGGCGTACAATATTCCCAGAGTGGCCTGAGTATTATCTGTTTGTGATTCATTTCGTGATCATTTAGTTTGCGGCTCTAGCAGTAGCCGTATTCGTCTTTCGGCGCCACGTTTAAATGTCTCGCATTTACAGATGGGGGTGTGTGTATAATGTAGCCTTGGTATAATGGGTCTGGTGCGTCTAGTGCGACGATGGTAAAAAGCTGGTCGATTGAATCCGCTGAACTGAGCTGATTGACTGATCCAAGTGCTGAACTACAAATAGCTGATAATTATCAAAAATCATTATTATCAGTGTGGGCCGGACTGACATCAGATTTTATTATCAGTTCAGAGGCGCGTTTCACACTTTATTCCTCTGAGAATATCTGAGATGCTGCTTAGAATTCGCGTTTCGCACCTGTTTTTTTCTGAGATTCTCAGAAACTCTGAGAATCTCAAAGAAATAAAAAGTGCGAAACGTGCCTCGGGTAGCTGTAGGCTAACTGCCGGGTGGCATGCGGTGCAAAGCTACGGCCAGTAATTTTTCGACTTAGCTGTGCCACCTAATTTTTATGCTACTGCCGAACTGTTTGAACACAAAATATTGAGTTACAAGCAAGAACTGGAAGTCGAGATGACAATTAAGAAAATAACAATGAAAATAACAGCACTTTGACCAACCAAGAAACAGCGCATCAGATGGCTCTATCACCATATCTGCACTGCAGCATCACACCTGCCGCCAGTAGCCTGGGTGGGACGACTAAATGAGCGGCAGCTACCACAGGTTAGGGAAGCCAACCCCGGGTATAAATTTCATCCCCAGGGAAACGGGGACGAAAATGTTTATCTCCGGGGATCCCCGGGGACGAACTGTATGCTAATGTGCTTCGCCTGTTGTGTAGGCTAATCAGTTCTAGAGGCCAGGCAGCTGGCCTGCAGAACTGAGTAGCCTACACGGAGGGCTAGAAATTTAATTCTTTAAAAGTCCTGTCTGCCGAGTTTCCAAAACTGCAAATGTTTAAGCAACTCTGAGCTCAGTGTCACTGATGAAAAATAGTCTGTACAGTAGGCCTAAGTTAGCAGTTATTCTCTTTCGCCTGCTCGCCATGAAACACTAGCCTAAAACTCTGTATATGAGGCTGGTTTCCGGTGTCCTGACAGTGACAGTGTTTCAGTTTCAGTGGGCAGTTACCTGGGCACTGGCAATGTCT
>Ga0209367_1013070_pt1 | contig 10751 bp, 3 predicted proteins | sample WorMetLIZISLAND2_FD_187412 | JGI IMG/M metagenome (GOLD analysis project Ga0209367, IMG submission 187412) | Marine gutless worms symbiont microbial communities from Max Planck institute for Marine Microbiology, Germany - Olavius geniculatus... ... | reverse complement strand
GGGAACCTCAAAGTTATGGAAAGCCGTCGCTGTAGAAAATGTGCAACATAGTTAGGCCTACTGAAAAGTTTTGACGAGTCGTCTCACATCAAAGCACATCAGAGCGGTAGGACTTTCTAGGTAGCAACATGAGCAGATTCTGTTCACGCTTGCCAACGGCTACGTATTATGCCGTCCGCAGTTGAGCTGGCAGTCCTATCAGGATGGTGCTGCCCCTGTTCAATTGAATGTTTGAACGATCATACATTTTAAAGAATCTACAAGTAGTTATTTTACCGCTATTGGCACGAGTAGCTTGAAAACGGTTGCAGATAGGCAGAGACATGCTGCTTATCATAACAAGCAATATAGTGACAAGCTTTTTATTGGTGTAAACATCGATGACCTTGAATTTCAAAAATAGGGGTTTTAGTGTTTTTTTCCAATTTGTGGCTGCGGCTTAGATTTCACGAGTGAATTGCGTCAAAATGGATAGAATTAAATCAAAACAACCTGCGAATAATAACTGCTAAGGCTGTCACGCGTCTCATGAGCTTTGCTCAAATTACTTGTTTGTCATTGTTCAATTAAACGACTTTTAAATGTTTCTGCCGGTACGGAATATACTGACAGTTGCGATTGCTTTGCTAATTATATTACAAATATGAATTACAATATAAGACTTACTGCTATTTCAATAAATTGCAAAAATTGTCCCATTGGCTGTCCATACAATTTATTCCTTCGTTTTCTACACCTGCGAGTTGGTGCCGGGTTTTCCAGTCTCGCGTTTTCAGTCGCCCCAATGACCGTGTGACTCGAGCCGTTAGAGCGTATGGTCGCATTGAAGTACTGATCTACCTGTGTTCCATCGCGAACTTGTCGCACGCATGAAACGATCGTGTTTACTGAGCATAATAGAGTGCATTCGTGCTATGTGTTGTATTCTAACTAATAAGTACGTTATACGAACACTACTTGAATAATATGTCTACACCAGAGTAATTTTTGCTTTAGTTTGAAAAGAATAATTGTTTGTCGATGTCAAAATGTTCTGTCATTAAGTTTTTGGCATTTTATCATTAGGCCTGATTAACTGTCACGCTATTAACTGTCGTTGCGATAAACTGTCGCCGATTAAGTGTTGCGCGATGAAGTGTCATGGAACCTTATAATCATAGCATAATAAAATGTTTTAAATCTGGTTATCCGAAAACAGAACAGATACAAAAAAATTATGTGGAGGTTCAGAAATTAACAACTAAATTAATTTTTAACAATTAACAAAAAATTAATGATTAAAATTTTGATTAAAGTCACAAAAATAAAAACATTACAAAGCACACACGACAAAATCATGTCAAGCATCTAAAATCATCAAAATAATGTGCTTTGCCACAAAAATCAACATTTTGGTCTTGCATTTTAATTCGCCTATGAGAGCTTATAGCTCAACAACTACAAGATATGCTAAACAAGTTTTCTTTGGCAACTAACACTTCAACCTTTAGTCGAAATTAACAAGGAATTAATTGTTATTTCTGTGAAGTTATGACTGATGAAAAAAAATTAACCAAATGATTACAAGCTATAGTTTTCACGCGCGAAAGCAGCTATGCTTTCAGCGTGTCTTAGCCATCGCAATTCTGTCCGTCTGTCACAAGGGCGGATCAGGCAAAACGGTCCAAGCTAGGATCTCCAAATCTTCACCGTCGGCTGCCTGGAAGACTCTAGTTTTAGGAAGCGTAAAGCTTTTTTATAAATTCGAAGGGAGTCACCTCGAACGAGGTCGCTAAATGAGAGCGGGGTGGTCAAAATTTGCGATTTTTGGCCTATAACTTGCTGTATCTCAGTAATGGTGCGAGATAAGCCCTAGGTTACTATTAATCACTAATAGGAAATTGTATACTGGCTTTCGATTGGCGCCGAATCCAATGACCTTGGATGACCTTGAACGCCAAAATAGGGATTTTTATGGATTTTTTGAGCGATTTCGAACTGCGACACAAAATCATTCACAAGGCGGCGCCATGGTACTGGCATTGGTGGCGTGGCGTCGTTGGTAACGCGTTTCGGCTGAAACGAAGTTACTCTACACCGGGCCCGGTTAGTACTGCGATGGGTGACTGCCTGCGGGCAGGAACTGCTATAGGCTTTCGCGCGTCCCGTGAGCACTAGCTCAAATTTCTTGTTTTTTCTTGTTACAATTAAGGAACAACCACAGCCTTGATTCCAAAATATACCTACAACATACGCTTGTAAGTAATATCTAGCACCGCTAACATAACAGACTAAAAAACACAACAACAAACGTACAAAATTACACCAAATTAAATCGACAGATGCATTAAATTAAACCACTGCGACACACAAACAACCGACACTGTAAAGCACTCGAGTAGTTTGATTTAGATGGTGGCAGTACGGCAACAAAAATGGGCTTGGCCGGCCACGAATAAACTCAGATTGTGTAGAGAAATCAGCGCAAAATATGCACAGTACAAACTGGAAAAATTATGTTACCCTAGTGAACACAAATTATACGGAAATTCCGTCACTATTCAGGCCAAAAATTGACACACAAGTTTCTCCTGCAATGGGAAACATTCAAACACAGTCTAATTTTCCTGCACCATTTTGTTTTGGAGTTAAAACCCCAAGACCATAAGACAGAGACATTTATCAGAACAAACACTGTTACAGCGCATACAGAGCAACGTAAGTAAACCGAATGCACTGAACTTGCCCATTGGTTATTGGTCAGTTCCACTCAATTCAGTTCAGCTACATTGCTCTTTGTGCTCCTTTAGACACAGTCCAGGTCAAATATATATCGCAAACTTTGCTAATATTCCTATGCTTAGCAGTTTCAAGAACTTTAACGTAAGAAAAATATGGAACAAGAAACTAAAACTGGACTAAGTTCAGGGTGGGTAATTTGAGTGTGTTTTTAAAGCTGGGTTTACCCAACAAATCCCACTGGATTTTCCAGGTATGTACTCGAGGATCTAAACTCAGTAAGTACTGAGTCCACTGCATTCGCTAAGTGGCAGCACGAATCCCACTAGAGTAGCGATTGCAATCCCAGGATTGATTTCTCAATCACGGAATCTGGGATTAGAAAATTTATAATCCCGGGATCCCATATCGAAATTAGACTTACATAATCGTCACTTAGTATCACTATAGTAGACCTACTAGACCTGTTTCATGCATAAAATGCAGTACCCTCCTACACGTAGGTGTTGGGAGTGACTGACACTGTCAGAATGCAACTTACAGTGAACTCTTCCACAAAGAGATGGGCTGAAATTGTTATTTTATCGTCCGACACTCAAAAACGTACTGTTGTGTTTGCAACTTTTTCCATAATTTCAAAATTCCAGCATTAGGATGCCGCCGATCAGGAGATTCTGGATGGGCCAAAACAGCCCAGATCTCGGGATTCGAGATCCCGGGATTGCTATCGCTAGCAAATTACAAATTTATGCGACTGTTTTGTAATCCCGAAATCCCCAGGATTGGGACGCCACCAATCCAGAGATTAGGGATCGGCTAAAACAGCCCAAATCCATTTGAGATTCCAGAACTGAAATCTGTATATCAGAGGTTTGCGATGTCTGGTGACTGCTAAGTCCTGTAGTATAGAAACACTGCAATGATGACGAGTAGAAAGGCGATGCAGAAATAGACGTTGAGTTGAAGACTGAAGATCAGCACTGAGAGAGTTGTGGCTACGAGCACAGCACACGATATAAGAAATAGACGAGTGATGTTACTGGCGTGCTTCATCACCGCCGACATTATCAGACCAATCAGAGCCTACCAGAAAACAACAACAACTATTACTACAACTACTAGAACTACAACAACTACTAATACCATTAAAACTACAACAAAACAACGACAACTAAAACAACAAGAACAGCAGCAACTACTACAATAACAACAACAACTACCATTAGGGTTTCCATTCCCGTGGGGTCATTTTCATTCTTGGGAATTCGGGAATGGGAAAAGTAGTTCCCGGCTTTCCCGGGAATCCGTTGCTACTAAATCCAGTCAGTTGTTATAAATGTGTAGGCTTAATGCTACAAATTATATAAAACGTAACACTCCCATGCAATATATTGTCGTCAGGGTAAAGCATCACAATTCACACCTTGCATATATGTCTGTCTTGTATTCAACAAATTCAGCCATATCACAGTTCGCAAGCTCGCAACGTATAAACTAAAAAACTCTCACGTCACGATGCACAATGTCTACTGACAACCGTAGTACTTAACACCAATAGTCTGATTAAAAAGATACAGCTTTGACATGTGGGTGATAATGCAGATACAAGCGCGCTGGGAGCCTAGAAAGACAACTGAGGCTGATTTGAGTGACTAATAAGCACACTGCTGACCATTGTCAGTGTCCAGTCCACCGAGCCACCGAGCGGGAGACAGGGGCTGGCTGCTGCTGCTGCTGGACAGCCCCGTGCCCTAAAGTAGTCATCCTGGAGCTGGAGCTAGAGCTGGAGCAGCAGCCAGTCCGCGCCTCCCACACATCCCGCCCGCCACGCAGCATTAGATGCAGCGTGAGCGGTGCCCCAATGAAACATCGTTGTCCATCTTTCTGCCTGCGGTTATTTTACGGCCTTTACAGCGGTTTTCGCATTCCTATTTTCTCCGGGAATCCAGCTGTTCCATTCCTGGGAAAATGAAAATGAAAAATTGGTGAGAATCCCGGGCGCCCGGAAAACGGGTGCCCAGGAATGGAAACCCTAACTACCATTATCACTGCCACAACTACAACTGAAAGAAGTCACTCGCACTAGCAACACATTGTAAAGCAAATACATAAGAATAAGATAAGAAGATAAGTGAAGATTAAATATCACCACCAGTGCAACAACAACAACAAGCAAGCAAGTGTAGATTAATAAATTAATAAAATACGATAAATGTTAGATATACAGGGTTGGGCAGTAAAAAACGTGCCACTTTACTTTTGTTTATATCTTCGCTAATTATTGACTGATTTTCAAAATTCTTTCACTGGCACACTCTACGAAAAATTGGCAATAAAGTGATGATTGCATATCCCATGACAACACAAATGCATCTCTACACTACCTCGTAAAATATAAGTGAAATATGTGTATATGATAATAATAACAAACTAACATTTTGGAAAACGAAACAGAAAACACTTCAAACCAACACTGCGGTGAATTATCTGTATGACATTAGACTGTCTGGGGTCTAACACAGTCTACTATGATACCAATCATTCACCGCAATGTTGGTCTGAAGAGTGTTTTTCGTTTACCTAAATATTTGTGGTTATCATAAGTTTTTTTTACATTTGTATTTTGCAAGGTAGTGTATAGATGCATTTATGGTGCAGTGTGATGTATAACAATTACATTAATGCAAATTGTCCGCAAAGTGCGCCAGTGAAAGAATTTTGAAAATCAGTCAATAATTGGCGAAGATATAAACAAAAGTAAAGTGGCATGTTTTTAATTGGCCCACACTGTATTAATGAATCATAAAGTAATACCTGAACTAACACAAGAAGCCAAGTGAAAACTGAATATCCTTTGAACAAGTCAAAACTTTCACCTGCACCAAAACACAGCTCACTAAATCGCAGACTTTTAGTGCACATTATGAGACTGAAATGCTAAAGGTGATGTCACAATGTTGACAAAAACTAAACGCTAAAGATGATGTCACAATGTTGACAAAAACTGCTACTGCTGATGTTCGTTCTGATGCTATTCACTCTCTCATCAGTATTGCAAACATTTTCAGAAAACTTTTGTTTGCAATAACTATTTACGTGACTTACTTTTTGACAAAAAAATAAACAAGAAATCTAAGCTAATGCTCACGAAACACGCAAGAGCCTATAGCAGTTCCCATTCACAGGTAATCTTGGTCTAGCTATATCCACTTCGTCGGTATTCACTCTTCTGCAGCCAAAAATCGGGAAAAAACACTAAAAACCCCTATTTTGGAAGTTTCAAGATCATTCAAGGTCATTGATGTTGATGCCACTAAAAAGCACACCACTAGCACTTGTTATGATAAGCAGCATTTCTGTGCCTATCTGCAACTATTTTCACGCTAGACAAGCCAACAGCTGATAAATAACAACTTCTTAGAAGGGTACCCCTCTTTGACACCCACGTGCGCAGGCCTCTTTGAATCGAGATGGTCTGGACTCGAACTGCTAAAATCTACATTCACCGCTAAAAATTTCATACGCAGGTTGCTTTATCTCCAGTCATTTCGGTGCAATTCACTCTTGAAATGTGTGTCGCAGCCCAAAATAGCAAAAAATTCACTAAAACCCCCTTTTGGGGGTTCAAGGTCATTCAAGGTCATCGATGTTGACATTCCTAAAAAGCTCGTCGCCAGTGCTTGTTATGATAAGCAGCATGTCTGTGTCTATCTGCAACCATTTTCATGCTATACAAGCCAATAGCTGTAAAATAACGTCTTTTAGGGGGTGCCCCTCTTTCATCCCCTTGATCATGGGGACCCCCTCATGGAGCAGCATGAAATTTTGTCACAAAATACTAAAAATGTGAAAACCAAACTTTCTATCTCACGTGGGCTGGAACTGATACCAGGTCGTGACAGACAGATGGACAGACGAACAAAATTACCATAGCTAATACTCGCTCTCGCGCGTAAAAATTAAAAGTCCCAGGACGTTCGGTGACATATAGCATTGGGGGTACTTCCATCAAAACTTTAACGTATTGCCAATCTGGGTGATAGTGATACTTGCATTAACAATTCTGAAAAACATTATAAAAATGATAATAGTGGCTAAAAAGACTCTAGCAGGATATGGACAACTTACCTTCATACATGACACCAAACAGCCAAATGGATCCGTTGAGAATAATGCCATAGATATACAGCAGACCGTTCTGAATGTGAATCGACATCTGAAATGTGTACAGCAAACATCAAACACAACATAAACTTATAGTAAACAAATAATTAACGTGTGTGTGCACGGAGACCAATAAATGAATAAGTAAATAAAAAACGAATAAACATTGAATAAATGAATGAATGAACCAAAAAAACAAATAAATAAATGAACAAAATAATATCTACTGATATCTGCAATATACAAGACAAAAAGGACTGTTTGTTACGCGTCAAAAGCTGACATAAAAAAATTATCAAAGCCCCGATGAATCTACGAGCTAACTAATCAATTAATGGATCAGTAAGTAACATGATAAGTAAATAATAAATAAAATAAATAAATAAATGAATAAAATAATCAATCAATCACTTGTTTGATCAAAGAGTTAATCAACCAGTCGATCAACCACATCTCAGTTTTGTCCCACAATAAAAATATTACAGCAAAATAAAATGACTAGCGATAAAAATAAACGTCAACTTACATCATATTTATCTTTAAGTATATACTCGGAGTAAACGCCAGCGAGGCCAGACAATGTGCTATAGACCAGAATCATGCAGATGCCTAGTACAGTCACGTGAATCACACTCGCCGATACAGCAGCAGGCTTGGCCATTAGTCCGCCATAGCTGCAACAGACAGTTCACGTTAATAAGTTAACGAGTTCGGTTGCACAGCTACGGAGCATCACCTGCCATATGTGATCACCTGCCACTTGACACAGGAAAAACATGCCCCGCTTTAACACAAGCCAGCCACGCTGGTACTGTACTTGATTTACCTACCCTTAATGTTGGACATATACCGAGATGGTTTACCAATCCACAGACAGTCACCCATCCAAGTAATAACCACTTGACAGCAACCTGACTTTTGAGTCAAACCCACAGCCTTCTGATCACAAGTCCGACAACCTATCAAGCCATCTACAGAGCATCACCTGCCATATGAAATTACAGTGTTACCTGCTACCCGTTACAGATGAATGTGCCCCATCTTAACCCCAGCTAGACAGGTTGGTACTCGATTTACCTACCCCAGAAGGATGAAAGGCTGAGTTGACCTTTGTGGCTAGTTATATAGATCGCTGATCATCCTAGCAATACAATGTGACCTTAACTTAAAACATCCATGGACACCAAAATTAACTAACCATTTTCCTAAAAGTGCACAATTTTCTGAAAATTTTGACATTAATATCGGCACCCATTTAAAATGCTTAAATCATCATATTATATAAGCAAGGTGAAATGTCTGATTGAGGTCTACTTGAATTTTACTCACATGAGTATGACCATGGACCTTTGAAAACCAGACTACTTACTTACTTAACCGGAGCTCATTTATTGCAAAACATATTCACTCTTTTAAAGCCCAAGAGTTTCTCCATGCTCATATTGTGAACCAAGTGGCATTCGTAGCCATTTAATCCAAACACTGTGATAAAATTACAATTCATTCACAAAAAAACATTACTTGTTTAGTTACACTGGCAGAACTATAGCAATTACCGGTACTACAAATTATGAGTGAGTAAACCAAAAATAAACATATAAAACATCTGAAAAAGAAGCAACTCAAATACGAAAATGGTGTCATTTTGTGGCCCACCCTGTAGGTCAAAAATAGCAGTATAAACAGTAAGCATTGCTCTCACCCGTTGCAGGCCCCTGCTGTTGCAAGCATACATAATGCAACCCACTGGATTCCAGTAACAGGCCTATACATGATGCACCAGAAAAATGCAATTCATGAAATTACGCCAAGTTCAGAATAACTACAACTGCTACAACAAACCATATAACGACACACTTGCAAAAGGACTTAAAACACTTTTGTGGGCACTTTTAAAGCTCACTAGATGCCTATGAGAGATTGATAATAATGAAATAAACTGCCAGTAACACAAGCATTAAACAGTATGAAAGACTACTGAAGACGTTCTTGTTTAAACGAAACTGGAACTAAATATGTTGTATTTTTTGGTTTTACTGTGCGGGAGACTGCACTGAATAATTTACTTAATTACTTTTTATTCACTTGAGCTCATTTTAGGAAACATCTGTGACACTGCCTAAAAGCAAAGCATCTCAGCATGCGTCTGCCTGTTGGTTTCACGATTATATCAACTCAAATAAAATCCGGTTACCTTTTAATGATAATCCGATACAGCAATCCTGTAGACAAAATCTTCAAATTACTCAGCACCTGCAAAAGCAACTAGATGTTAAAGAAATTCTTCACTTACTTTTAGTCAATTTACTAGAAATCATTCCTACAAAACTGAACATTTCACTACTACATAATTAGTAATTCTACCAGTACTTTTCTGAACATAGTCTATTGTTCTGAACATGGTTTACTATTCTTAAAAAATTACTTCACAAATAAGCATTTACAAACTCAATTTTCACCAGCTCTGATAGCAAACGGCATTGATAATGTTCAGTGCACTAGCACTGTGAGTGACGTATGTTTTCGGCATTTTAAACTACTCAAACGGAACACTATTCTACAGTATTTATTGGAAAATGTAACAGAAAATATCAACTATTCTACAGTGTTCTTAAGCCAAAGAACAAAACTCATAAACCTTTACCAATACCAGCAATATATTCATAAAACACAAACCTATTCAACCAACAGCACAAAAAAACTACACGGTGTCCACAAAAAAAGTTTTCAATGTCAATCTTGTGTAGCAAACTTTTTACAGAAACAAAAAACAGTTTTTTTCTAGGGCTGTATCGAATAGCAGATTTTACTATTCGGCCGCATAAGAATAATTCTTTTTATAAATAGTTGATGCAGGTTCAAACACTATGCACAATGCCTTGGATTTAACGCTCACACATACTGTGAAAAAATCCAAGTCAGTCATCTTAATTGTGTTGTTCATGTTAAATGAATGATACTAACAAAGATTGCTGACACTAACGAAACATGCTATGTACTAAACTGCTAAGGGAAAGAAAGCCTTGAAGCGTCATGCGTGCGGTTATGCTATGGAGACTGCCGGCTGACAGCAGCTATCTTTGAGGCTATATGCAGAAGCACCAAGTGGCAACGGCATATGCTTATTATTCATATTCAGTCTCATATTTGGTAATTTTTGCACTACTATTTAGCCAAATATGAATACACTATTCGGCCTACTATTCGGGCGGAATAGAATACAAATAGAATACTCGGTCCAGCCCTAGTTTTTTCTCAGAAACTTACCACCATATCTTTTTACAATTCTGAGTATTTTTGTTAAATATTGGATTTTCTCTTGACAGCATGTATGTTTGTTTATCAACAAAATATAGTTTTAAAAATGACATCAGCCAATAAACACAGATCTGTGAAATCATTGTGAAAAAAAGAATAAAAATCTCCTAAATAAAACAAAATTCTTAGAAAAATTTGCATTGGCGACTCAAATCGATGTCACACTGTATGTGACAAATTTTTATTAACATTGATGCAGGTTTCCAGTTGCAAATATTTAGGAGAGAGCCACTTTTTTGCAGACACAGTGTAGGTACATGCCTGATAGGAAGCTGGGTCCATCTGTAGCTGAACGTGTATTCCAAGGTTATTGGTCATGCAGTATAAGACACCGGGCACTGCGAATGGAAGGGTGGACTGCAGAGAAGGAACTTGAAACGGCTCTTTGTGAGTTTCAGTGAAATTATAGAAACAGATCGACAGAATTAACTAAACACACAAACGTCGGCAATATTAGCAGAATAGTTACTGATAAATGTAGCTTCAATCGATCAATCACTGGCATCATTTCAGTAAATCCTCTCTCTTCCCCATCCCTTCCCCTTCTCTAC
>Ga0209367_1013068_pt1 | contig 10752 bp, 5 predicted proteins | sample WorMetLIZISLAND2_FD_187412 | JGI IMG/M metagenome (GOLD analysis project Ga0209367, IMG submission 187412) | Marine gutless worms symbiont microbial communities from Max Planck institute for Marine Microbiology, Germany - Olavius geniculatus... ... | reverse complement strand
GTTGTGCGATGAGGCACACCTCGCACATCTGAGGATCGTCGGCGCCGGCAGCAGCTGCTGAGGCTGTGGGCGGTGCAGCGTCGATGGATTGAGCGACGGCGTCGTCGGCGTCGGCCGTGTCGTCGTCGTCACTGGCGCTGGAATCGAACTGGAAAGCGTCAGAACTTTTCAGTAGGCCTAACTATGTTGCACATTTTCTACAGCGACGGCTTTCCATAACCTTGAGGTTCCCCCGTTTTCCGGTCCCGCGTTTTCCACCCCTGTGATTTGGTGCCGGGTTTTCCAGTTCTGCGTTTTCCAGTCTCGCGTTTTCAGCGCCCCCCTCGCGGACTGATCGATGTGCTCCAGAGATATCAGAGCTCTCTGCTTTTCTGCCGTCTGTCCACAATTACTTACTTCCTGTTCCTAGTGATCTAAGGCTAAACTTACAAAAGTTTGCCAGTTGAAGTCATGAAAATCCTGAGAAAAAATGCGATTTACCAAAAAATGGTAAGAAAAAACTTAGAAAAAACTTACGATGACTTAGAAAAACCTAGGAGTGACGAACATTCGCAACACGGCCATAGAATCAGTCCCCACTCCCCACGACGCGATAATCACAGAACACAGCTGATTTCCCCCATTTCATCACATGAAGCCGGGCGGCGGTCAGACGAGTTATGGACAGACAGACAAACGTCGCTGATTGGCCGCGCGTCGCCCACGCACCTGTCCACCATCGATTACTAGGTCACAAACGTCTGTCCGCCACTGACGGCGATTTTTCTTCCCTCAGCCAACTGAGTAGGCCTATACCTGAGTGCAGCGAGTGTCCCATCTTAGCAGCAGCAGCAGCAGGGGCGCGTCTACGCTGTATAAACCTTGGAGGGGCAACTGTTCAATCGTGCAAGTAGGATTACTGGCTCACGAGCTGCAAGCTATAGGCGACCCTTAATGTCAGGCAGCTTTCTGGTGTGTCCGTGTCTCTGCCTCTGCTGTCACAGCGTCTGCTGCCTGTACGACGTCTTCCGCCGACCGGCCAGCCAATAGCAGCTGTCGTTGGAGCGGACCAAAGATCAGCTGTGGCCTAAACTGAGCTCCTTGGCTTGCAGCTTGAGAACATGCCGGCTCCTATATATCAACTTTCTTTGGCCCAGGTGTCCCAAAATCAACGGTGGCTGTGGCTTTGCCACATACCACGCAATAGCCCTATAGCTAGATTTAGGGGAAAGTGGGAGGGGAGGGGAAAAGAGGAAAGACCGAAGGGAAGAAATAGATGGGGAACCTTGCTCCACGAGTTCAATCATAGAGACGCCTCCGTTCAGCAGCATCAGCAGCAGCAGCAAGGCGGGATGGACCGAGAACATGGCCTGGGTCAGTCAGACACTCAACAAAACGTACGGTACAGCTAAGATCAATCATCTTCACTGACCAGTTCACCAGTATACTCACACACGGTATAGCGGCGCCGCATGGTCGAGTGACTAGCATACCGGACACTTCGTACGCCACGTGTCTGCCTGAGTGAATATATCGCTTACAGAAGCTTCGCTGGACATCATAGCACACTCCACTTGTCAGAATAGTCGCTGATTTATGATAGACAGACAGACGAACAAAGTGGAGAGTCGGCATGGATGCGATCCGTCGATACTTGAGCTACGCGCAACTTTCTATAACATATCACCTATATTACCGTACTACTCATTAAACACGCTTGGCCGTATCATTCTTTCTCTCGCTGCACACAGGGACAAGATCACACACTCGACAAGATGCGCATTACACAGTGACGGAAGCAAAACCAAAATTCTATAGACCAAAACCAAGACCGAGGCCCTTCTGAAACGGGTCTTGTTTTAAGACCGCCGTCTCAGACCTTAAAACTGATTGGTGATACAAGATGGACCGTCGCGGCCAAAAAGTAACCCCTTGTACTAACTCAGTAAAAATGCGAAACAATATAGATCACAAAAGTCAGTAACTAAACTGACATTCAGTAAGAAAAAAGACTTGTGCAACGTTGTCTTTCCGCCGTTTTCTGATATCCACCGATACCCACTACAGGTACGTAGAACTATATTCGCCTTTTGCTGCGGCTGCTGCGCTGAGCTATACACGGCGGCGACTAGCATCTTCTGATTATTTTCCTAGCTGGATGTTTTAATTGGACCGTTCCGACCAGCATCAGGTGGCCGCATGTTGAACGTGCACGACCGGTGCTTGGTACCGTACCGAGAACGCGTTACGAAATGGGGGACTTACGCTATTCACAACCTATCATCGAAGAGGGACTAACTATATATATATGGTGCACAGAAGGAAAACTACAACTGAAGCATGGGGCTTTTTGGAATTTGGAGATTCAGTCTAACATTCACACACTAGTGCCCAGGTTGTCACGAGGTCGGCGGGCGTCTATGCTGCGACCAGTTAGTGCAATGTTTGTTTAACTTCTGCCAAGTCTGCTCATTAGTTTTACCGGCGGTCCAGGTATGCACCAAGCTCTGATGCTGGTGGTACGGACGACAGCTGCCAGTTGCACTGCTGATTCTGGGAGTGTCTGTTGTACATGTCTGCCATACCTGCATGGTCCTGTCTCTCTGATCTGCACGACACAGACGATAGATGCACGGAGCCGGCGAGATTCTCACAGAAACCTGCATGTTGCAGCAGCCATCCCTTAAGTCTTTGATCTGCGTGCCTGGCCGGCGTCTGAATTCCCGACTTGAAACGCGGGCACCAAGAAAGTGCTGATTTTCTCGTAAATTTACAACTTACGTACAAGAAAACCATGCAGCGCTTTCTTGGTGCCTGCGTTTCTGGTTAATTGTACCAATCTTAGAAGATACGTTGCGCTACACGTCGTGTAAAACTAAAATCTTACTGTGGTGATAATGATACTGGTACATTGCAGGCTTATCATGGGTCACGGATGTCTCGGAACGAAACGTTTAAAACTTGATCTTTGACTGCCGTACCAATTACGTTCTGATATTCTCTCGACATTTTGAGCGTTAAGATGGTTACTTAAGAGTCGAGTAATCAGTCCAGTCTATCTGTGCAAGTCCACATGTATATATCACAAAAGGCACGACTGCGAATTCGTTTAAGCGACACTAAACACGTGCTGGCTTTGACTTTGTTTGATGACAATCTTTATGAACACAGATCTTCGAAATCGGAACGGGATTTTTCATTCACGGATAACGCTTCAGAGATCAGGACATAAGATATGCGGTACTTACATGTTTCCAGTATCTGTCCTTAAGGACTTATCCAATATGTAACCTAGCAGCTTCAACACAGCGGGCATCCTTAGAAGACGCCGGCGAGCGGCCGGTGCAGTACTGTATGCTTGCTCACGTTATACCTGGCGTGTGCCTGACCCATCTGACGCCGTCTTGGTGCGTTTTATTGTCCGACTGTTAGTGTTCGTTGTTAGCTATATTATAGCAGCAACAGTTGCTCCGACACATCAACCAGCAAGCCACACATTCAGTTGCACTGCGCCGACGCCGCTGTAGGGGCCAATCCAGTCACGCACTTGGGCAGTGGCACGGTGGCACCGGTTGCCGGTATGAGGAAAAGAATATTATGACTGGATGAACAGGCTGCATAAGTGGTCTATAGTGCATGGTTAAACCACTGGAGTGGTAACTTGTAGGTTCCGGTTTGAATCTCAGCGCGGTTCATTTGCAAGCAACCTTGAGCAAGCTGCTAACCTACTATATGCTCTGGTCAACTCAGCCTCCTACCCTCGGATGGGAAATGACTAGTAGCTTACGGGGAGGGGGCTACGGAGAGAAGGCCTAGCTAAGCTGCACCGCAAATTCAGTTGTTCGCTGACGCGGGCAATGGATGGCCGCATAGTGCGCTGCGATATCATTAGCTCATGTCAATCAGCTGCCACTTCTGAGATTGTAAGACGCCTCTAAACGCCAGTCAGACTCGGTTAGGCAGCGCTATATCGAGTTCCAAACCTTCAAGTCAAAGCGTGGCCGGTGCCTTGCGTAACTACGAGCGTAAACGCCAGTCTTTGAACGCATGAATTTTACCAGCACTGGAGGGTATCTGCCTCCCCGTGTAAACTGCGGGATGCGGCTCCTGTATACGCCCAGGTAGGTACGCCCACAACACCCAAGCGTTGGTCGGAATGCTGCCGCTGTGCAGACGTCCGTCCCTCGGTATGTCCGTCCGTCCGTCTGCCAGTCCCACATACGGATGTATATAGCGGTACTTTATGTCGACGGCAACTGACCATCACGTTCGTCAGTCCGTCCGTCGGACAACTGGCTGTGAGCTTGATGGACTAACCGGGCAGTCCATAGATTAGATAGACGCTGTGTAGAGTGTTCCCTTCCACTAACAGTGCACGGTCGACTGGTTGCATGTGCGCTGTAAACTGTAGTAACAGATCACTGAAGGCAAGTCAACGACGATGAGAGACAGACACTCATAATCTCTTCTTCATTGTCTTAACATCAAAACCTTCCTCAGCAAGCCCCATGCAGTAGCCGTTGAATGCAGTCCGACTGCCAGCTAAACCACAGTACTCAGAAGTAGGCTTATACGATATAATGAATTCGTGCAGGTAATCGTACCGGTTGATTTTCATTCTCATTATAAGTTCGTTAGATTCATGTAGCGCACTGCACTCGCAAACGCTTTTATCAAGGATTTCATATATACGTGAGTAAAGCACATAAGCCCCTCAACGCCTTTTTTATCCCATTTCCTGCGTCTCCGAGTCAAGCTATGAAGATCTGCATGACGGGCAATTTTTTGATGCATAATAGCGAAAACTTTGCACACCGAATGAATGTAAAAGAAATTTCAACGTAACATGGACACGTGCAAGCTATAAACTTATGCACGCAAAAGATTTAAGAAAGTAAGCGTTCAGAAACGCTAATTTGCCCAGCGGTCCAGTTAACGACCTAAATCCTAAATCGCATATTCGAGAATGTTTCGTTTTTATTTCGCCTGCGACGACAGACGCAGCAAAAACCAGTCGATAGCAAAAGTGATAGGCGTCGACAGACAGGCAGACTGCATAGACAGTAGCACTGAAGCAAAGCTCTGCACAGTAGCTGCTGCGGCCAAGTCGGCCGGCAAGTCATCCCATCACATCTGGTTGCAATTGCCGCTAAGCGCTGCCAAGCGACCGTGCACCATGGCGGGGTACGCGCAAGGCACCACGGGAAAGCACACTTCGTCCACGACCACGACGGAAGCACCAACTGCTGCTAGCTTCGTTTTGCTACGTCATTCGCAAAACGTCAGTCGCCGCCGGCGGCCCAGCACTGACGACTGAAATTCACTGAATGCAGCATCGACGTCTGCAGGGACATTATCTCATGACGGCCATTAGCCATCAATTGGACCTACATTTAATTTCACTGATTCATTCTCGTGGACTTCTTTGCAGTCCACATTATATCACTGACACAAGGCACAATGCACGATATTGTTCAGACAGACTGTAACTTCAACCGCAACGATTCTGTTTTTTGATTTTTATATTCAAATTTCACAGACTCGCAGTTCTAAAGTACACTTCCCTGACCAATACACTACAATAACGTTATTGTTTTAAGGCAGCGGCCCATGCACGATTAGATCTACAAGTAACCACGGCCTAGAAGAAACTGAAGAATGCAATCATTCGCCGCGAAATCAGTCGCGCGCCTCATGAGACTCAAAACAGGCTAGATAGGTATGAGCTCCAAAACTGACTAATCGTGTCGTCCAAGTCTACTGGGAAAGCGGTACTGGGCAAAGTACTAAGTGCGAGTTGGAGTATAGATCGTATCATGGATGTAAAAAAAGTTCCAGGAAAAATAAAAAAAGTTAAAAAACGTAAATAACGTGGCAAGAATAAAAAACGTTTAAAAACGTTGAATAAAAAACGTTGGCCATAATGTGTTCAACTTCTTGCCTAATGCCTAACGCTGTAAGTGCAGTATACCTGAAATTATAGTTTAAATAAGAGAGAACTTAATTTAATTTCAGTTCAGCTGTGTGGTCATAAAACAATAGCAATATACTAGTTAAAAAACATTTTATTTAGTGTATTTGGACTAATTAAGTAAACTACATCACTATGACTTATTAATTCGTTTCTGTGGTCCCAAAAGTGCTTCACAAAGCTTTTGATGAAATTTTCAATGCATGTTTTCTAAAAAAAAATTAAAAGAAACGTTGAGCAAAATAAAAAAAAAACGTTAAAAACGTTGCAAGAATAAAAAAAACGTTTAAAAAACCCGTTTTTTACATCTATGGATCGTACAATGCACAGCAATGCACTGAGCTCAGAGCTGTGCAGTTACAAAAAAAGTTCCCCGAGGCGTAAGAAGAAAGCATCATTCGTGTCAGGCATTTCTGCAAATTTTACTCTGTGATCATTTTATAACAATCACATTACTATAATACGAGGACAATTATTCCAAATAGGTAACTTTCTCAGCTGCATTAAAACTATGCTGTAAAATAAAATCGCAACCAATTTGCAAAAGTGGTGGAGACAGAGAACTGCAGATGGATTTCAGTAAAAGTGGGGAACGTGTTATCTCCCTGGAAAAATGGGGGTCGGCGTCCCACCGCGTCTTGCCCGTTACAGCTCTGGCTGTAGTCATTCAGGGATCGCCGTCAGACGCGCACTGAAGCGTTTTACACGCCGAATTAGTTGTTGGCCGGTGACCGACATCACTAGACGCAGCAGCAGCAGCAACAGGCTCTAGACAGAGTAATGCTGCGTGACTGTCGGCCTGGCGTTTGCAATCGTCCGATACATGAACACCCGACTTGCACGGATATTATACGGCCCATGAACACGTCTTCTGGCAACTGGCGCCGTCGTCCAAAGCATTTACAGTAAATTATACCGTTGTGCCGAAATGCGGCTCCGGATCCGACCGAAATCCGGCAATTTTTTTTACAAATTCGGCCAAAATCCGGCTTTGGCTATAAATTATGTTGGCCGGATTTCGGTTTGTGCCGGTATTAGAAAAATTCAGTTTGACTGTGATATAATTACTGTGAGGCCAGTTTGTAGTCATACAGCTAACTAATGAAAACTCGTCGATTTGCGATTAGTGATGATTGATTACATAAACTTTTATGATTAGATAAAGAGCTCACTAAAAAGAGAAGTCTAAACTTTGTACATAAGTTATCTGTGTTTACTGCCTACAAATGTCAATAAATGAGTACTAATTGCAGGCGTGATTATGAATTGAAGCAAAATTTCTAACCTAGCAAAGCTGCGGCTTCGGCTCTGGGCCAAATTAAGAAAACAAAAATCCGAACGTAAATGCCTAAATTGCGTAACCGGAGCAGCCAATCTACCGTTTTCCCTGACGCAGCACTAACATCACTCTAGCACAGAGCGTACATCTTGATATACCAGGCCCAGGAAAAGGCAACATAATGTATAGACGAACCCGAGATAGAAAACAGTACATAGGACGTAAACCTATCGTTTCCAGGGCCGTATAATATGCATACCGGTACTCAGCAGCGTGACGTCATCACTGACATGTCCGTGGCTAAGGCCGTGGCGCCGCTCTGGTTACACGGAAGAACGATGCACACATATGCAGTAAAAAGTTTCACTTCAAATGTAACTACGACCAAAGCCTTTCAACATGTAGACCTACACTGTACGCGTGCACTAAACTTTGCATTTGCATTCTACACTGTGCTGTCTATGCCGGCGAAATAATTATATAAGATATATAAACTAGAAACGTTTTGTCGGCAGCAGTTAGCGTCACAATACGACAGAGGAGTTTATCTGCAGCAGAGATGCTAAAGATGAACAGGAGCGAGACTTTCACTGCATGGCTTGGCTAGGGACATTGGAGTAATTAACTACAGTTCAAACAGATGCCCAAGAAACAGACGCTCAAACAAAGCCAAGACGATGCCCATCATTAAGCCTGGGCCAGCAGCATGCTGGATTCTCTCCTGTTTCTGACTGTCTGGCAGTAGCGGCGGTAGGCAGTGGCTTCTGTCCCTATACCTGGCGGGCGCAACTTGCGCCCAGTGAAAAATAGGGGGAAAAGGAGTTTTGTTAAGGGCATGTAAATCAAAATTTTCCTTCTATTTTTCACTGAGCAATCTTCATCCTTAAAAATTCCCCCAGCTATTTTTTTATCGAGCAATCAACACTCAACATCCTTAACAAAACTCCTCACCCCTAGAGAAAGAATGGAGTCCAAAGGGGGAGGATTCAGTCCAAAAGTGAGAAGGGGAACTTGAGCCCTAAAGTGGGGAGAAGATGGGCCCGATGTCGATTCCATATTTGGGGGGATATAAGCCACAGGCAATAGGCTGCAGAAAACGCTACACGACCATTCATGGGAAAGAGTGCAGCGAATTAAGGCACGGGAGGTGCAGCATCCACTTCAGTCAGCAACAAAAACTGGATGGGCTCTGACACCGTCAATCGTGGGTTAAAAAGTGTAGGGGCCAAAAAGTTGCACTTCTCCAACAGGCAGAGATCTGCAAATTTCCAACAGAAGAAGATTTGGCGACTCAAACTGTCAATTTTGCGCCTTAACTAGGGAACTGTCCGCTCCTAATTTTGCATTTTTTTTAAAGAACATTTCCGACGGGCAAAAATTTAGAGGAAGGGCAATTGGCATTGTCCCAGCCCCTGCCACTAGGTCTGGTGGACGAAGGATCCAAGGAGTTTGAGTATTAACTACTGGTCCGGTAGTATAGCTCATTGGCAATTAAAGCGGTTTCGTGATGCGCTGCCAGGCTGCCAGACTGTGGTCTTTGCCCGAAAAATCTTCTAATTGCTGTAGGCTAGGCTACATTTCAATACGCAATATTATGTGCTGCACAAAAAGTGTTACAGGCCTATCTGAATCCATTAGTGGCTCTAGAACGCCCACAGGTACAATGGCCGCCCCTGATGTCTGGATAACCTCACCATGGCACTGTTGCTGATGCTGCATGCCGTAGCCAGAGACAACCATAAATACCTGAAGTACTAGAGTCAGTGTCTGTATACTTGTACAGGCAACGGCGCCAACACGACGGATTAACGCTAATACAGTTCTTTACAGCAGCAGATTAGCGTCCACTGACTCGGGCAGTCTGCAGCGTGTGAGTTCTTGGAGCGTTAGCTGTAGTGCTGTACCTGACGCAAAGCGAGCGTTTGTTCCAAGTCTGCTGCTGTTGCAAAGCTAATGCAGGGTGTGCACGAGACCTTCTGAGCCGAGTCTCGGGAGCTTCAACGTCTCGCCGAGATGTTTTCCGTGACGTATGGTGAAACACGTTGACAATGGGTTTTGGCACTTGATTTTGACAATTATCACTGAATAATCAACGGCTTGCACCGTAAAGAATTGCAACTGCAGTGCTGTAGACATGAGCCATTATGTTTATCGCAATTTGCAAGCAACTGAAATTAGTAAACTACAGCTGATTATAGCCTTATACGTCGTCTACATATGGCTAATACTAATAGTATTCATTCTGACATCAAACACCTTATCTTCATTGCAACTAGATCATTTTATGATGAAAAAAGACTGACATGACATAAAGCTGCTTTAAACTTATGATAAACAAATAAATGAAAAGTAAAAACACTGTAAATGAATGTCTAAGCCACAAATAAATGTCACGCTGGTTAGTATAGCTCTAACTGCAGCTACAGTATGCACGGCGCGCGCCTGCACAAAACGTCTCGACGAGACGCAATGGCCCGAGACCCGAGACGAAACCAGGACGAGACGTTAGTACGTCTCGAGACCGAGATGTCTCGACCGAGACCACATCCCTGGGCTAATGCATGCACTGCAGTCGCGGTGGACATAAAACTGATGTTTGGTCTAAACCAGACTTCCGTGACCCATCTTTCGTTCGTAGTTTTCATAATTTCATACGCGGCACAATCGTGTAATTAGAAATTAATATGCACTTTAATACAGTCCATTTGTAAAAGACACTACTGAGGCTTGAGGCAAAAAAGTACATCCTGGACGCAAAACTCTCGGTGAAGAGACGGGAAGCAAAGCTCAGGTGACGAATTCGTACGCTTTTTGGTCGCTGGTTGCACGGTAACGAGGTGTTTACACGATCCAGCAAACGTCCAGCAAACTTCCAGCAAATGTAATGTTGGACGTTTGCTGGATCGTGTAAACACCCTATAAGACTTCTGACCGAAGCCTATAGTATATAGGTTCTCTTATGGAGTTCGCAAATAAACTGCAATGCATGAGAAAATTTATTGGACTGTACTGCAGTTAAGTGCGAACCGCATTGAAGATGAAGAATTAAACTTGACTGGAACAACTGCACCTACCTGGTACGAGTGATAGACAAAGACATAACAACTACGTATCGATAATTAGTTGGAAAGTCTTTGGTGATAGACGACACGTGTTAAAAGGCATGCGTAATTAGCAGGCCAACCAAGAAACCAAACGCAGAGACGAAGCGGACATTAACCTCGTGTGGAAGTTACGCCGGCCGCGGAACGAAGAAAACAACTCAAATAGCTCATCAATGAGTCACGAAAGTATACAGTACACGTTAAAGTCATTAGCCTTCGTGAGTGACCAAATAACCCAGATGCCTGGCCTTGCGATACGATGTATTCCACAGCATCCTAGATGTAGAGGGAAACGCTGAAATCGCGAGACCTGACATCGCGAGACCATGTAGTTTAAGCACTAGATCAAACAGCGGTTGAACATAGGGACTGGATAGTCCTTGACGGATTATTACTGCTAAGTAGAAATCAGAAAACTG
>Ga0209367_1013066_pt1 | contig 10754 bp, 5 predicted proteins | sample WorMetLIZISLAND2_FD_187412 | JGI IMG/M metagenome (GOLD analysis project Ga0209367, IMG submission 187412) | Marine gutless worms symbiont microbial communities from Max Planck institute for Marine Microbiology, Germany - Olavius geniculatus... ... | reverse complement strand
GCGACACGCAGTTCAAGAGTGAATTGCGCCAAAATGGCTGGAGATAGCCCAAGACAACCTGCGTATGAAATTTTCAGCATGGAATGTAGATTTTAGCAGTCCAAGTCCGGACCCTCTCGATTCAAGGAGGCCTGCGCACGTGGGTGTCAATGAGAGGTACCCCTGTAAAAAGTGGTTATTTATCCTCTGTTGGCTTGTCTAGCGTGTAAATGGTTGCAGATAGGCACTGCCATGCTGCTTATCATAACAAGCACTGATAAGGAGCTTCTTACGAATGTCAACATCGATAACCTTGAATGACCTTGAACTCTAAAAATATTGATTTAACGTGATTTGTTGGCGATTTTTGGCTGCAAAAGAGTAAATTACGACGAAATGGATGGAGATAGACTACGATTACCTGCGAACAGGAACTGCTATAGGCTTTCGCGCGTCTCGTGAGCTTTGCTCAAATTACTTGTTGTTTATCAATTTAGCAATAAATGTATTTGCTCAGCAAAGTGTGCAGGCCTATCATGTATGCATAATATGACGATAGCTGTCAGTGGCAGTGAATACCGGTTACTAAACGATATCTCTAGTTAGGCATATTTTACATACGCGCATCTCGAAATCCATAGTAGGAAAACCTCTCGCAGAACTCATTTGCTAAGATGAGAAAAACGTGTTTCGGGTAGTCATCAAAGTACTCCTGCATAACGCGGCACAATTATATACATGTGAGGCTTACTTTGCATTCACATTCAGCACAACGAATGACGACGATTACACTACTACTGGCAAAGATATACCGGTACAATCCAATACAGATTAAGCTACTGGAAATTACATCAAAAATTACCATTAAGAAATAAGGTACATCAAACGCCATTGCCTGTTTTCTCTCCCCTGCCAGGAGTCGATCCGCTTAACTTTCCAGCCGACCGTCCTTAAGTAACGGTCGAGCTTATGGTACGAGTTGTCTGTCTGTCTGTCGTCGTCGTCTGTCAGGGATGTATTGTGGCTAAACGGTGCGAGTCTGCAAAATAGGGTCTAGGTTGCTATTGGTCATTAATAGGAAGTCGCATATTGGCATTATGACATAAAATCATTGATCTTGAATGACCTTGAAAAGTCATAACGCACTAAGATATGCCAATGCTGTGGCAAAACGATAATTCGTAGAAGATTGGCAACAGTACCATCGGATAGGGCGCTGGCAACTTCTTATAGGCTGTCAATAGTAACCATGTCTCCATCTGCAGCGGTTTTGTCACATTTTTCAATGGAAAGTTTTAAGCTATGGCCGTATTTCGGAAACGGTAAAAAATAGAGCCAACGTTACTACTAATCATTAATAGGAAGTGGAATACACATTTTCAGATTACATAAAAATCATCGACCTTGAATAACCTTAAAAAGTCGGTACGTGCTCCTGTAACTAAACGGGCAGTGGCTTCTATTACCCAAATCTGGATTCGAAATCGGACGCAACTTCCCCCCCCAGTTTTGGGCTTTGGTTCTCCTGAATTTCTGACTCAAGTTTTCCCCTCTACACTGTGAGGCATAAAAACACACCAAATTTTTTTTACCATAACTTGAAGAAGGGTTATCAAATTTTAATAATTTTGGCACACGTATTCCTGACACAACTGGCCATCAAATGACCGTTCCGTTTCCCACCTCACCCAACGTCTGCTTCTGCACTGCCTGGGAAAACAGAACAGACAAAATCTGCATTAAAATCAACAACAAAACTTTATAAAATTTTATTTTTCCGGATACGTGGCTACCAACAGCCTATCAATTACAAGGTTTGACTGTTGTATAACAACACGTTTATTAAATAGGCCTAACATTCAGGAATATTGATGAATTCAAGAAGCGACTGGTAAAGTCTGGATTGGCCTGGAGCAGAATGTTATCGACGCTGCTATCAATGAATGGAGAAATTGTCTCCGAGCCAAGCCCATGTTCGTGGGCCAACAAGTCAAACATTTTTGTAGGTAGTTAAAAAATGGACAGTTAGATAAACTATCAGCTAAATTGATAAAAAATGGGGACAAAATATGTGTTTTGTGTGTTGTTTTGATTAAGCAATAATGCTAAGGTGGTCAAAAATGCAATATTTTGTTCGTTTTTTTCTCAGGTAGTGCAGAAACAAACAATGGGTGAGGTAAAAAAACTAAACATTCACTTGATGGTTTATTATATATTTTTACCAAAACTTATTACAATAGGATCAGTTTTCTTCAAGTTATGATGAAAAAATTGGTGTGATTTTTATGCATCACAGTGTATTTTGGGCTAAATTAAAACATATAAAGTAAAAATAAAGGGAAAAGTTTTGTTTAAAAAAATTTAAAAAACTTAAGGAGTAAAAACAGGGGAGAGTTCTGTTAAGGGTGTAGTTTGCTCAGTAAAAATGGGGAGCAGTTTTGATCTACAACCTTATTAAAACTTCTCCCCCTATTTTTCATTGGGCGCAAGCTGCACCCACCAGCTATAGGCATAAAAGCCACTGCTAAACGGCGCAAAATAGGGCAAAGGTCAGTATTAATCACTGATAGAAAATCGCCTACGCCCCTTTAGATGAGTTAAAAAAAATTATTGACCTTGAATAACCTTAAAGGTCACTGACAACCAGTATGATCGGTTATCCTAGCTACAGCAAGGCTTTTTGTAAAAGTTAGTGGCAAAGTCATTCACTTATTGTCATTTGTGAAGTACATGCACTTATGGGTTTAAATGTCACAAATTAAAATCATGGGAAATGTCAATTCGTTCACTTCTCGCAGACAATAATTTATTCAACTTGGGCTGTCATATCTGCATCATCATATCTAATAAGGGATCGGTAGTTAATATTATTTTACTAAAAATATTTCATTTTCTTCTCGGCGATTTTCCTCTAAATTTGCTTACTTATCAAATTGATTTATTTTACTGGGTTAGTTTTGTCGTTCAAGTTTCTTCCTCTAAATTTCTTCCGTTCAAGTTTTTACTTCGCTTCCCGGCTGTTTATGTAAATTGCTAGTTAACGGTCCGCACGTTGCCCTTAAATTCTTTCCTCAAAATTTGGCACTGTCGGACGACATCAGTCGCCGACCCCCCTCCCCTTCGAGTTAACATCATATCTGTAATGGTCGGCTAAAGTTTGACCGCCGACCCCCTCCGTACTAATACCGGATCTAGACTGGTCGACGAAAGTTAGTCGTCGACCCCCCCCTTCGGTACTAACACCGGATTTGCAACGATGGTCGAAAATTAGACCGACGACCCCTTTTCTTTCTCCTGAGATACTTTCTCATAACTGGAATATATTTCCATGGGTCTGGCTTTTTACTTAACACCCGTCAAACAGCACACTTTTCGATACATTTGACACAACTGAAAATGCGAATTCGGCACATGAGCTGTAAAATACTTAGTCCAGCGCGCAAGTAGCTCGGCGTCACTTGCTCGTCAGCTCTCGAACTGTGAAGACGTGTTGCATAGATAGCGGAGGGGCCGTTTGGCCAGTGTTAATAGCAAGTGACATTGCTGTCGGAAATTAGATACAGTTGTGAAAAGTTGGCCATTCTGGCCCGTCGTCTTGGTCGATAGTCAGTCAACAGTCTTATCGGGCGGCCATGTTGGACCGTCCCGAAGTTTAGCGAAAGTTTGTTGCGAGTATCGATAAACATCGTGAACAGTCGTAGCGGTCGGCCATATTGTCCGACCCCAAGCGGAAGTGGACTGCAGTGTTGTTTTGTTTCGGCGAACTGATTGCTCGTTCTGAATACTGATATCGAAGAATGTTTATTGTCTTCTGCCGTTATTGTTGACGTCTTACTTCTTGGTCAGAAACAACAGGTGCGTCGCGGGCGATTTCTAATTATCGTTTACTTTTTGTTGCCCGATTGCTAGGGACTTTATTGTTTTACCTTGCTTGCCAAAAATTGTTTGCTTTCCTTAAGGTCCTTTAGTTTCACTTTCAGTTTCTAGTCTTAGTTTAATTTAGTCGTCGGAATGTCGGCTGGACTTATGTGTTTCCCTATGACTGTCCAGGGCCTAGCCACTACCGTGGACAAGCCCTTAGAGTGGGATAGCCGGGGAAAATTCCAGCAGGAATCTTCTGTCCGATTGTAAACAAACAGGCCCATAGTTAAATGGATGATCACCCGTACTACCTTCGTCAGAGGTTTAATGTATTTTCGGTCAGTGCAGTTTCTACTTTGAGTGTCACTTCTATAACAGCACCTATCATTAGCAGCAGCACTGTCGGTGCAATGGCCGACCTGGCCAGGAGTAGTCATCTAGCCACTACCAGCCCCACCCCGGTCCCTACACTAAAATAAAGTCAGCAAAACTTACATAAAGTTCACGCACATTGTGAAAAATTTGGCAAACGTAATTATCAAACAAAATGGCATTTGTTGAGAAACCCACTTCCACTAAAATAAGTTGCGTTTCATAGCTCTAATAAGTTAGTCACTCTCAACTGTCGTATCAACCGTGCGATTTACCGCAACTATGTAAAACATACGGTAAAGTACAAGAGTGATGAAACATTAGTGAAAGGCTGCCAGAAATGCTACACGACTCAATTATCTGGCCAACTTAAGCTTATGATCTGTTGATCTAGTCTAATTATAGCCTTTTAAATTTAAATAAACAAATAACTCTGGCCTCGTTAACTCGATGCGCATACTTTACCACTTATTTCGCAAACTAGTTTCTGTAAAGTGCGATAGAAAGCGCTAACCTTGACTTTGTTACAACATGGGGAGCACGACATGTTCCTGCATCGTCTTCCGAACTCTTTGGCGATCAAATCGTACACTGATTCTGATGCAGCCGATTATAATATCCAGAAAACACGATAAATACACTTTAAGTATGTGACGTCAAAGAGCTCGTTGCCACGACAGCAACGTTGATCCATCCGTAACTATGCGTTTGTTGATATGTACATGCACATAATATTGGTGTGGACTGGACTTGTAATCGCGTAACTAATTGCTACGATATGCTACAACATAGACCTTATTTCATTGTCACGTGTCGAATTACACTAAGCTAAATATCGACGACTTCTTCTGTTTCGTCTACATTTACTGAGTATCTGAGTTATTGACTATGTCAATTGAATACAAATTTTCGTCCGACGGACAGGAAAGAGTAAACTGCGACATATTTTGGCTGATAACTTTCGGCATTCTAACGCTGCGTGCTTAGGTTTATATTTCACGACGAGTTAAAAGATAAAAAAACCAATCCTTAGCAATTGATGTTTTAAAGTTTATGGGTGATGTGGTCAGTAAAATAATTTTGCAAAATCGCCTTATATGTGGAAAGTTACTAATGTATGAAAGTTGGGAGTTCACTTTTGTTATCGATCACAGGCGGTATATTTCAGAACGCGGTCGGCGAAAAATCGTCATCTTGTGCATCTGTTTGTGGAGTTGTCTTGGTGAAGTCTTGTTGTTGGTCGTCGGCGGGACGAGGCGTCACGTAGGTATAGAACAGAGACATAATGACGAAGATAGCGGTCGTCACAAACATCAGAGCAGAGAATAAGAAGAACTCCGCCATCTATATACAGACAGACGCACACATCCACATAACACATCGTTCAACCATCGACTACGGTATGCTAGAACAACACATAATATATAGGAATCCATTGTTTAACTGTACGTATATATAGACACAGAACTGTTTCGCTACTGCACTGATGTTAAGTATAGACCTATTATATAGGCCTAATAAGGAAGAAATGTTCGAATAACAAACTACAGGCCTACATATTTAGGGACCAGCAGTCATCGTTACTTGATGTCACGGCCAGCATCATCCAGGGCTCAGCAATGGGACCTGCCGCGTATGTCGTCACTGCCGGGGATCTGACCGCTGTTACTGCTGGGAATTCGATATGCAAGTTCGCGGATGACATATACCTAATCATTCCAGCCAGTAATGAAGCATCGCGGCCTACGCGTTCGCGCATCGCGTTCAAGCATGGGCGGAGCGGAACAGCCTTAGGCCGAACTGTATCAAGCCATAATTTTCGAGGACAGAAGACGCAGGAGACGGTGTGCAGCAGAGCCCGCGCCCGCGCCCACGCCACTGCCAGGAATCACAGTCACACGCAGTCGCAGTCTGAAGATGCTAGACGTGGATATTAGGAACGATTTCTCTGTCTCGCGGTATGTCCAGCGAGTGGTGAGCACGAGCGCGCAGACAGCATACGCTCTGCGTGTGTTGAGGTCTCGCGGTCTCGGCAACGCCGCTCTACAACACGTGTACCAAGCTACCGTCATCGCACGACTGACATATGTCGCCAGCGCATGGCGCGGTCTCATCACAGCGTCTGCGACTCGCAGATCGACGGCGCTCGTCGCTACGGATAATACGCGCCGGATCTGCCTTCGTTTGACGAACTGTGTGACGCTGCGGACGATGGGACTGTTCAGCAAGGCTGTGCGTCTGTCGAACCACGTCCTGCATGCACTGTTCCCGCCGCTCTCCACTGCATCACAATGTTACAGTCTGCGGGAACGAACACATTCACTCCAGCTGCCTAAACACAATGCTCACTTTTCGGACTGTGATTTTGTCACACGCATGCTATACAAAAGCGCTTATTAGGCCTGGTATTCAACTTTGTACTGTATTATATTGTGTATTATATTGTATGTTTGTTTGTACTGTAGGCTACTTCTGTTTACTGTTTGCAATTTGTACAGGTCTGCGTTCTGTCATGTCTACAGTGAATAAACAAATACCGATTGATTGATACACACTGCATCCCTACTGTTTTACCGAGACTACAGTTGACAAAATTTGGATAACAGCAGAAACAGATTTGTTCTTAAACTGACTGGGGTATTTTCACAAACAGCGACCCACTTTTTCAGTAATATTGTCATGCAAGTTTTTACAGCGACCTCCACATTGATGACTGTTGAATGCCTCTACAGAACAATATACAGCATTAATGTGAGCAGTGAAAAACGTTCTATATCAGCTGACATTCAGTCCTCATCAGACTCCATGTCACTACACGCCATGACGCAGAGCTTATCATTAAACTTGTTAATCTTATGCTGCAAGTCAGCGAACTGCGAAGTTGAAAACTGTTACGAAATAAACAACTTACGTGTTATTGTAGAGTATAGACTAAGTACCTGGCTCAATGTGCCGCCACTGTTAGCAACGACGATGACGATGACGTTGCCAAACGCAACTGTCAACAGCCACCCCGCTTGAAGAATCGACTTCATTGTCGCAGGCGCCTAAAACAATTATTTATTTCGATATGACAGCTATTTTACTATATTAGGCTGAGCTTCTGCGTTGCATTAAAATGTTCTATATTACACACAGTAAATTTATACGTTAATACGTAAATGGAATACATAACCTACAACATGTCAGAAACGTATACGAGAATAGCGTAATGTTCCACTGTAGATAGACTTGTGATGTCTACTGCAATAACTTTTACTTTCAGTCATTAATACGTCTATTACAGCACAGCATAGGGCTAGACTACATCTGACCTGTGAGTAGGCGAAGGAAAGTCCTGTGATTGAGAAAAGACATTCGCCGAGCGTGATGATAACGTAGAGCGGCACCTGCCAGAAAATATTCACCGTTCGCGGACCCATGTCTGTGATTACCTTCATCGTCGGTGATCTCTTTATACGAACAAATCACAAAAACAAAAAAATATTCGACCTACATTTCGACGTTTTGTACTGCAGACATTGACATTAAAAGCAATCAATTATTTTTAAGCGTAATTGCAAAAAAACCGTCGAGCGTTTGAGAATTCGTGTGTGTGTGTTTTGGTAAAACATACTTGCACACCTATAAAAACGTTGCATTTAATTCTACTCACTATACGTCAACATATCATCAACATATCGTCAACATGTCAGCAAAGCCGGCAAAACTGTGAGAATTACGAGTTTTTCTCAAGTGTTCTGTAAGTTCTGTAGGCCCTATCATTAGGATTTGCACGTCAATAGTTGTCAACGTTTCGTTAGATTCTAATACAATTCTCGTATATCTAACTCGTATCACAAACGCAAACCTATCGGACATGCAGTGTTAGCCTGTGACTTGTGCTAATTGTTTACTGCAAAAATATCCCTTACAATTAAGTTACAAATAACGCGGTGACTATTTGACCGGCAGCCGGTGAAATAGCCTGTAGGCTTGTTTCTCTAGTCGTATATGGTATCGTAGGCCGTTATCAGAGAAATGTTGAGCATTAAGGTTTAATAAAAGATGATGCAACAAGTCATACCGCATCCCATGCTAAGACAACAGTGTAGACAGCGCCGTTCTTTGACGAGATTTTGTGCGTGACGAACGTAGTGTTTGAATGACAGTATCTCACAGAAACGTCAAAACTACAACAACGAGCAAAGACAAACATTTCGCCAAAGCTGCGGGGACGAATTCACCTTAGTACGCTACTTGTTCAAACGATTCAACCAACATAAACTTGTATTGCAGTTCTGCACAGAACTATTCAAACTCGGTTAATTTATGTGTCGGCCGTATAGGAAATCACTTCTTAGGCGCGATTGGACTCATCAACATGTACTTCATAAGTTCATGGTGCTACAAATTTTGCTTCTATACTTATGCCACTACAGCATCCACGAACGCACTTTGTCAAGAATAATACGCAAGCGAGATGTGCTAGAATGCAAAAAGCAAAATGACTTACTCGGCGAAAACGAGATGTTCAGGCTTCGATACATCGTTGACATCGATGTCCCGTAAAAGCACATCGTCTTGTTGGTCGTTTGTTGGATGCAACAATATGTCCACCGGCTTGTCGAGAGCGTTGAAAAATCTGAAATTGTAGACAATATTTTACAGCTTTGCGCCATAATGCAAAATTAACATAACGACTCAGTGATAGATTTTTTTTATTACATCCAATGACCGTTTGCTCATAGTAGCCTAAAGATTGTTCGACGCACACCGGCTCCATTCTGGTTGACACTTGACATAAGTTAGCAAATCACTGACTGGAAATTTTATGCACTATGCAGCCTGTGCCCAAGGGTGAGTGGTTTATGTGATGAACATACAATCAAACAATCGTCTGAAATACATTAATGAAACCTTTGTATTTGCAGTCTTTGAAAATAGATAGTTAATAAAGAAATTTTTTAAAGTAAATAAACATAAAATATTGTCCGATATGTAGGCCTACACTGCCCTTCCCCCTTTTCAGATTTTCACACGCCACGTACTGCAGACATCTAAGGTGGCTGGAGTATCATTCTTAGGCCTGCAAAATTGTGATAATTTTAATTTTAATTTTCATCAGGCCTATAAATTTTAACTGCATGTACTAGCACACTGCACACCTGAATATCGGACTAGAAAGCGATGCTTACTGAAATGACGACGATGACTTTGGAGTCGGCCTCAGACGATCAGGATGCTGTTTGCTCTACAGCAGATTGGAGACACGCACGCACGCACACACACGTTTACCGGATAATTTTCGACTTCAAAAATGTCGCTTAGCAATGTCATTGCAACTGAAAACATATTTCATTTAAAATCTATGTCATCTTTTTACGTCAGCTCACAGTCGCTAAACCCTATTACTTGACGCGACATACCACCTAAGGTTAGAGATTACAAACGCATGATACAAACTGGTAAGATTATATTCTATAGGCCTAGCAGCGTCAGCAAAAATGTTCAGATTACAGCCGTATGCACTTCAACAAAAATAATTGTAGCTGTTAAAAGTCCATTTACATTAATTACTGCAACAACTTGATTTTTGTTAAACACGCGGTTATTAAAAATTTCTTTTAAAAACTGTCATGTTTAAGCTGCAGCAATTACATTACGTCATTTGAGTGAGATTTCATTTCGTAAACATTTACGAAAAATTAACAGTTCAGCTAAGCTTAACATTTAACATTTACATGTGATCTCCGACCACGAACAGTTGTACAATTCAACGTTCAAATTTCACAAAATAATGCGCTAACATATCTTAGGCGAGGTGGTAAAATTAAATAAAAACTACAACACTCAGTCCATATTTGCTAAAGTTCTTAAAAACTTGTAAGTGGCTTGAGTTCCTATTTAACGACTATAATGTTACATTCTAGTTATTTTACAGAATGTATATCAATTCAAATCAATTTGACACTTTTGACTTTTAACATGTAAGTTATTTCTACCGGATAATCTGCCGCAGCATTGCAGCGAATGCATGAGGACTTGTTGGCGTTTTACCGTTGTATGACATACTCGTCTGTCTGACTGAAACCAATCACGAGTAGGTCTTAATACAACGAAGCACACCTGCATGAGGTCGGATGCGGAGTTGTTGACAATGTAGACGTGGTATCCAGACCTCTGCTCGAATGTAAGACGCTCTGTCTTGTTTGCAGACCCGCCGGGACATTGGCTGCTGTCCCAGCGAATATCTAAGTCGCCCGATGAACTCGAAATGTCAGTATATTCGTACGACGAGCCCTGCCCGTCATCAATAACATGAAACCAAAATTACTATCATTATTACTACAGATACGTATGTGCTCTATGCGGCTTTATGTGCTAAATTACTAAGACAGACGACAAAATATAATCAACAGGTTAATCGATCAACCAATCACACTCACACGGTAGTGTGAGTGTTGTAAGGACGACCTTCAAAGTATATGGGAAAATGCAAACTTTGACCCTCAGCCAACCAAAAACCCCTGAACCGATCGTCACCAAATTTTAATGGCGTG
>Ga0209367_1013061_pt1 | contig 10757 bp, 4 predicted proteins | sample WorMetLIZISLAND2_FD_187412 | JGI IMG/M metagenome (GOLD analysis project Ga0209367, IMG submission 187412) | Marine gutless worms symbiont microbial communities from Max Planck institute for Marine Microbiology, Germany - Olavius geniculatus... ... | reverse complement strand
TCCAAATCCACTGCCAGTGCCAAAGCCAGAACCAAACCCGGAGCCAAATCCACCCCGACCCATGCCGCGGCCACCGGCGCCTCGCATTCCACGGCCCCCTCTGAAACACAACAGACAGACAGACAGACATTTACACTGACATGAACTTACTGAATTAAGCCCTGCTGCACAACACTAGACTTCCATGAACAGAGGCTGTACTTCCATCTCAACATGTCTCCGGTCATTTTGGGGCCAAGTGTTTCCAGACAATAAGGAATAATCAAGTAAGCTTACACAGCGACCGTGCATCGTTAATCTACATGCTATCATTAATGTTATCATTAATGGCACTATAGAAATCTACTTCGCCTACCGAATATGACAGACATGTACTTTTATCGAACCAAAAGTTACACCAGACTCTTAATGTTACCAGATCATATTTACAGCTAAAACGTACTGCAAAGTAAGCAAAACTACAAGGTGAAACAGTGAGAAAATGTGCAGTCATTGAAGACAAGTTAACAAGCACGAATCTGCTGAAAGAAGTTTTGCATCTTAAAGACTGCTTGTAAATACATCCTGCAATGGCACAATCTCTGGTCCAACTTCAAGCATGTAGCCAGATTTTCCTAAAGGGGGCTCACTCACTTACACCCCCATCATCACACCTTGGCCCCGAATAACCCTGAGCCATTAATCCAGCTAGGGGTTGCATGAGTGCTGTAAGCTTCCACAGTTGGGTCCAGGGCAAAGTCCCCATCATAAGCACATTTGTATGCATCTCATGTCCAAAGAGCTTTTGGTTATTGCTACGCAATACTTCATGCTTTCTAGCTCTGGCTGACGAAGATTCAGCCAAAGCCATCAAACCTCCCGCGGCCATGAGCCACTAGTAAGTGTCAGACAATGTTCGAGACTCAATCTGAGCATCAACAGCAGCGTGTCGTTACCTGCCACCGCCACGCGTGCCACCGCCACGACCACCACGCCCTCTGTTGGGCATTCCCTCCATCGATGTGTAGCCACCGTACTCTGACGCAAACGTCTCGTCGCCATTGGCTGGGTCATAGGGCTGATTGGGACCTTTTGGTGGAGCCTGATAATCAACAACAAATAAGATCTACGTCACCATAGTGAACGACGATACACTGGAGAGTTTTCTAGTGGCAGTTGCCAGTACTCACCTCTTGCGATGGTTGCTGGCACAAAATTGAAGTATATCTAACTAGAAATTTATGGCAAAACCCAACGTAAGTTTGCCCGGCGCCCTAAGTCCGATTAGGGGGAAAATTTAGGGGGGGGGGTAAAATTTCCCTGGTAGCAGTCACCTGGCCCACATTCGAATGCATTAGCGTACGCAAAACACGCACTGTCGACCTAGTATGGGTAAACATTAGCTGCGTAATCTCGGGCGTTAGTGGCCAAAGTTTGCTATTCAACGCAAGTGTAACTGTGCTTGTGCTAACAATTTTTACCGCTTGTCGATATTTCTATTCGTTTGAGAGATATTTGCGGTCAAACTCGAAAACTGTCATGAATCGCACCAATTTTTAAACATTTTTTTGCTTGCCCAAATTTTAAGGGGACAGTGCCCCCAAAAAGTTGTACTCGTGTTATCACCCCCGTCTAGCAGCATGTCAAGAAGCAAAGTATCATGAGGCTACTCCCTCTGACTCAAAAGTTCTCGTGGATAATAAGCTACACTTTAAGCCAATTTTGGACCCCCTTTAAAAAAAGTTGTAAAGGAAACCCACGTCTCGGGTGGAGGGTGCGCTAGCAACACTTGGTCATTCTCTCGCACGTGTAAAAATTTGGGGGCGCAGCACCCTTTAGGGGCCGAAATATGGTCTTCCGAACAAGTCCATTTAGGTGGGTATGATATCACCGCTTAATTTCCGTGACTACTGAACCGTGGACCAATTCAATGTTCACTGAACTTCGTTCACCCAATGCGGGAGGAATCGCGATACAAAATGTACTTGTCCGATTTCAAATATCTTCATCCATTCCAGAGACATTCGCTGCCGAACTATGTTCTCTTGGCGAACATGATAAGTAAATTCAAAGTGGTCGTCATCAGTCAGCAACATACCGATTGCAGCAGTTCATAGATGGCGTAGACGGTGTTTGCAATGGTTTCACCATCACCAGTGATCTCAACAACGCGATCGGATGACATCGGACAGCACTCGCTGAACACTTTGATTGTAGCTCCCGTCATCTACATGCAGCAACAGCAGACACACCAACCAGGGTTCCTACAGATTTTCTGTAGCAAAATTAACTGACTTTTCCAGTCATGGAATGACAATTTCCCTGACATTATCGAAACAATAACCCTATCGTACAAATGTCATAAATGGTATTAAGTAATGAAACAAGGGGCAATGGGGCCTTTCCTCCCCTGAAGCTGAAACATGTCTAGCTTTTGGGCATTCAATGAAGCCGCAAATTTGCCTGCTTTTTAATATTTGAAGATGCAAAACATCACAGTTATCTGCAGTGTGCATTATCCAAGATCATTCTCCCAGACTTTTCAAAAATAATATTCTTCCGACATTTCCCCGACAACACAAATTTCCTGACATTTTCCAGTTTTCCGACCTGTAGGAACCCTGACCAATAGGGCTTGCCATTTGAAAATGAGAGGCGATTGAAAAATCGATCGCACTGCACAGGGTAGGCGATCGATTATGACCAGAACATATAGTAGCCTATCACCATAGAGTGTGGACTGTAGACGCTAAAAATCAAATGTGCATTCAACAACTATCCCCCAAGTCATGCTAACCCTTCTTCCCTCCACTTTTTTGTCCCCATTACTTTTCCTTCCCTTCTCTTTCAAATTCCAACTTCTTCAACTTCTTTCCTTCTCTTTTTCAAAAGATTTAGCTAGAGGTATACAGCGTCCATAACAGAGAGTTTTAGTTCAATTTCTGGCCGCGCTGCACACTTCAAGAGTGAACTGTGATGGAAATAATGGTTGGAGACAGACCACAACAACCTGCAAACAGGAACAACAAAAACTGCTATAGACATCCCATGAACGTTGCTCAAATTATTTGTTCTTCCAATCTAGCCATCGGCTGTAACACATGGTAAAAAATGATGTTTCACTCACCTCTCGGAGTTCTTTGATTTTGTAGCCGGACTTGCCAATGATGCAGCCTGCCTGGCTTTGATGAACCAAAAGACGAATGTTGTACTGGGGAGACATCTGCACAAGTCAACAGTCAGACTCACTTAATACACAGGCTACATACTTCAACTATTAGTCGGCAAATGGAAACCAGCTGACGTAAAACAAAAATATAATATTAACAAATAAGCACAGATGAGTGAGTGAGTGGGGTTTAACATGCCACCCGACACCAGTGTGACCACTCGGAGTATCTCAAAAAACCCAAGTTCAAATACGAAAAAACCCAGAAAAACCCAAGTTGAGTATGATGCAGTACATGCCACGGAAGACGTCAAGATTATGACTTCACGCACACATCTGCAAAGTTATATAAGCCGTAACGCATCAAAACGTGTGCTTAAAAATGTCACAAACTGTCTGTCGGTAGTTGGTAGACCTATGTTTCAACTTTCAACACTGATTAATTCTCATTGTGTTGTGTATTTTATGTAAAAATGTTAAAAGTTATGTCTGCATGCACACTCTAACTGATTTAACAATTCATATCAATGACACCTGAGCAAAAATGAAACAGAATACAAACGTCGTATTTTATTAGACCTACATCATTATGTTAAATGGCAAAGTCAAGTACTATTATGATGTTTATATATGTATTTGTCTGCTTTTCAGTCTTTCCGTTTGTCATTTTGTGGCGAATAAACGTGTTTATAAGTCTATTAATATCAAAATGTGCTAAAAAGGAAAAAAAACCAGATTCTCATAGAAAAAACCCAAAAACTCAGACGACATAAGAAAAACCTAGATCTAGTGAAAAAACCCAGGAGTGGTCACACTGGCCGACAGAGCATAAGTCCAACAAGCAGAGATGAATCTTGCACTCAAGTAATGTTGTCTGCACAGTCTCCAGATACACTGCTCAGACTGACTTCATTTCATGACCTACTTCGTCCCCCTATCTCTCACCACAATGTCTGCAGTGTTGCAACCGATCATAATTTCACTCCAGTCGCGAGTGACGGTTGAAATGAGGCTCACATCACCCACACCTCCCAAACAAACGGACCATTCACCACAGTCGTAAAATCAGTATGTTCTAACACATCTTGTTACATTTGCAGAATACAAAATCTCTACATGACGAAATGCATAATAATAGCATGCCATATATACATGGGACAGACTCAAAAGCCATCAGTGGAGACATAAGTAAGCACACAAATTGGCAAATAAAGAACAAGCAACAATATAATATTAACAGAAAAATTGATGAAACGAGTCTCCCTCTCTTTCTCTCTCGAACTCATGACCCTTGTGGGCCGTTGAGGCCAGTGACTACTCTCCACTGTTGTCTGTTGTTAGCGAGTTGGACGGCTTCTGGCAGTGTGAAACTTGTACTCTGGAGATATCCCCAGACTCGCTTAAAGCATGGCCAACAGCAGGTAACATTTGTAGGTGTGTGGTACAGAAATGTTAAGCCATCAATCAGTGGGCACATAAGTACACACAGAAACTAGCCAGCATAGAACAAAGTACTTCTAGCAATCATCTGTAAAAGATAAAACAAAGCAGCAACAGGAACTCACATTCTCCATGGTCTTCAGTGCCTCCAGCAAAACTTCACACCCGTTGCCAAGGTTTGTTGAAATGCTCAGAATGCTACACGATTCACCGACACAGAAACACAAATTCCCATTGTCACTAATATCAATCATGCTCGGATGAATTCCCCGTTCCCAAGCACATTCACAAAATCTCTACATGACGCAATGACGATGTTTTTGCTCTTCAACCGATACTGCATGAAAGAAGCGCAAAAGATGAATGTTCTCCCAACAATACTTCATACCAATAGTTACTTCATCGCATGTTTAGCACGCACATGCCCAGTTTGGAAACTTCAAAACCAGATGATATGCAGAAACTTATTGCCAGGATCGGTTTTCGCATTTTATTGACATATACTATTCTAGGCAGCTCCTAAGTTAAATTTACTATATTTAGAGGAATCCAAAACATTAATACTGTTACTGTAGGTAACTTTAGATGAGCTATTTCATGTATAAAAATAGATCAGTTGTTTAAATGAAATGCCATGCTGTTTCCTGTTGCTGGAACCAAACTAGACTGTTGGGATGGACATTACCCAATTCAGAATTAAACCAGGCATCAGTCCTGTTCAATTAACCAATTTGCCACAGGTGAGGCCAGGTGAAACAATTAATGCATTTGGTCTTACGGTGTGCATGAGCTTTGACATGCTAGCGGATGCCGCTATTCACACCAATGCACTGACAGCAACAAACTACCGAAGTCATCTTTGTGTCATCTACTAACTTCCATCCCACCTCACCACATGCGCTCACCAGAGTAGAAAACTAGTTTCGCCAAGCTTTCTCCGTATGCTTGACTGAAACCGACTCAAGCTGGCTCGCCAGCCGGATTTTACTGCCGCCAGCTGAAAAAGGGGTCACCAGCGCGGCTGAGGGATCTAGTTAAAATGCAAGAGCTGGATGTCAGGGAACCCAAGGAATGGCTTCAATACATGGTAATTGCACACGGGAACCTAATTACCAACCATTTTCATATTATTTGCAGCAAGCATTGTCTAGTGACATGTTGTAGGGCCTAACTTAGAACTACAAATTCTGAAGAAAAAATACTATTTACAAAAAAACGTGAGATAAACTTACCAAATCCTAAGTTGCTGACTCAGGAAGAATGTAAAAAGTCTTAGGGAAAAAATGCACGTTAGGAAGTTATACTAGAAGTTTGGGGCAAAGCCCAACGTGAGTCCGCCCGGCGCCCTAAGTCTGACTGGGGGAAATCATAAGGGGGGGTTAAATTTTCAAGGCATCAAAGTCACGTGGCCTGAACTCAAATGCATTGGCATATGCCGAACGCGCATTGTCGACTTAGGATAGGTCAACATGAGCGCTTATAACTTTGTTCATGGTGGACGGAATTTCACAAAATTTTTTTGTTCAATGCCGAAAAGATCGTTCTCATCAACGCTGTTTATATTTTGTTGCTATCTTCATCGGTTCCAGAGATATTCACGGTCAAACTTGAAAGTTGTCGTAAAACATACTAAATTTTGCACGTTTTTTGCCCTCCCAAATTTTAAGGGGGGGGGCGGTGCCCACAAAAGTTGTATTTGTGTTAACACCCCAACCTAGAGGCGCGTCAAGTGCCAAAGTTTTGTCAGTCTACACCCCCTAACTCCAAGTTATAAGCGCTCCTTTATTGCATTTTAAGCCAATTTTTGACCCCCTTTTGAAAAAAATTATAAGGGGGCCCCCGTCCCCGGTGGGGGTGCGCTAGTAAGACTTGGTCATTCTCTAGTGCGTGCAAAAATTTGGGGGCGCAGCACCCCCTAGGGGCCAAAATATGGTCTTCCGAAAAATGTGCTTTAGGTAGATACGATTTCACATCGAGACCTTTAAGGTTACTCAACCAAACTTCACCGAACTTGTTGTATCGCCTAACGCAGGAGGAATCGCGGTAGATGGAATAAAAATCCGATTTTGAATATCTTCATCCATTTCGGAGATATTCGCCGCCGAACTTCAAACTTGTCCGAAATCGGGCTAAATTTTGCATGTTCTTGACCCCTGAATTTTTTTGGAGTATGCCCCCCAAAATTTTGGACCGGCATTATAAAATTGGGCCTAGCAATGACCATCGTGCAAAATTTCACGCCGGTCGGCCCACGCATCTCGGAGATCTCGCGTTGAAAGAAATAAAAAATTAAAAAAAAACATCTGGGCTAAAACTTAAGTCTGCTCCGCAAGCTATCCCTTCCGGGCGGACTAATAAATTAGGTCCCTCCCTAATAACCTATGCATCACCAGATGAAGACAGAAATTTAAACTAGGTACGGAAGTACAAATTTGCTGACAATTTAAACCTTATGTAACCACTAAAAGCGAACTTTATTCACATACTTGTGAACTATTTCAAACCCACAGCAGTAGAAATGGAAACGTTTATCATCAAATTAACAGCTAGATCTACTGACAATTTTCATAGAATCACAAATAAAGAATTGAGTAGAAAGGATTGCATACCGTTCGGGGCCGCTGCTATCAGGAACAAGGACAGTTGCATTGTACTGTGGGTGAGGAATGATGAATGTCCAATTCAATTCAACCCAGGTCGGGTTGGTCATAGGAATCGGGTCAGGTCAGGTCGAAGGTCAAAGGGCATTGAAATACCCAGAGAGACCACAATAGACGAATGGCGGGAACGGTCGGTCGGTAGCATGGGCAAACACATCATCCAGATCATTTAGCATACAACTAACTACATGAGCCAAAGGTCACGATACAAATTAATGCATCTGCATATCCAGGGTTTGAATGGTGGGACAACAGCGGCAAGTGGATTGAATATCTTGGCTCCAAAATAATGATGTAAATATTACACATGCTGGAGTTCAGAAAAAAGGGGTAGAGGGTGCAACCCCCACCAATTCAAACACTGTGTACGGCGTAAATAGAGACACTAATACTGATGACAGTAAATGACATTGGCATATTCCGTTGCATGCCAATTCACATCAAATTCTATAGAAACACCTAAATTTTACAGAGCAGCAATCATTATTAATTCTTGACTTAGCTATAAATAGAGCCCAGGAACATTAACAATTCCACTATAAGGTATAAGCTGCATTAACTTGCTGACAGTATGCTTACATCAAAAAATGTGCAGGCTGGGCCAAATTTTACAAGCAAAACATTATAATTGCACATTAAATAATTTCAGACAAGAAAAAGTTTGAAAATAAAAACTCAGTGCTCAACAAATTTTCAACACACAATTTAATAAAATTTTACCACAGCTAATTATTTATCATGAAACAAATTTAGCAATAGCTCATTAAGCACTGTTCTACAAACTCCGTTGAGATTATTCGGTGCAAATTAGAAGCATTATGCAACAAATGGGCTTCAATATTTTCAACATTCTTAGCTACTGCTATTTTTCAACTCCATTTAAAGACAGTCGTCAAGATTTCATAACTCAATCTCAACAACTAAAACCTGAATTGCAGATATTACATAACTTCCCCGGAATTGGTACGATTATTAATCGTTTCAATAGCAACTTGGTACATTTATAAGAAATAAGCTGACATATGACATTATGTAGTTGTAAGCTGTTTTAGATGAAAAAAACAAGAAAACTGAGCGATTCTTACGTCCGTTCTCAGTCGTTTGATGTTGCCACCTCCTTTTCCAATAATTCCACCAGCGTGCTAAATACAAAACATAGCAACAAAGACCAATGCAATATCATACTTTCGCAGTTCAGTACAATGTAGCAAAACGTAAGACAATGTACTCCATCTATAGCTGGCAAAAAACCTGGGGCGATACGCATAACGTCGTAGATTAGTTTGGACGTAAGGCATACGTCGCGACTAACTACTTCCAAACTAGAAAGTTGCGTTCGACGGCATGCAAAACGCTGTCGTAGCGAGCGAATAACTACTACCGATGTAGTTGACGTCGGGTAGTTTGACTCTGGAATTCCCTGGCTAAACGCATTCTGCCTCGGCCGGCCTGCAGCTAAAAATAGATATGGTCTGATTTGTTGTCTGCTGCAGTCACGGGCGTGCTCGAGCCTAATTACAGCTCCATGGGCTAAGTAAGAATGCGCAATGCGAATAAATAAAATTTATCGAATGATAAAAGTTTTATTCAGCAACTTTTATTACTGCAATAAGTTTCGATAGCGTAACTGACTCGCCAGAAGTCCTTTACGACGCATGATATGATTGCAGCTTCTCCTTAGCGACGTTAGTTTACATTGATAATGACAAACTAAATATTTACGACAGGTCGCTGGAGTGACTAGAGTTAGTTCAGACGTAGGCGTCTGAGTAGTGCCACGTCGTCGTTATGCATACCGACTTAGCACTATGTCTGACGTAAATCGATTTTAGTTTGGAAGTAAAGTTACGACATTGTTATGCATACGGCCCCTGTACCTGAACTTCTGTGACAAACCAGGGACACTTTGTAATGTTAGAACAATATCGGTATTAGCCATGGGTTGTAGATATTGGTATCTGCAGGTCACAGTACTATCAAGTACTGGGTAGCTTGCTTGGCTAGCATACTAGCACTAGACACTATAAAATACACTACAAATAAAAAACACACCATATCACATATACATTGCTAAGTCGGAAGAAAATCTCTTTGATGTAACCAAAGGCAACCAGCGATTGTCTTTCCTGCCAGTCACTCAGCTAAACAATTAGGTACTCTACACACTATCGGTACACAGCACTCAACAAGTAAAAAAACTAAAAAAAAGAGAATTGTACAGAAGTTGAACTGTACCCTGCTTGGCAGAAGAATACGGATATCAACGTAAGGTCCAGTGCCACGCTGACGTTTTGCATCTCCCCATTCGTTGCCTTCATACTCACGCTTCATGCCTGCACCAGACAACCGCAAACTGAGTCATCAATAAGGTATAAGGTAAAGGTAAACCACACACAGTCATTTGTAGCTCTGACCCTAAAACTCGATGTTCATCTCCATTTGCTGGCCTGCCTTTAAAGGTGAATGGTCACCAAAATTAACATACACATTTTATCCATTCTCCTGAAAGTGCAGAATTTTATGATAACTTTGACAGTAATATCGGCGCCCAGTGTTCTGTCAACACGGAAAAATTTACCTTTGAAGTCGACGATCTACGAAAACGACATAGAAAATGCGCCGCCATGATGATCTGCGGTGACGTCATGAGTGTAGCCTATACACGTCGTGAATTAATATTCATGACGTCTATATAGGCTATGGCCTAGCCTAGAATGATGACGTCGTCGGCTATCCATTAATATTCATGATCAATATGTGCTAGGGTCATGACGTCACTGCGGGCTCTGATAGATTAGAATATTTCGCAAAACGTAACGTAATGCCGCATTTCGTTTGAATTCCCGCATTAATTTCATATATTTATGAAGCTCAAATCGATATATTATATATGCGAGGTTAAATGTCTAACTTAAATCTACAGAAATTGCGCGAGTGAGTTTGACCATGGCCAGGGACCTTTAAGCCAACAGTAAGCTGCAGACACAGCTCAGTCATATGTGTGCTAAGCTAGACCTCTCCCTAGACCTCTGGTGCAGACCAAAATACTGTGACTGTGAAACTTCAGCAGCCTCCCTGTCTCTTTGTCCCTGTCCATATGTCAGTCTGCCTAACTCAGTCTATGCCCGGTCATGTCAATCGTTGACTGTGGGAAAGTGTTGACAATGGACCGGAATGGCCTCACAACCACCCACACCACATGCCCTGCTGGCATGCCTTGCCCTCCTCTGCCTTCCCCTTCACCCTGTACTCAGTGGACAACTTAAGGCATCTGCCCTCAGCTCAGCATCCTGAAGACGTGTGTTCAGTACAATGCTGTACTGTTGTGAAACATGGACAGTTACAAAACGCTGCGAAAGCCGAATCCTGACCTTTGAGACAGAATGCTACCAGAAGATTCTGAGGATAGAATAGACACAAAAGGTACAGAATTGTACAGAAAGATTCAATTGGCAGAAACCCTACTGCAGAAAGTGATACAGAGAAAGCTGCACCTCTTCGGCCTTATC
>Ga0209367_1013060_pt1 | contig 10757 bp, 7 predicted proteins | sample WorMetLIZISLAND2_FD_187412 | JGI IMG/M metagenome (GOLD analysis project Ga0209367, IMG submission 187412) | Marine gutless worms symbiont microbial communities from Max Planck institute for Marine Microbiology, Germany - Olavius geniculatus... ... | reverse complement strand
ATTTTTTAACCACCAAAAGGCACATCCTTGCGCGAGACCGCGTCGTTTGAGCCATTGCACGCAAAAATCCGCCGAAGGGTCTGACCTGTAGGTGAGTTTCTGAAAAAAAAGTATATGGACAGCTACAAAAATTTTTGCGTATATTTCAGCCATTTGCCGGGAAGCCCCCTTGGAGGGATTTACATGAAATTTTGCATGAGGGGTCATCTCGCCGACGTAATCAACCGTGCCAAATTTTATCTCAATCAGATCAGGGGTTTTGATTCTGTGGGCGGTCGAATTTTTGGCTTTCCCATAAGAAAAAGAAGTCGCCGTTAACACAGGGCTTGAACTACCGTTCAGCCTGTGATTCGCCATTCAATGGGCAGCCAGTGGATTTGTTTGAGAAGTTCAGTCGATGAAGAAAAACGATAGGCCTGCTGCATTACGACTCTGGCAAGTGCGTGCTGTACTCGCTGAAGGCGAGATACGTGCTTCTGTGGACACCCAAAAAGGATCGAATTCGCATAATCAAGCCTTGCCGACACCAAAGCAGAAGCAACAGCCATGGCCATAGAATGATCCATCGTTGGACGAATTTGTCTAAAGGAACGTATGTGGTAAAAGCAGGACTTAGATATCGCCTTAATGTGAGGTCCCAAGGTGAGATTAGAATCAAGTGTAACCCCGAGAATCTTGACTGTGTCAGAAAACTATATCGCAGAATCCGCTATTTTGACAGAAGTAAGAGAAGACATGGTTTTTAGACGCTGAGCGGTCCAAAAAGTATAGCATCAGATTTGGATGGGTTGAGTGCCATGCCGTTTTCACAGAACCAGACATGTAGTGAGCTCAAACACGACTGCAGTGTGATGAGCTCATTGGAATAATTGATGGGTGACAAAGCGACATAGAGCTGCATATCGTCTGCATATTGCTGCTAAAAAGACCTGGTGAGATTTGGCGATGGCTGACAGAGGAGACGTATATGCAGAAAACAGTAGTGGCCCCAGGACGGATCCTTGGGGTACACCGACAGAGCATGAAGTCACAGCTGACGAGTATGAGCCCATACGTACAGATTGTGTCCTGCCATCTAGGTAAGATCTGATCCAAGAAAACGCAACACCTGAGACACCAAAACTGCAAGAAAGTCGTTTTAGTAGGGTAGCATGCTCGACCATGTCAAAGGCCGCACTAAGATCCAAAAAAACAAGTAACATCAGTCTCCCTTCATCAGACGTGGAGTAAATACGATCAAGAAGAAGCTGTAGGGCAGACTCGGTGGAACAGCCAGGTCTGTATGCAGACTGGTAGCTGTTGAAATTGGGCGAGTCCAAGATGTGAGGTTGAAAACAAGTCAAAAATAGGCGTTCTAAAACTTTTGAAATGAAGTTGAGATTAGAAATTGGCCTGTATTTAGATGGAACGGACTTATCAAGAGAACGACCCTTAAGCAATGGTGTGACTGAAGCTTGTTTGAATTTGTCAGGGAATCTGCCTTCAGAGAAGGATAGATTAGCCAAATGCGCGATGATTTCAGAAAAGACAGATTGACAGCATAAAATGAGGGAGGTAGGTATGATGTCCATAACGGACGACTTAGGAAGAGATGAGCTGAGTAGCTTACGGACTTCGTCTGCTGTGACAGGTGAAAGAATGTCGAAAACCGGACCAAAGTGAGGGGGAAAGGACTCATGACAGGGCAGTGATGCAGGTAATGAGCGCAATGCATTGCTAACACTGTTCCTAAGCTTGGTGATCTTGTCTATAAAAAATTGGAAAAAGCACCATACACTACCATCGCCATCAACCCAAAAGCTGATATTCATTTTACTATCCCACACACGGTCAAAGGCTGAGTTGACCTGGCTGGCTGGTTAGATATGGAGACAAAGACACACATATGCAGACAGACAAACAGACAGCCAGACAGCAGAGTGGCAGATACCGGCGCAGATGTCTCATGAGTTGAGCTGCAGCGATGAAGTTTGTAAGTGGCAGACGACAAACAACTGATTGTAAACGAGCTACAGTGTCATGCAATGACTTCTCACTACTCTACACACACAGTCAACAGAAACAGACAGATGACAAACTGAATGCATCACAACCTGATATCCCAATCTAATATACAAACACAAACAGTCAGTACAGCAGTAAACTCACTTTGACGACGTTAATGAAGTCTGTGTAGAGTCGTGACGTCAGCAGCGCATCAGGCAGCTATACAGTTTGCACATACAAGACACGTACACACACATCTACACAGTGTACAACACGCTCATCTATACACACAAACGTGTACACCAGCGGTTACTGCTGGCCCTATCGACTAGGCCCCTATTCCACTAGTCTCCTGTCATCAACTAATCAACTTCATTAGTGCATTAGAAAACATGCAAAACACAACAACTTGCCATTCAAGCATAAAGTCATTTGGTTTTTTTTTAATTTTAAACTTTTTAAATGAGGAATTTTTATACACCTGACTATATGGCACAAACAATACAAAATCATAAAACCAAATTCAATTTCATATTAATGTGGTCCACTTGGTGTTACTGTTTGTGTTTTAAGTTAAAATAACCATGTAATCAGTTCATATTCAAGCTAACTGTAGACAGTAGTGCTGCTACTGTTGACTATTTCACTAGTTCAGAGTAAATGTTTTGACTACTCTTTGAATTTCGATTAATCGACTGGTAGCCAAGCAGGCCAATACTCGATTTACCTGCCCTGGAGGAATGAAAGGCTGAGTTCACCTGGTAATAACTGTATTATCACAGAGTATCCTAATAGTAGAAAAAGAGACAATGGCTCACCAGATGCAGAGTTCTCTTGAGAACACCAGCAACAACGTGTGGAGAATATGATGACAGATCAAAGACAGTGTCGTTGTTGAACCGCTGACATACTGACTCAACCACCGACTTAACAGCTGACATACGATATATACCCTGACAGACAGACAAGACAGACAATGGAGGACGTGTCCACTGTCCTCATAACGTATGACTGACTGCTGTCTTGTAGCAATATTAGTAAGAGTTGCAGCAGCAGTAGTGTGCGCTAGAACTGTGTGTCTATAATCAGAAAGATCAACTGTTCTCAGTGGCTTCTATCCCCCAAATCTGAAGTCAAAATCAGACCAAGTTCTCCCATTTTTGGGCTCAAGCCACCCCCCTCTTTGAGGTTCTTGTTAAAAGTGTTGACTGCCCAGTGAAAATAGGGGTGGGGAAGTTTTGATCTACGCTCTTAACAAACCTCCCCCTATTTTTCACTGGACGCAAGCTGCACCCACCAGGTAAAGGGATAAAAGCCGCTGATTGTCCGCACTAACCCTAACCCTACTCTTAGTTGAGAGAAAATGTGGACACTGAGTCAACATCTGTAGGTATAGCAAAGAACCTTAAAATTTCCAGACTGTCGAACCTTTGGATCATTGAGCTGCCCTAGTACACAAACCTTGACGTCCAGTCCACGTTCATTAATGTCTCCAATACACTGAGGCAGTATCCACAACAATGACTGGAGCAGATCCACACTGTTGTTGGTGGCTTGCATGTACGAACTCCGATGAAGTAACATGTTATTATGAGGGTTTCCCCCACAGTTCACTTGTAGACTGGGCAGACATTTCTAATAACATCATATACCACACTGTACACAACAACAACACCGCAGATCACAACCTGAATGGTAGTTCAAGCCCTGTGTTAACGGCAACTTCTCTTTCCTATGGGAAAGCCAAAAATTACATCTCCCACAGAATCAAAACCCCTCAACCGATTGAGATAAAACTTAGCATGGTTGATTACGTCAGCGAAGGGACCCGTCACGCAAAATTTCATGCAAATCTGCCCAAAGGGAACTTCTCCGCAAATGGGTGAAATATACGCAAAAATTTCTATTTAGGCCTAGCTATACATATACCTTTTTTCTTCAACGCACCCACAGGCCAGACCCCCTAAGGGATTTTCAGGCTCAAAGGATGCGGTCTCACGCAAGGGTCAAATCTTTTGAGAACAAAAGTTAAAAGATAATATTCAACCCCTGAAAAATCCCCCCAAAGTCGAAAATTGGGCCCAAAAACGGACTAAGAAATTTTCGGCCAAAAATGCTCCTGTATAAAATTTTCACCTATAAACAACCCTTAATCGTCATCGTATCCCCTTAAAAGTTGTATAGTGAATAGGCAATATGGCCTCGGAAATTCCAAATATGTGGTCATTTCGGACCCCCTACCCACAGGTCACGTGACACGGGGCATGCGCAATGACGTTTTTGGCTTTAACAAACCCACCCCTGTATAAAATTTTCACCTATAAACGACCCTTAATCGTCATCGTAACCCCTAAAAAGTTGTATAATGAATAGGCAATATAGTCTTGAGAATTCCAAATATGTAGTCATTTTAGATCCTCTGCTTATAGGTCACGTGACAAAAGGCATGCGCAGTGAACTTTTGGTCTACAATATGGGCTAAACGCAACTTTGAGGCTTTATATCTCCATAACGGTGCCAGACAGATGCATGGTCACAATAAACCACATATAGCAAACCACTGGTTAAGTGGTGACGAATCAAATGGTCCCATGACTGACAATGTTAATAGAGAGAAATGACAATAACATTGCTGCTGTCTAATTTGAAATTGAACTTTAAAATTTTTCCCACTGGTCTACACAGTCCATAAATGTTGACCGTTAACAAGTGTATCAACTGATGTTTTGTACATTTATCTATTAGTAGTACCACCAGTAACGCTTTGTTGTGAATGTTTACTAGGAAACAAGTATTTTGAAAATGGGAAAGTTAGATATTTTTTTCCTACCAGTGACGTCATGCTGACGTCATATTTCCATGTTTGTAAATTATGGGTTTTACCACTAAAGACAGACATTTGATGAAATGATAAAACACATCAATTGGTCATTGTGTTAACTGGCCGTGAGATGTAATTACATAAAACTAAAGAAGAAAGAAGTGCGAATCACGCACGTCTTTAGTCATGCAAATCAGAGCGGCAACTGACAACAAGCCGCTGCGCTGCATTGGTCCAGCTGCTGTCTGGCTGCTACTGCTGTTAACACTCTACTCTTCATTAACCCATACAAGACTTTCTATCACTACCAGGAATATAAGTTCTACCATATACCTAATAATTTATGTAAAAAAACTGTTCAGTTTATATAGGCTACAGTGTAAGGGTGACATCGTGGTTGTAGATATAAAACAGCACAAATCACAATTTAAAAATTTAAACTTTACCATTACACAGTCACCAAAGTTCTTCTGACACTGTGTAATGGTGATGTTTGAATTATTAAATTGTGATTTGTGCTGTTTTTTATATAAATATTCGCACTTTTATTGCCGTTGGAAGTAATCTGAAGCTGAATAAAATCTGGCAGTAGAATAACCACTACAACTACTACCACAACTACTGCTACTCCTATTTCTACTTCGACTATAACTAACCTTTACTTTACTATTACCAAACTCTACTCCTACCATAACTTAGCTTACCCCTATTGCTACCATAACTCTACATCTACACTACCACTATCCTACCCCTATCTCTACTACTACTACTACTACTACTATTACTGTGATGGAAGTCACATTTTTGACAAACCACAATAATAATTTAAATTGACCCAACACTAGCACCCACATTGTCTGCTGGCATTCTCATGAATAGTGATGATTCGATATCAGGATTTCAATTTAGATATGATATCGATACGATATTTTGAAAATATCGCGATATCGATATTTTTAAAATGATAAGTATGTGAATCTTATACAAGCACAAGAACAAAAAATGAACGTTCAGCAAAGCAGTTTGCTCTACGTAGATACTAAAATAAATGTACAAAACATCAGTTTATACACTTGTTAACGGCAACATTTAAGGACTTGCACATAGAAAACAGCAAAAATTACAAAAGCTGATATTGCCCGCATCACACTGACTGTGTGCTAATGTGCTGCTGAATGCAGCCTGTGATGTGTCTACCCGATCTACCTCTAGCAATTTTTCAGTGCAAACAGCAAGATCGCCGATCTACCGCTAGAATTATTGATACTAAATATAGTCCATCAGAATCTGCTGAAACGGGAAAAAATTTTGACAAGCACAGTATCACCACCACAGATGCTTGATGTCATGTAGATCACACACACAAGTCCTTCAAGCTGTATGACCTTGACCTTGACCTTGGCTAACCTGAAAACACACACGATCAAGTTATGATCGGATATGCTTATAGGTACTCATGTAAATGTAAAATTTGTTACTGTACAGTAAAATAACACATACAATATGTAAAGAAAGTGACCCAAGCAATAAAAAATGTAAGCAAGTAAGTAAGTAAGTAAGTAAATACTAAGTACATAATTTATATAGCACGTTAACTGTAAAGACCTCGAACGTGCTTGGTGTACTAGTAGAACGAGAAGTAAAAACACTTTAGATGACTGTGACAGGTAGATGAGAGATGAAGGTAAATGGAATGACAGCCACTGTACGTCAAGATGCAAGGATCTGGACTGGAGGAGATCTTCAGTGAGATAATTGGACGTAATACAGTTCAGCACATCTTACAGTTTACTGGTAAGGCATACTTGAGAGCAGTGCAAGCGCATCTCATTGTACATGCAGCACTGACAGACATAGTTTGCTCCATCTGTTGAAAGTAACATTTATAAATTATGTTAAGTGTTAGTAGAACACATATACAACACTAGGAACTGTTCAATATTAAGTAAAATTAAAACAAAGCCACATATCTACTAGCGCACTCACAAAAATTAGTAAAAACATTAGTTTGCTGTCTGCAAGTTAGCAATACAAGTAAAGTAATATATAGTACTACTGTAGTACAAACTAAGCACAGAAAATGACATTTAATAATACAGAATTAGTACTGAACAGTGGTTACGTGGTTAATACTGCATGACAACCATGCATGTCAATAATCACCATCTGCTCTCTCGCTCTCTCTCATTCCCGGTTGAAAGGCCATTGCTTAAATCTTCACCAAGAAACTGCATAGGTGTCGTGGATTGATTGAAACTTGGAGGTCTAGCCATGTCTTCTTCTGAGCCTGATTGTGTGTTGGATCAGATCGGATCAGTGTTTATCCAATGACGTTGACATCTGGAGTGTGCGCTCGCATTACTGGTCACGATGTCAGTTGATGCCGGTGATGTCATACCGCAACCACCGCCAAGTGCCATGATCAGTTGTCATGCTGGTGGCTGCCATCAAGGGGTCATGACAGAGGTGCCTGGGGAGATGTGTCGTCACGTCAGCAGCAACCTGATCCTTCCATTGTTTCTTTGGCACGTTTGGTGGACAACGCCTACCATCCGGACGTTCTGGAAAAGACATCAAATCTGACTATCAAATGCATTCTTCAAACTGGAAATAGAGTTCATCATCCCACAAGAAGTGAAGCATGTCTTCACCACCAACATCATCACTGAGGCCACTTCACTCATTGTCTGTGTCAGTGTCACTGTCACTCAACAATCAACAGCAGTCTGTGCCGTGACAAGTGGTGCAAGCTGACACATGCTTCAGGTCATGCTTTCTGCAGGAACAAGACATTGATGAACACTTTGCTGTGCATGAGCATCGGACAACATTCAGTACATCATCTGGTGCAATACTTCTTTCAATCTGTATTGGTGTTAGATGACTGTTCTCCAATCTCCAGCCCCAATCAATTGGTGGTAATATGACGCTGTGTGCCATGGCTAGTCTAGACGCATTTTTGCTGCCGCTCTCAGACACACTGTTTAGATGCAAAATACCCGATCTATAGGAACCAACCAGATTCACAGGAAAAAATGCATGATTTCACGGCAGAATTTTTAAAATGTGTCAAATTTCACAGAAAACTCACGGAAAGAGTTTCGGAAATTCACGGGCCACACAGACATTATTTCGAGGTGCTGTCCTAATGCAAACGAAGAAATTTCAGAACAACGAATATTTACTACACTGAGTCAAGACTCAAGACAGTCAATGTCAACCACTTAGTGCTAAAGTGCGACACGTGGCAAACAGCAACATCCGTACAAAAGCTGCTGATAAAACTCTGAAATTGTCACAAATTAAACTAAAAGCGCTAAAATTCACGAAAAATCACAGATTTCACGGAAATCAGCGTTTTTCACGAAAGGAGGTCAATTTCACAGAAAATGTCACGGCCGTGAAATCGTGAATTAAGTTGGTCCCTACCGATCTACCCGACTTTATATATATTCTATGGTAAACAAAAATAAACAAAGCAAAATTTGTTAATTATCAGTGTTTTAGCACAAATGGCGAAAGAAAAATGTTAGAGTCCCACTATTAGAGCAATTCGAAACTCTAGAATTATTGTGTGTAAACATTATTAGCAACAAAAAACACCCACATGCCTATTTGTGGCCTACAGACCCCCTGGTAATGATACAGCATCTGAGAAATATGCATTAGATCTTGCTAACTGTTTGCGGTACTATTGTACTGGTCGCTGTAACAATATTGTTGTTGGTAATATTAATTGTCCATGTATTTGCTAGTCTACATTATCTTGTCCTAATAATAAAATCAATAGAATAATTCTTGACTGTATTATAGAATGCGGATTGGACCAGATGGTAAACTTCCCAACACGCATGAATAACTTGCTTGATGTTGTGTTAACTGATGACCGTAAATGTTTACTGTCTGTCTCCTTGTGCCCACCACTCGGTCAGAGTGATCACAATGGTGTGTTGTTCGAATTACCTTACTGATTTGTGCATGTGCCTTATCAACAGTAGCTACTAACAAGCATGAGTACTTACTGTGGCATAATGCTGATTTTTATGGTCTAAATGATTTTATAAATTCTGTTAATTGGTACGATGTGTTGTGCTTAAACCTGTCCCCACAAGCCTTATGACTCACTTTTATTGATCGTACTTAGTAATGCAACCAGAATTTTTGTGCCATCTAAGTTGCTTAGTGATCGAAAAAAGAAACACGCTAATGGCAAAAGTCACCCACCAGAAGTCTACAAGGCATTTGCAGCAAAAAGACGTGCTTGGAAATTATACAAAGGCGATAAACTAAACTATTTCCTGAAGTCAAAATACATCAGAAGTACCCGTGATTGTAATTTATTAATAATCTTTAATTCACTGATCACAGTAGAAAAACACAAAAATAACACAATAGCAACACCGAAAAAAATACATATAGGCCTACATGTACGGTCCATAGTTTGTTGATACAGCAGTATGAAAAACAATGTGAATTACAAGTGTTAGAGCAAAATAATATCGGCGCCTTCTACCGTCGGCTAAAAAGTCATGGCAGTGTCGGACCTGTGTGTGATGATTCGGGACAATTTATCAGCAACAGCCATGCAAAGGCTGATAAGTTCAACAAATATTTTGCCTCTGTTAACATAATTGACAACAGCATCATACCGGAAACTGTTAAAACTCCCATCATCAATAATATATTGGACACTGTCAAGTTTACTCCTGATTGTGTTGCATCGATTATTCGAAGACTTAAAATCACGCTGTTGTATGATCCAGACAATTTACCATCATTGTTTTTCAAACAGATGGCCGATAGCATTGCTGCACCACTCACTACGTTGTACTACCAGCTAATGTCAGTTGGTGCTGTACCTAACCAATGGAAAACTGCCGTAATTGTGCCTGTGTTCAAAAGTGGCATTGCCACCAGTGTGTCAAACTATAGACCAATTTCATTGATATGCATCGCTTGTAAGATTATGGAAAAGATTATTGTTGATCAAATGACTGATCACCTGATGCAAAATGGGGTATTAAATAGAGCCCAACATGGATTCCTTAAAGGGCTTTCTACCTGTAGCAACTTGTTGAAAGCATTTAATGATTGGACATTGTCACTAAATGAATGTCACGGTGTTACTGTTGCATATATTGACTTTGCGAAAGCTTTTGACACCGGTTGAAGCAGTATGGCATATCTGGTAATCTGTTGGAGTGGATTAACACGTCACGTTCCCAGGTTACCAGAGTTAACAGCAAATTATCTGATGCATGTCCACTTACCAGCGGAATAGTTCAAGGCAGTGGTCTAGGCCCACTGCTGTTTGTTATATACATTGATGAACTTGCCCATGTTGTAAGCGAATATCGAGTTAAAATAAGGTTCTTCACTGATGACTTAAAATATGACTTAATATGCAGAAATATCTTCTGATGTTGATGCTATAAACCGGCAGTCCGCTTTGGCATGCATGAGTAAACTGTATCTATTAAGAAACGTTGTATTCTGCACCTTGGCAAAGTAAACATTGATGGTGTGCCTGCATTTTCTATTGATGGCGTCGCCCTGCCAGCTTGTAATTTTGTAAAGGAACTTGGCATTACCGTAAATAAATGTACAAAACATTAGTTTATACACTTGTTAACGGCAACAGTTCAGAACTTGCACATCGAAAACAGCAAAAAGTACAAAAGGTGATATTGCCCGCATCACACTGACTGTGTGTCAATGTGCTGCTGAATAATATCAACTTTTGTAATTTTTGCTGTTTTCGATGTGCAAGTCCTTAAATGCTGCCGTTAACAAGTGTATAAACTAATGTTTTGTACATTTATATTTGCTGTTTTATTACTAAAATACTGTTTTCCTGCTGGTGGTCAGTTACAAAGATATTGCACTTCAGATTTTTTCTTACAGTAGCCAAGCCGATTACAACTGTTACCGTGTTATAGCCCATTTTGTC